>Ga0325401_1001131_pt1 | contig 21885 bp, 5 predicted proteins | sample PopdelMetagenome_FD_205666 | JGI IMG/M metagenome (GOLD analysis project Ga0325401, IMG submission 205666) | Populus deltoides microbial communities from Bellville, Georgia, United States - Xylem-PdKOR-R2 | ecosystem: Host-associated > Plants > Phyllosphere > Stem > Wood/Secondary xylem | place... | reverse complement strand
GTTTCCATACGACATCATACGTCAAAGCCTCAAATGACCATAACTGTTTCAACTCATCAATCAATGGTTAAAGACAAACATCTACATTCTTACCCGAACTATAAGGTCCAGATATAAATGTTGATAAGAACATGAATTTCATCCTCAAACACATTTCTGGGAGCAATTGTAAACTGTTAGTATGACCAGCCAATAAAAATAGGGTGTAACAAATGACCCAAATATATTGAACTCATATATACACAAACCATCCTTCACTTCATGTAAATGATGTCATGTCATATTCTTGAACGTCTTCAAAGACACAAATAACTTTCACAGTCTATGAGTGATTGAGAAATATCTTTGTTTTTTGTATGCGACAAGTGTCCTTTCTCTACTCGTATTGGGTTTATACCGATCATACCCATAAATTTTACACTCGGTTAAATTTACATCACCATAGTATAACATGCAAAAATTTAGGCACATATCATTTTTTTAGTATTTTAGGCCAAGAGGTTTCATCATGGATTTTGTAGCATATAAGTTCGTTTTCAACCAATTATCATCTATAAATTTGACAGGTTAACTCCGGTGACATGGGTTGATTCATTATGTTGCAATCTAAATACTTTTTTTAAAATGTGGTCTTGAATTTTTTTAGTGAAACTACATTCTTATTGGTCATCTTATTTGTCTATGAACTAGTCAAATGGATCAGGTTACATCGGGTTAACCTCTACACGATTACATTTTCTTTCTACTAAAAAACATTAATAATGTTTGGATGTTTTATATGTTAAAAAAATATTCAACCTCAATGTAGTGTGTGTCAATGATCTAGTATAGACTAACTAGTAGTACATTTTACAAATTTTCCATGTTAGTTTTCTATGTGAAAAGGAAATGGCATCAATAAGAAAAAATGACTAACATTGCTTAACTGAAAATCATACCATGATAAGAAAAAATAAATTATTGTGATAATTTTTGTTTGAGTTTTTTATTTAATTTGTGACAATTTCCATTTGACTTTATAAATTTCATGACTCACTTTGTTGGTGGATTAGAAAGATGATCATATCTTTCTTCTTTGTTTTCTTACATTCTTCAAATGGTTGATCACAATATATAAAGATTACTAGATGTGGACCCGCATTATGCAATGAGGCCTAATTATTATTATTATTTTACATAAAAAATAGTTCAAGTGCCACAAGTGTGTTTTAAAGAAGAAAACAATCTATGACTTGGGTCATAATCCCAACTGAGTCATGATAACCTAAAAAATCTTTTTTTTTAAATGAGAAAAATAATGTATCTCAATTCTAAGTCAATTAAATACAGAATGATAAAATTGGATAAAAATAACAAAAACATCTAGCACAAGATAATCCAAGTGAGCATAATAAACCTGTAACCCAGATAATAAAGGTCAAGCCAACTCTAATTAACGCACCAACTCGTGGCATAGGAGATGAGATTGAGCTATTGCAATAAAAAAACAAAGAAAACTACAAAGCCTTTTTTTTTCAAAAAAAATTCAATTTTGAATGATGAATTAAAAAAGAAAAGGTAAAAATAAAAAATTGTTGTCAACTCATGTTAACTTTTCAAACTCATAACCCAAGTTATTAGACTAGAAATATCTTATTTGAAAAAACCACGAAACTCAATTCTCAATCAATCAAACATTAAATGATGAAATTGAAAGGAAAAAAAATGAATCAATTACATAGAAGGATCCAAAACTAAAAATAACAATTAAAAAAATAAGGATCAAAATTGAAATAAAAAATAAATTAGAGGGCAACTACAAATTTTTTTAATTGAAAGATGAAATTGAAAAGAAAAATTAATTTAACAAAAAGACCTAAAAATAAAAAGATTGGGGACCAAATATGAAATAATTACATATCACAAATTGCGATTGAAGGATGAAGTTGAAAAAAAAAATCAAACTTTTTAAAAAAGGTCAAGAAAAAAAATAAAAAATCAAAAGAATAAGGATTAAAGTTGAAATTTCAATAAATAAGAGGACACTTATGAAATTTTAAATGCCCAGCATGAATTTTGACAAATCACCCCATCACCACTCCATACATCACCCCAATAGAAAAAAGATATTATGATGATTTCAATGATACGGTGGAATGGAATTTTTGAAGAGACACCACACAAACCACTAAAATACTGCAAATGCCTCCCACACGCGAAGTTATGCATAGCACACGCCAATCATTTTTGGTTTTTTAATTATATTAATTAATATCAAATCACCCCACAATCAACTTGATTATAATAAAAAAAACTATGTTGAAAATACAAAAAAGCCCTTTGATGCCGTTTAATTTTTTTTATTTATTTTAAGGGTATTTTAGATATTTTATTGTGTTTTAAAAATATAAAAATATAAAAATACCGAGTTGTTCCTAGTTAATATAATAATGACTAATAAACCTTGTAAAAATACCATACTAAATGATTTTTTACAGGAAAGGCAAAACACTTAACATATTATTTCAGTGAGCAATAATCTCTGAATCTCTCTCGTAGTTAATACTAGTGAACAATTATTTCCCCGACGAATTAGCTTTAGTTAATACTTGTATATTGGCTCCCGCTCCACCGCGGATCAATATCATTTTTTTTAATGTAAAAAAAATATTAAGAGCATGAAGAATTTTTTAATAGTGTTATTAAACCTAACCAAATAGGTTAATTTTAAAACCTCCAGACTCAACTATTTGTCTAACTCAAGTTTTTAATTGAACCGTATGAGAGCTAATTCGACTTAAATTGATCAATTTTATAGGTCCAAATGCAACCTTGATTATCGATAAAAACATGATTTAGTGTTTAAAAAAACTTTAAAACCCCTCTGCAACCCGGGTCATGGACTCTATTTGGTTTAATAACTTTTTTATATATTTTTTATTTAATTATATGATAAAATAGATGCTCACAAAATTGAATGTCAACCTAAAAATAGACACTTATTTGAGACAATAATCCCTATAAAACAAAAACAAAATCAATAATGCAGTTCCTTTTCCAACCAATCCAATATTAAATGATGAAATAATAAATAAATAAATAAATAAATAACAATTAAAAGACAAAAAAAACATATTATATCGTTAGGTAAATTTGTCAAACCTATGAATCGAGTAAACCGAGCTAACACACCAAACTTGTGAACTGGGTTATAAACTCCACTGAGATTTAAAAAAAATTAATCTATTTTTATTTAACTACATTATAACAAAAATAGATGATTGCAAAATCAAACATCAATCCAATACTGAAATGTTTTTTTAGATCACAATAACTTAATAAAAGGCGAAACAAAACGAATTATGAAACTGAATTCCTAATTAATCCAGTATCTAAAGATGAATATAACATTGAATGATGAATTATCACAATTATTATTATAACAATTATTATTCTCATTGTTATTATTATCATTACTAATATTATCACTATCATTACAACTACTACTACTACTACTGTTATCAATAAGCAATATCATAATTGTTGTTGTTATTATTATTATTATTATTATTATTATTGTTTATACTATTGTTATAATTATTATCATTATCATTATAACTAATATTATCATTATTTTTATTCTTATTACTATTATTATTATTATTATTATTATTATTATTATTGTTATAACCACAATTATTATTATTGTTATTGTTTTTATTATACTTATTGCTATTACAATCACAATAACTATTAACTATTACTATACTACTACTACTACTACTACTACTACTACTACTACTACTACTACTATTTTTTGTTATTGTGGTTGTTGTTGTTGTTGTTGTTGTTGTTGTTGTTGTTAATATAATTATTAATGAATTTGAAAAAAATATTATTACTATTGAAAAAAACCATAAATTTGATTTGAAGGGTAAAATTAAAAACTATATGAACTTTGAAAAAAAGCCAATGTTAAAAGTAGAAGGACCAAATTGAAAAACATAATATACACAAATTAGAATTGAAGAACTAAATTATAAACAAATAAAACTCAAACAAAAAAGAAAAAGATTGAAATAAAAAATCAAAACAAAGAGGATGGATTCTGAAACACGAACCAAAAATATGGATGGATTTAGAAGGACTGAAACTATAAAATAAATATTAAAAAAATTAAAAATTAAAAGAATAAGGACTACAATGAAAAACAAAACATCTAAGAAATTGTAATTGAAAAACAATTTTTTTTTAAAAAAAAAACTAAACTTTTATAAAAGTAATAAGGAAGAAATAAGAAATTCAAAGAATGAGAACTGAAATTGACAAACAACAAACAAATATGACAATTGTGCATTTTAGTTGTCAGGAGAGAGAAAAGAAAGAAAAAACACAAACAATCGATGACCAGAGACAATCCAATCATTATTCGTCCACACGCGTCACACTATGTGAAAGAGTGCACGGCTACGGATCCAAGGAGATGGTGAATGACCAGATTTGACCACCGGGCGGCAGCGCACGCCCCACTTGAATGGTGCAGATGCCGTCCACTCACTAGGACGTGTGGAACATACACTAATGGCTTTTTAATTAAAAAAATAAAACATGAAAAATACCAAAACATCCCTCATTGTCCTCTTAATTACACAAAATACCTCCAAAAGTGAAGCTTCTTTTTGTTGTCTTTTCTAAGGCTAAAAGTGTTATTTTACAGTACATGAAAATTGAAAAAAAACCTGAAATATCCTTGTCCAAGAGCCCATGTTTTTTTTTTATTTTAGAGGTAAAAAAAATATTTTTACTGTTACGAATATTGTGAAAAGTCAAGAAAGCTCTTAGTCGACAATTCTAAATTTTATTGACTCTAAAGGTAAAAAAATATTTATACTATGTTAAAAAATTTAAAAAGACGCATACACCTCCAAATAATTTTCTAATAATTACTTAAACCAGAGAAAAAAACTCAAATACCCCTAGATTTAAGCTATTTAAAAATAAAAATATAATTATACTGGAACAATCCAATATATTTATAAAAATATAATAACTTTTAACGCTATTTAAATTTTTTCTTTTTAATTTTTAGACAATCAGCTGCAACTTTTTAATTTCGGGCAACAAGCACACCGATCTTACTTTCTCTGATTATTGTTTTATTCACCCTACTGAGATTGAGGAGTTGCATCACTCTCATCAATCTTCTGTTAATGCCTTGATTGTCGTTTTATTCAAGCTGGTGGAGCGAAAGGGGCCACTCACAAAATTCCACACGTTTGTCTCTAACCATCGGACACTTCAAATCACACTACATTAAGAATTTTCTTGTAAAAGCGACAGCATGTAAAAGATATCCCTAATGAATATTTTATTATCAATATGAGATAATCAACTAGGATATCATACATATTTGACCTTAGCTATGTTGGTTCGGACGTAAAAAAAAGTGCAAAAATTACTAATATATTTTCTAGTAAAAATATTATTTTTATTACAAACATAAAGTTTAATATATACATTTAAAAAAATAAATTGAGGATTATATATAATGATAAATGTTAAAATTGTTTTCTTAATTTTAAGTAAAACTAAATTGTGAAGATAAGAAACGCATTCAAATTAAGATAATTGTGAAGCCATTCAAAATTTTTTATTTAATTATATGGTAATATTGTTTTTAATAATTTAAATTTTATTGAAACAACCTAATTTGTTAGTATAACTCTTCTTTTTCTTATTAATATTTTTAATTTTAGAAAAAAAATTTTATATTTTTTTTCTATGTCATTCATTTAATAAAAATCAAAAGCAATCAAAACACATACCTAAAAACATTCAAACAATTTAAAACAAGGATAAATAAGCATCTTTTAATTAAAACTCCTTTGTTTAATTAACATGGTAAATTTTGTTTTCACAAATGTTTTAGCATGATATTTAATAATGTCATTAAACTTGTGTTTGAAAGGCAACCAAGACAATTTTTTATTAGAACTTTTGTCTTGCTTTCAAAACCTTAAAATTTCATTCTACACAATATATAAGTGATGGTACCAATAATTGAAAACTTTTCAATCTTTTAATGGCTTTTTTAGTCGAAAATCAATAAGATGGTGTTTGGCCTTTTGATATAGTCCTAAAAATCCATCAATTTGTAAATACCTAAGCATCTAGTAAGTAATATTCATTTACATGATTTGATTTTTTAACATATATAAGTGATACATTTTATCTAAGATAAATTATATTGATACTTGTTTTCTATTCATAATGGTTATGTTGTGCCTAATATATCGGTGGTTTATCTACATGAAGGAAAATGAGTCTACTATAATGAGTTAAACGTTGGATTGATGGTTAGGTTAATCATATCATTTATGAAGTCCAAGTTATTTTTTCCACTCCTAATTGCTACCCTTGTGATGACCTATAAGGGATTCATTCATTTTGATAACAATTAATGAATTGATATACCTATAACCATTTACTCATGATTAAAACTTGTGACCAATAATGTGGTCTATTAAATGATATCAATGAATAACTAGATAGGCCTATTTTAGGCTCAATGAACCTGGTTATAAACCAAGAAAAAGTTGTCATTAAGCGTTTTATTTATGCAACTATGGTTCATAGACAATGACTGGTGATAGCTCATTTATCCTTTGACACCTAATTCATTCTCATCTTGTTAAATGAGGTTTAATATCCCAACCCTAAACATTCAAATAGTAACCATTATAAGTTCATCTATTTGGAAGTTGAATCTAGTAGTTAGGATGTCCCTTTATAGACTAAGTCCAGAAAATAATCTATATGGATTTATTTTTCCTAAGGTTGGTTGCTATGTTTAGCAATCACGTTGATATTTTGATTTAAAGGTGTTGCCCCAAAATAGTATTTATGCACACTAGTCGAGAATACTCATGTATGCACAACCATTACAAAGAGGCAGCTTATTCAACTCCTTTTTATTTATCTATATCATTGACATATATTGTTAGGATGAGACTCACTAATGGAACCTAATACCCCTAATGAAAACTTGAGTGGAATTGATGTATATAGAAAATATAAGATTAATTAACTTAGTGTCCTCAATTGACTCTAGAAATGCAATGCTTGATTAAGATTCACTTACAATAAGAAAGAATTGATGGATACTAGACCGAAGGACCTATATTTCTTTTTTAAAGAAAACACTTTAAAGTTTTAAAAACAGAAGGGACTGAGGATCTACTTCTCATTAATGTCCAAGGTAATTGCTTCATATAAGTCTATTTACCCCATAACATTACGAGTTAATAGTAAAAACATTGGTTTTGATATTCGGCAAACAAGATCATAAGGAATGTTATGTTTTGAAATGATTTTATTTTAATGGTAGCCCTTAATGGCTTTTTTATTATAGACTAAAACCCTAATGGGCCTTTCAAAGTGGTTCAAATGCTAAGATGAATGCATGTATGATTGATTTTAGATTTTTGTTAAAAACAAGAGGAAACAAACTACAACAACTACTATTTTACAAATCCAAATCCAAAATCAAAACAAAACACCACCAACAACTAACTATAAGGATACTCATGATGACCGAGAATATAGCAAGTGCAAGATCTAGGTTTGTAGTGCTTCGACCATTATACAGGATAAGATATAAAAAAAACTAGAAAATTTTTTTTTCTTCAAAAGACTAGACTTAGAGATAAATAGGTCCTTAAAAATACCTATTTTGGTTTGGATTTAGGATGTACTAACTCAAATGTGGAAATCTACACTACAATATATCATACAACACATTAATATATAGGCTCATTAAGAGGATATTTTGATGTTATAGTAAACCAACTAAGACAAGCAATACACAAGCTTATACAATTCATACATATTGTATCAAAGAAAACTAAATTGTCTAAACTAATAGATTCATAACTAAAAGGGTTTAAAGTGTTAAAGACATCAACTTTATGATAATACATGACTGTAAAAGTTTTAGGGGTGCTCACAAATAATAACTACTAGATCATGCTAATTTCAAAACAAACTTAAAAAAAAACACAAGTGGTCCAGAATGCCATTTGTAGGTGAAAACATATAGGAGTAGGATATCGATAATATATCACACAAAAATAAACTTAAAAGCATAAAAAAAAAATACAACAAGGTAAACGTAACAATAGCCATCTAGAAGCTCTAAATAATAATATACATCCTACAAAAAGTCCATTTAACCATATGTATAAAAAAAAGAACCCATAAATATTCAACAAATGACCGTATGATAAAACACAACAATTGCCTTCGTAATAACATCTCAAACATTCAAGACAATATATTTAAACATAACAAAAGTGAAGTATAGACAAGATTGGAAAAGAAAAGGGCATACCTAGATAAACTTGCAAAGACTTGACTAAGAAAGCTTATAACTATCCCTTTCTCAAGGCCTTTTTTTTTTTCATTCACCTTATTACCTAGAAAACGCTAGGTTTCTTTTATATTATTTCTCTATTTTCCTCTCTATAGTCATTATTTCTCTCTATCACTATCCTCTTTAAAACCCTAATTAACCTATTATTTATAGAGGAGAGGGACAATCTCGACTCGATAACTCAGGAACTATAGGACCTAAAATTTAAAAAATGAATCTCTAATGTCTAAGAGTGAAGACAAAGAAACTATAAGGCTAAATGAGAAGCCTAGAAAACCCTCATTGAGGATGTGAGTATTATGTGAACTATAAACTTTGTTTCAACCCAAAGAACACAACCAAATATAAATCGACCGAAAAGTAGGTGAAACCAACACCACAATTGGATTGAACGATGGCTAAATTAGTGAAAATGATGAGAGGTGGTAAAGATTCTGTTGAGATAAAGGTTAGGTATCTATAACTAGGGTTTGTTATCCTCTTTTTTGTTTTTAAAAAATAAGATGAAAAGGACATTTGAGAATATATACCAAAGGTCCAAAATTGTAGCATTTGATATGGATAAAGTTCAGAATCATCCCTACATTTCTGTGGCTTTTCACTGTTAATCTTTTTTAAATTTAAGTTATACAATTAGAGACGAAACTAATACCAAACCAAGAACAATTTCTTAATTGGGTCTTTGGCTGAAATTATATAAGCCCTATCAATTGTGTATTTTTTTCTAAAAGGCTTTGAATCTCTAAATTGGTTATTAAAACATGAAATCATTCTAATTAGACCTCTAATTAAATTAATAAGGCCTTCTAAGCCATAACAACTTGACATTTTGGTCCTTGTTTTAATTCTTTTAATTATAACTAATTTTCTTCACTTGAACCCTTTATAGTACCTCTTAAATAAATAGAAAAACTTGTCCTGGCCAATTAAAACATAATAAATTTTGAAAAATTATTTGAAAACATATATTTTTTTAATTTGTTTTGTTTTTTTAATATGTTTTTTTGTTGTTTTTTTACGAAAACACTAGGGGTAAAAAAAAAGTTATAACAGTTATCCTCTATTTATAATGTTTATGGTACAAAGTCTTATGAAAATGATTTTTTATAGGTTTTGTGTAATAAGCTTGTAAACAAATGATGGTTTATATGGAAACTTTGGAAAAGATGTAAAAGTCAAAAGGTAACTTTATTGGGGAATATTGAATTTTGATCAAATTAAGAGGTGACCAACCTCATGAAGGTTTGTTTTATCTCAACATTTTGAATGGTGGCCTACCTCGTGGTCATTTCGAGAGGTAACCTGTCATGTGGTTATTTTGAGAGGTGACTTGTTTTATGGTCTTTTTAAGAGGTGACCTGCCTCATTTAGTGAAATGTATTAGTAGACTATATATTTTTCAATGAATCGCTTATTACTTTCCAGGTTACTTATGCATAGAAGCAAGTTTTTACCCATTTTATGAAGTAATCAATTTACATTAAAATAAAATGATGCATGTTGCTTGCTTTTAGGTTAATTGGCCTAACGATGTCTAACCCCATACTAAAAATGACAAGGGTAACACCATATTATATAAAGGTGTCAGGGTGCATTAATTTTATCACTATGTACTTGACATTTATGGCATCATTTAACATACTCTATGAAATCTATTTTCATGGTCATCCAGAAGTAGCATAATCTCTTCATCTACCTTATCATCATATGTCCATTTACATGGGTGGCACAAATCCCTTTATAGATTTTTTACAAGCCTCTCTTGGGTTCTTCCTTATTCAAACAACTTAACAGGGTCTTGACAAATGATTTTTTTTTCAGGATTTTCCTTTTAAGTAATCAATCACCATTTTTCTCAATGTTTTTCGATCTATCTTAGATGCCCTTGATGTATTCACAACATTGTTAAATTTCTTGATGTCATAATACAACGGCTTCTCGTTTATTTCTTGAGCAACAATAGGCTAGGGAACTTGTGATTTCAATGTAGATTGGTTGTATACCAATTCCACAATCAATCTTTTTTATGGAAGCCAATATAGTCACAACATATACAAACTAATTCTTATATCTACCTAGATGTGTGAATTTTATTTTCTTAAATTATTCTACAAGTTTAGTGAGATATTCTTGTCATGACTTTATTTTTTCATCTTTAGCTTATCATTTATCTTTCACTTGGCAGATTATCAACATCAAATCTCATATACATCTAGCTTTTGAACTTGAATTTATAAAACAACTTCTAATATTTGAATATATGCCTCATATTTTACCACATTATAAGTATAATCAAATTGCAACATGATGAAGATAAGATATTGTCTTCCACCTGGGGAAATTATCACCATGCTCATACCATTTCTAGAAAAAATATTGCACCATCAAAGTACATGGTCCACCATTCACCTTCTATCTCATTTTATATAACCATAACGTTTTTATTTAGGAAATCAAAGTTTGATGGCTCATAGTCTTCCATGAAATTTTCTGCAAGATGATTAGTGATTACATTACCTTGTATTACCTTCCTTGTCATGCAAACAATCACACATGATCAAGACTACACCAAATGATTAATTACAAGTTTCAATTAGGCAATTATGTAATCAAAGGACAATAAGCTCAAATATACATTCAATAGGTTTATTTAGAGTACTTATGCCAAGATGAATTTCAATAAAGATACATCTTCAACATGTGATGATCAGACTTTAGTCAATTTAATCTACGTATAAGAGGGCCTTAATTTATCTACTTCATGGACCAATTAATCTCGACAGTTAGAGGCTTAATTTTTTCTAATGTTTAGATTTACTCTAATAAGCATGATTTTCAATCCGACCATTAGATTGATATAAACTTTTACCAAAAAATTCCAAATATCTTGTTTTATATTACATTAAAATTGCAGGTCAATCTGACATTATTAAAGCCTTACAATAAAGTTGAGAAGCTATTGTACAAGAATTGCATTAGTTTCCTAGTTGATTTATGATTCTTTTTCCTATTTTATTATGAACTTTTTTGTTTATTTTTCCATCATTGTTTAAGATGTTTTGACCTAGTATAAATATGATATTTAACTTGTAATTAGATTTTGATTTTACCAATATTGTTGTGTGTGTGAGGTTTTGCTTATACTTTTTGGTTCTTCATTGAACTACTCTGACTTATCAAAGAATTAGCCGAATTTCATGGCATATTATATACTTCTTGTGCATGTCTCTTCTTAGGTGTTGAGTGAGGGTTAAATTACTTATAGTATTGGTGTCTCAGTATAGGTTATTATTGTGTCAAGCTCAATTCCAAACCTAACCTTACCTTTTCTTGGGAAGGGTCGATTTGACTGTGGGTTTCTAGATCTTTAAATCCACAGGGTTTATATCAGTTGATATCAGAGTAAAGCCTTAAATGAGGTTATATCTCTTTTATCTTCAAGTTTTTGCATATTTTATTGTTGTCGAGTTCTTTATCTTCTCTAAAAACTATTTGTGGTATCTAGTTTAAATGTTTTTTTTAAATAACAAATAAAATCACAAGAAAATAAATTTTCAAGGTTTAATACAAATCTTGATTTAAGAAACATTGAATTCGATTACTTTTGCTTTAAATTTGAAAAAATCTTGATTTATAAGGGTATCTTAGAGTTAAATGTTGATTTTGAATATTTTAGATTTACTTAAGTTCTCTTGAACTTTATAAAAAAAAAAAGGATGGTTTTTTATGTCACTGTATTTTTTTTAAAAAAAACATTTTAGCCTCAACACCCCCCCACACACACAAACATATATATATATATATATATATATATATATATATATATATATATATATATAAGAAATTGATTGATTGTTCAGAAATAAAACTTGTGTAAGAGAGTTTGTTCTTACTCTTGGTTCCTCATGGAACTACTCTAATTTATTGAAGAATTAATCAAGCTTCATGGCATCTTCTATACTTCTTGTTTGCATCTCTTTATAGGTATTGGGTAGGGGTTTAGTTTCTATAGTCTTGGTGTCTCAGTACAAGTTTTCATTGTGTTAAGCTCAATCACAAACCTGAATTTAACTTTTTTAAGAAGAGTCAATTTGACTGAGTTTTTGGATCTTTATATCTATGGGGTTCGCACCATGATGTCATACTCTGCTTAACAGAACTTGTCATCTTGCTATCTAGATTGACAAGTAAGGTTTTTAAAGATTTACTTAAGGAGATGCTTTTTTTAGATTAACCATGTAGTGTGATACAACATGCACTATTAAAGTCGTTTGGCATTCCAAAGAAGATTGCAATAAAGCTTTTCTAATAAATTGTAACAAGACTCACAATTAGTGAATTTCTTGTTAAGGTAATAAATTATTTTTTCCTTTCTCGAGTCATTATAATGATTTAGTACACATACCATAGCTATTTTTGTAACTATTAAGTACAAGAAGAGGGGTCTCCCTAGCATAAGTAGAATCAAGAGAGATAACTTGAATAGATCCTACTTGATCTTATCAAAGGATTTTTGATAGTCTTCATCCCATATCTTAGGGTTTTTCTTTCATAGTAACCAAAAAATTGAATCACAAATGTTTGTCAATTGAGATATAAAACGAGCAATGTAATTTAAATGTCTTATAAAGCTTCATGCTTCTTTTTTAGTCTCGAGTGTGGGCATGACTTGTATTGTCTTAACTTTGTCTAGATCTACATCACTATCTTTATTACTCACAAGAAATTTCAATAACTTCCCAGATTGCACTCTAACTTCAGTTGATACTTTTTCAACCTTTTAAAAAGTTTCCATAAAGTCTAGACATGGTTATTTCTCTTTTTTTAACTTAGAAATTATATCATCTATATACATCTCGATCTCTTTATTCATCATGTCATGGAATAGAGTTACCATTTCCATATGATAGGTTGCCTGATATTTTTTAACATAAATGGCATGATCTTATAACAAAAGGTTCGTTAAGAAATAACAAATATGGTCTTTTCCTTGTCCTTTTTTTTCCATTCTTATATGATTGTATCCAAAATAATCCATCCATGAAAGAATAAGTAGAATTTTTAGTAGCATTGCCTACAAATACATCTATATAGGGGAGTGAATATTCATCTTTCGGGCTTACTTTGTTTAAAGACTAGAAGTCAATACACACCTTAATCTTGTAATCTTTTTTAGATACTGCCATAATATTTGACACATATTAAGGGTATTTGACTATTTTTAGAAAATCAGCATTCCATTGTTTTTTCACTTTTTTCTTAACATTGATTAGTATATTGGGCCTCATTCTTCTCAATGTTTGTTTAACTAGTTTGCATCATGATATTAATGGTAGCATGTGCCCTATAATACATGTATTAAAAGCTGGTATCAGGGTAAGATCATGCAAATAGATATGTATATTTTTTCAATTGGAAAACCAAGCTATTTTTCTCATCTATAGAGGTCAACGCTGTAATTTTCCAATCTTAACCACTACCTATATTTATAAATTCTAGCTCTTCTTTATTGGGTTTCAAGGCACATTTGAGATTGTTCAATTAGCATAGTAAATTCTTTGACATCACTTTCTTCTCATTCTTCTTCATTTCTGGCAATTAAGCTTTCTTTAAAGTTTGGCCATTTATTCTCAGTGCAATAGTTTTGTGTTTTATTAAGGATCCACTTTCAATAAAGTCTTTTTCTAGTGAATATACAAGTATGTTTGGAGCATGTAATAAAGACAAAAGGAAGAGAAAAAACACAATTGAATATAAAATTTATTATCTTATTAATAGAAAACTTTTAAAGGCTCAACACCAGGCAAACGTTTGGTTAGCATCTGGAGCCATACTCATTAATTAGGTAAATCGGTTAGCAAACAAGATAATTACTTTAGATAAATAATGGAGTTTTCCTAGGCCACCTAGTTACAAAGCTATTCTCCCTCAGCATATATTCGCACAAACCCCTCAGAAGGTGGAACATTCTCCAGTGTGTTCATAATTACTTGGAGTAATGTTATATTTAGGGTAAGAGTCTTTTTTCATTATAAGGCCTTCTTCACAACCCTCATTTTTATATTTCTCTAAGTTATGTATTAAAGAGTCAACAAGCATCTAGTTCAACCTTTTCAATTCTTTTTCTAGCTTTATCATATAAGCTAGGTGTGGAAAAGTCACTTTGATTGATGAAATATCCATGTCTTCTTCATTTGAATCCCTACCTTTAATACGAGCCAACCATTTTTCTCACTTCCTTTCAGCAACCTTGTGGTAGTCTTTCTTTCTAGTATTAAACTTAGGCCAAATATTTGATCAACACATTTTATCTTTATAATATTGATCATTTAAGCATCTTTGTATCTGGATCATACCTAAATGGTATCTTTATAATATTGATCATTTAAGCATCTTTGTATCTGGATCATATCTAAATGGTAACTTGTACTTCAGAAAACATTTTATAGCAACCTTTGCTGCTTTTAAGATTTCTAGCTTTCTTTTTATAGTATTCTCCGATACTCATTCATCATTCACAACCTCAGAGGCATGAAAGTTTCTATTTTTACACTTTTGTACTTCAATGTAAGGAATAAGCACATTCTTAGTCAAAGATAAGGCTTTCTCACCCTTCACAATGATAAATCTTTACCATAAACTTTAACCTTCAGTGTAGGGAGGATGCCATGGCACTAACAGATTGGATCCATAGTCATTTGAGTAATATAATGTAATATGGTTGGATACCAAACACCCGTAAAGTTACCTAAAAAGGTCATGGCTTAATAACCAAGTTAATATCGATGTTAGCAATCACCTACCTTGGGTACTCTTCATAGGCTCTAACCTTCATGATGTTTAACCTCACATGTGATGCATTGACTGGAGATAAATTCGGGAAATATCTTGGTAACACATTAAGAGTTGACCCATTATCAATAAGCACTTTATAATTACAAAGTGTTTGCATTTCATAGTGATATATGATGCCTTTTTATGTCTAATCCTTTTAGGATCCAATTCATATTTTGAGAAGAATAAATAATTTATAGTTTGGATACTTCCCACTAATGCTCCATTAAATCCTATAAAATATCTTGGGGGATATAAGCTTTATTGAAGACTTTTTGTAATCTTTTTTGGTATAGCTTCGAAGCTTAGGATAAGTGAAAGAAAAAAAATTCCAAGTTAATGTCTTCTTTAGTTTTATACTATGCTATATGTGCTTTATTTTTTTTAGGAATTATATGGATTTCTCTTCACTTAATGATTTATTGACCAAATCATCATTGGCCAACTTTTCAATTATTTTTCCTTTCATCTTTCTTTACTTTTCTAGTTCTTCAAATGTGAAACATCTTCCACTTCTTATCAATTCTCATATTTTAGTTTTCAAAACTAGTGAGGGGCCTTTAATATGAAAGGTATACCCATAGTTATAGCGTAATTCACTAGAATCTCAATTCTTTAGAAAAGCTAATTTGGTTAAGATCATTTTGGGCAAACTGTTTATGGTTGGTTGATATTTGTATAATTTTGTCTTTATATTTTAAAATACCACCATCCTTACTTCACACTTTGTCTTAACTTCATCCATCTTTAGCAAAGAAAAAAAACTTTAAGATGTTTACTAGTTCTTCCTAAGAGTCATTTTGTTCATTTTGTTTTCTAGTTCTTCCCAAGAGTCATCAGATTTTCCACCTCAGGATGGAATTCTTCATAATAATCAATATCATGTCCTGACTAGTAATGATATTTACTATACTCTTCAGGATTTCTTACAACCTATACCTTTGAAGGTGACCAAAGATAGTTCACCTCTACTAATATGCCTAATAACCTTCTCATGGATACCCATAAAACTCCCTCATGTTGGTTTTTTTTAGAATCAACAATGATTATATTTACTTCTCTATGGTTTGGAAAAGGATTAATATTCACATTGGGCATTCATCAAATGTTATACAACTAGCCTTGATTAGTTGCAAATGTTTATTGTTAAAGGCGAGGAAACCATAAATGTAAGTTGCATTGTTATTTATTAAAAAAAAAACAATGAAAGATGCTTTTTTATAACATTTCAAAAAGCCCAAGCACATCTAAGCTGGAAACCAATACATGAGTCAACAAAATCAAAACTGAACTCCCCTCGGAAAAAAGAACCTATTAACACAAAAATCCTTATTTTTTATGGTAAGATTGTGGTCAAATGACAACTTCACCATTTTCCAACGAATTTTTCTCTCATCTCTCTAACTCAAGGACTAAAAAAATAAACAAAATGAACTTTGAACCAAAATAAAATTTTAAAAAACTTTGAAGTTAGCAAAAAATCTAGACGGTATGATTTCGATTATAACTATATTAATAACATCTATCACCGGGCAACATCCAAATGGCGCGTTTTAATGCCTCTTGAGAGGTATTGTTGGGAAGGAAAGGGTTTTGAGTATAATAAAAAAATTATGATTATAAAGTTCAGGAGTTGCCACTTAATATTATGGATACTAGAAAAATCTATAGTCTGCGAGAGTTTGGGTAAAGGACTAGTTGTGCAAGAGGAAGACGCATCACCCCCAATGCACCCTACCTAAGGTAAGCTGCATTGTTATTTGATTGTTTTTCTACGTTAAGTTTCTATTCGTTGATCTTTTTCTAAGGTCCAAGGCAGATCTCTCTCATAAGGAAATCTCTACCTTATTTGATGAAATCCTAATCATTCTAAAGTTTAAATTTTAGCATCGCATTTATTTTGCGCTCTGTATCTTTAATACCTGAAGGTATACTTTATTGTGTAGTTTTACATTTCCAAATATTAAAGTCTACATCTAAAACCTAACATAAAATGAACAAAATGATTGGTAAAGGGTTTTTGATATTTTAGCCAAATCCTAAAGGTTAATCTTAAACAAGTTACAGTAACTACTTTGCATTTTAAAACATGAGAAAGATGCAATTTTTGTTTTTTTAATGAAAATTTGCTTGAAAAACTTTTAGGATGTAGCTATATGCATGAAAATAAAGCATTTTTGTTTTTTTGTTTTTTGGTTTTTTGAAAGAGGAAATTAATTTAAAAATTTTGAGATTTTTTAAAATTTCAAAAAAAGAATTTAGAAATGTTTCGGAGAAAATTAGGTATTTTAATACCAGATTTGTATCTTACAGTGTAACTATGCAACTCAATATTATGCGAAATTGGTAGAAAAACATGTGAGAAAATAAAAAATATTTTGAAATGACTTTTGGAAAATTTTTGAAGTTTTTTTTTATATTATTATTATTATTATTATTATTATTATTATTATTATATTGGTTTGGGCCCCACCCAACTGGGTCTGGTTGGGCCAACTGCCCACAAACCTAGCCCTTTTTTTTTACTGGGCTGGACTCAACCTAAAAATATAGGCTGGATCCACCCAGCTTAGTGACCATGGGGTAAAAATTCATTGCCACTGCATATAAAATACAATGGCTGGTGGGGTTTAGAGGTATATACAGTGGCCAGTGGGATTTAGAGGAGAAAAATAGGTGGATGGCTTGCCTGGTCGGGGGAAACAAAAGGCTAACAATGTTCCTCGTCTTGTAGGGAAGACCGACGAGTGGTTAGTGGCTACATCGGTGACTGAGGCGTGATGAAGAAAGCAACCAAAGTGGTGGCCAAGAGGAGGTGGAAAGAAAAACTTCACATAAATGGTTTTTTCTCAACTTTGGCTTATTATTTCTCCTCCCTCAAACCATGAAATCCACATTTATTTATAGGGGGTTGAAAAGGGACATTTTATCTTTAATGGTGTCAATTATTGACTCTTAATTCAACCCGGAATGATGTTAATCGTTGGTTCAAAATGGCTATCATGGGCTGTCACATTTTGTTGCAGAAAAGAGCTGATCGGGTTGGTTATTTTAAGGTAGTGCCATAACCATTGTGGCATTAAGAAAGGACTATAATGAGGTGTAGTCAGATGTCAAATTTGTGTCAAATTTAGTGGAGAGATAAAACATTAAATACCTTGAAAATGAGGCCACTTGAGCAGCTTTTCAGTTAAAATCTAAAGAAGAAGATGAATAATAACCCAAAATGGCGCCATTTTTGGTAAAGTTTATCTTAGTCCATTGATTTGTGACTTCTCTCATTTACACCTCTAACTGGCTTTAAACTTTTAATTTTATGCAATTTTACCCCAACAAACTTTAATTTCAGCCCTGGATTTTAGTACCTTTTTCATTTTGGTTCTCAATTCAGATTTCTTCAATTTAGCCTCTAATTGACCATTAAACTTTCAAATCTATTTAATTTCACCCCTAATTTCAGACAATTAGGTCCGTCGAGTTTTGTGCCTTTTTCAAAATGATCATTGACTATAAATTTTTTCAATTAAGCCCATAATTGACCCAAAAACTTTGATTTTCTTATAATTTTACCCCTAATTTCTATTAATTGACTTAGTAAAAATTAAATTTGGTCTCTTAAAATTCCAATCTTCTTAATTAACTCTAAATTAGGCTCTCAAACTTAATTTTTCACTAATTAAGCCCCTAATGAAATTAATTTGACCTATTTAAAGTATAATTAAGTCTGTGCACATAATTAAATCCTTTAATTGGACCTGAATTAATTCTTAAACATAATTAAACTTTAATTTAGCTCATCATTAAGTCAAATTGGTCTATTAAAATCTAATTATGTCCTTAGACTTAATTGTTATGCAGATTCATCTAATAATCATGTAGCTTGACCTTGAATCTGTATTGTCTCTTTAGTTTTAGGTAAAATACATCTGAAATTACAACTTGATTTTTTCTACATTTGAAATCCTCCTAGTTTGCTTTTGTCAAAATGAGAGTCTTTATTTTATTTTTTGATTATTATTTCAAAAAAAAAGGGTGAATTTGAGGAATAACCTAAAAATGATTTATGAAAACATCAATTAAAACAAAAATTATATCAATTCAAATAATAGTATTAAATATGACAAGTAACCCAATAATCAATTTAAACCTTAATTTTCCTAATTCAAACCTAATTACTTCCATAAGTAACATCAATTGTATTAAAACACATAATTGCAATGTTCAAAACCTAAAATTATCTAATTATGAAACATAACACAAATACCTAACTAAATTCAAATATAAAAGTTATTAATAAAACTCATCAAACTAATAGACAATGAAAATGTTTTACCTTGATTTTCTAATTTCTAGGCAGTAGTTCCACTGATTATGGCAGTAGGGAAACTGTCAAAAGAAGTTTAGGGTGACATTTTGCAACAAAAAAAAATGGTAGAAAAACTAATGGAGACAAAGAGAAGATGACTCCAGTGTTTTGGTAGAGGATTGGATGTTATTTTGGGGTGATTGGAGGCTGGTTTTTCTTGGATTTTTTGGGTTCCCAGGGTTTTCTTCTTTGCAGGAGCGACAACTATAAAAAAAAAGTGAGATTATATACGCATCGTAATCGTGATTCAGAATAACAGTTTTATTATGTAACCGCTATTATGAATAACGGTTGCACTAAAACCGTTATTCTGAATAACAGTTTTTTAACAATCGTGATTAAAAAAAATAATTTTGAAACTATGCTATTTTCCCAACACTTTTTAAAAATATATTATTCTTTAACAACTTTATTCTAAATGTGTCATTTGTTTTTTAAAAATCAACATTTAGCCTTTGTAGGAGTGATGAATTTTTTTTTCTTCTTTCCCTCTCTCCTCATCAATTTTCACACTAACCCTGCAAAAAATAAAAGCAGCCCTTCACTTTGTTATTTCTTCACATTTGGTCCTTATTCTTTTGATTACTATTTCTTTTATTTGATATGATTTATGAAATTGGATTTTTTTTCCAATTTCTTCCCCATTCATTTTTTTTATCTTTCAAATTTGATCCTCATTCTTTTAATTGATATTTGTTTTATTTGCGATGATTTTTAAAAGTTTATTTTTTTTTATAATTTCACCCTTTAAAGTTTTTTTTCTACCAATTTGATTCTTATTATTTTAATTACTATTTTTTTTTCCTTAGCAATTCTTTTCGATTGATTTTTTTTTTAATTTCATGCTCTAACACTTATTTTGTTGGAAATTGAACCTTTTGATGATCATAATGATGATGATGATGAGGCCTCAAGTTCCAGGACTTGATCATGGTACTAGAGTTGACATGGTTTTTTTTTTTTTTATGTATGTAATGGTACATGTGTTTTTACCTTTCAACTTTGCTATCTTAAAGGAATCTGACCTTTTATGGTATCCCTTACATAAGTACTATTACCATTAAGGTATATAAACATATAGTAATTAAACAAATGTTTGGTTTGAACGTTGAATGCAATATTCAAGTGAATGTATAATGTGTCATTGTTTAAAAGCATTTACCAAATTATCTTTAGTTATGAAAGTTTGTCCAACAATCAAATCACCACTACCAACTGATTTTATATATACATCGCAATTACGATTCAGAATCACAGTTTTATTATGTAATCATTATTATGAATAGCGATTGTATTAAAATCATGATTCAGAATCATGATTTTTATTTAAACTATTATTCTAAATAGTAGTTCTTTAATAACTACGATTTAAAACAATAAAAAACAATAAGAAATTTTAAAACTATGCTAGTTCTCAAAAAAAAAAAAACTGTATCATTCTGTAATAATTTTAATAGCTTTTGTTTTTGTTTTTTTGTTTGTTTTTTTGTTTTTCTTTTTTAAGAAGGCTCACACTTATGTGGGCCACCATTCAATCGGATATGCCTAAGAGATGATCTGCCTTAATGAATTTGGATTTTTAATTTGAGGTTTTTTAGAGTTTAAATAAAATACATAATTGATTGTTTTTCCATGGAGAAAAAATTTGAATCTAAATAATTAAATAAATTAATAAAAAATATTTAGATTAGATTTTGATTCGAGTTCTTATGCGAGAAAAAAAATTTTGTTGCGTTGGTTGTATTATATTATATATAAATATATTGAAAATGTAAATGTAATTTTTTAATTAGCTACATAATTTTTTTAATTTATTTTATTAAGTATAAATATTATATTTATATTTTTTTAAATAAAAAATTATAATAATTAAAAATATATCTATAAAATTGATACGTTGGTTGGTTCTTTCATGAGTTCGTAGTGTAATAAAATAAATATGACAATAGTTATTTATTTAAAAATATATTAGAATAAGTTTTTTATTTTTAAAAAAATATTTTAAATATTAAAATAATCTAAAAATATAAAAAATATTAATTTAATATAAAAATAAAAAAAAAATTTAAATTTATTTTTAAAACACAATCACGAACATATTTCAACGCGACATTAACTCTTATTGAGTAGTGAGGCAGGAACTGGCCTACCAACAATCAGCAAAAGCTTCCTTGGACGAAAAAGGACGGTTGCTCCATCGATGTCGCCTTCTCCAGAATCCAATCCACGACTGACAGCACGAATTAATGTAAAGTCAATACTCAATAAGCAGTCA
>Ga0325401_1001128_pt1 | contig 21888 bp, 15 predicted proteins | sample PopdelMetagenome_FD_205666 | JGI IMG/M metagenome (GOLD analysis project Ga0325401, IMG submission 205666) | Populus deltoides microbial communities from Bellville, Georgia, United States - Xylem-PdKOR-R2 | ecosystem: Host-associated > Plants > Phyllosphere > Stem > Wood/Secondary xylem | place... | reverse complement strand
GGAAAGAATAATTGAAGGGAAAAAAAAGAAGCATTGGCATTGCTATTAGAAACAACATATTGTTCGGATGCTATATGTATCAGAAAATATCCACCCGATTTTTAACAGATGCCCAGGCATCTAAATCCCACGATCGTGATTGAAATGTTGAAACAACAAAGAGAACACAGAAGATATTACACCACATGATCCAACAAATTGTCATGGATCATATTGAAGATGAAAGCATGGCTTCATTCAAACTAAGGTTCACAAAGATCAACAAACAGAACTCCGTATGAAGACATGATTGCATGTGTCAATTGCTACCACCACCAAAGAGGTATCCCAGAGAAGATCCACCACCAGGAGCAGCATGGACCTTGGTTGAAGGTCGATCCTGAACCAAGAAACAAAGTTCTTAGGTTGATGAAAACAACTTCAAGAAACAACCATTTGTCTCTCACGAAACACAATTAAGCAGGTTATGTTAAAACAATTAAACAAGTAGCTTATTGGCTGTTTAAAGCAACTTCCAGAAACATTTTATAGAGCACTGTGAATGATTTAGAAATAGCATTCGTGTAGTTCCCAGTGTAGTTCCCAGTCCGCCGTCTTTCAACTTTCATAATGTATCTATTGAACCTTGTTCAGATGAAACCATGACAATACTATGCTGACATCGCTTGGAAACATGTAAATTGAGAATACAGAATGCCAAGAGCATAATTGAAAGTAGTTCCAGCCCATCTCCTTAGCTCTAGGAATTTACCCCCACACCTCAAAACAAATGGCTAACTGGCACTATACGATCCATCTAGCTGCTTCTTGGGCCCGCATTTCACAGCGACCGCTTGCATGAGAGAGTTCCCAAGCCTAGTCCATCATAAACCATGAGCAGTATCTAGTTACCCATAATACCATAACCCATGTACTTCAGGGAGATGTTGAGACACACAGCTGCTTTCATAAGCCTGAATTCGCCTAGGGCTAAGATTAGGAGCCATATCTCCAATCACTGGAGAGGTACTCTGACTCCCAGAGGCATCTGAAGAACGCTAGAAACCACAAAAATTTCACCTTATTGGAATGAGACCCAGAACCCTAAAACAACCAAGGGCACTTCATACTTCTTAGGCAGCAAAAATGCAGTTTGATAGTTACAAAGATAATGGCATTCTTCCATATGTATTTATGCACATCCCTCTGCCACACAGTTCGTAATCACTCACAAGATAATGCATATCCATTTCCAAAAGACAAGTGAATCTTATAAAGAACTAATCAGGCATGCTAATTTGTCACAGAGAAGAACTGTGGCATGTCGTGAATCTGAGCAAGTTGTATCCGCCTAAAATCAGCATGGACAATTGATAAAAACTGCTCCAAGATCAAAGGTTTCCGGAATCATACCGTGATGAAGTTGCCAGCGTTCTGACCATCTGCCCTCAAATAGTTGTTTGTGGAAGTACTGTTGATACCGGCAGGAAACTCCCTGTTAATTTCAGCTGGCTGAGGGGCTGCAGCAGGTTTAGGAGGAGGTGGATTGCTTGCAGGCTGGACCTCGCTTGGAGCAGCTTGGGCATTGTTTGTGCTAGGTTTTGGAGCCTCTCCACTCCCAAACAGATAGCCCAATGAACTCTGCCCTCCACCAGCGCTAACTCCACGACCCATATTCTGAACTTTACTTAGCACAAAAATTAAAACATGTCACCCAAGAACGAATGAAGATGACAAAGAAATAAACTTATGGAAATGAAATGGCATGAGTCACAATAAGGATGAAAAGAACCATGATTAATTACCTGCGTTTAACACTCAGAAATCACACAAACTACTCTAATCACGGCTTGGCAACTTAAAAGATCTACAGACCCGTCAACCAATTTCTGAATAGCCATTTGAAATCAACAAGCTCACCATCACTCTATTTAACAAACATCATATTTTTTTTTATAAAAAAAAATAGTTTATTTATGCTTTCTATTTGTATCCTTGGGTAACAAAATAGGGATAGCACCCCCTTTCAATCCATTCCTAGATAGCTCGCCAACACCCACATCATAACAAACATGATCACAAATACATGCATTCATACAAGAGACACAATTCATAAATACATTATGAAACTCAAAAAAAATGCGTGGCGATTTATATCACAACTACAATCATATCAGCCTAGATATAACAACACTAACTTTAATTTTATATATATATATATAAACAGTGATACAGAAGCCAGCAAAAACAAGCGAATGCCTGAATCAAAAGGAGAAAAGAACAGCAGATCTTAACAAAACAAGTCAATCATCATCGAATCACAAAAAGAAGTGAAGAAAAACGCAACGCCACGCCACGTCACAGAGCGAGTGGTTAGAAGGAAGAAATTGGCAGCATCGATTTTGCATGTGAATCTGAGATCTAAAGACTCAGGGTTTCGTAGAGCTACCTTTTGAGGGATCTGGATCTGATCTGCGAAGAGAGAGAGATTCAGGAGCCGCGGCTCAATTCAAATAGTAATAGTAACTGCTGAGGAAGTGAGGTAAAGAAAGCGATAGGTGACCGTTGTCTATTTATAGACTTTGGATAAATACTTATTTCGGGGAAAAAATAGTAGTAGAGCTTTCAATTTCTGAACGAATATAACAAATTCTTTCGCTTTTGTTTCTGGTTATGCCAGTGAGCTGGTAAATTGGTGTCGTCCATCACACTTTTATATTATTTATTTTTGTGTTTTAAAAATATTTTAAAAAAATTAAATTATTTTTATTTTTTATTTAAATTAATATATTTTTAAATCATTTTAATATAATCATATCAAAAATAATTTTTAAAAAATAAAAAAAATCATTTTAATATATTTTATAAAAATATATTTAAAAAAAATACTCAAAACTATATTTTCGGACATACTTCTTCTAGATATCTATTATTTGTCAAAGGATTTATTAAATTATATACGAGAATGATGCGTGCAGGCACTTAGCTCGAAATGTAAAGAAATGGTTTTTCTTTTTTAATATTATTATATTATAAACTGACTTTTCTTTGATGATTGGGAAAAGAAAAAAAAACATGAATAAAAAAAGAAAAAAGAAGGTTTGTGCTATTCTCAGTATTTCAATTGTTATTCACTTCATTAATTTTGTGTTTCTTGATAAAATATATATAAAATCTTCTAAATCAAACACAAAAAAACCTAGGAAATGTTAAATTTTGAATTCATACAAAACTTTGACATTATTGATATTCTTCTTAGGGTTTGATTTATTTCCTTTTTTTGTATAAATATCTTTCATCAAAAAGTTAACCCTTAATGGGTGCTTAAAATTGTAATACAAAATATCTTTTAAAATAGTTTTTTATTTGAAAACATATAAGAAATAAATTCAAATTTATTTTTTATTTTTAATATCAATAACATTATAAAATATTTTAAAAAATTAATATTTTTATGTCAAATCTAATTTTAAAAAACATTCATAAACAGAAAGATAAACACTTTTAAGTATGATACTAGATTAAAGAAAAAAATATTCATAGATTATGAAACACTGGAAATTGTAGTAGTTATAATAGTAATTTATTTATTTAAAGATTTAATTTTATTTGAAAATACATTTTCATCACACAGTTATACAAATTAAAATGTCATACATACAAAAGTAAAAAAAGAAAAAGGAAGAAGGTTAATTTGGTCCTCGTGTGATTTGTTTTATGGGGGTGCTGAGGGCAAGGAAGGGAGAAATTTACAGCACCTAAAAACAGGAAACTTGCTCCCTCCATCGAGCATTCACCGACCACTACACACGAGTTGACGGTGACAAAAAGTAGCCAGGGGGGCTTCAATATATTAGACATGGGGAAGGATTAATGGCATATGCATCATGCACGTGTTCTTGAACCATTTTTTGGTTGGTTAACTTCCACCACATTTACATAAATGAACCAGCCAACACACCGTTCAAGAACACGGGTCCTAGTTCTGGCTTGCACTAACTGCTAGCTTTATATTCTCGAGAATCTCGACAGCTTCTTCCACCATTGTTGCACAGTATGATGCAATGCTGCGTTTTTATTTTCATGTACAAAAGAGGTTCAGGGTAAGACAGCAAGATGGAGCAGTCAAGGACAAGCGAATAAAGAAGAAAGGCCCGAAAAGTGCATATATCGCTTTGGAGGAAAATCTATAGACCTCAGAGGATGTAAAGGAGCGAATTATGCTGCCACCATTTTCAATGGACCAGGATTACATGGTTTGATTAGTTTAATGTCATCCTTTATGCTTTGCCTTTTCCAAATCACGTATAAGATGGAAATGGTGGGCAAACCTGTTGAGAAAATATACCAGGGGCACTCTGCTACTGGACAGCATTATTGCAGCAATAAAAACAGCTTTAGCAATTTTAGATGGAAACAACTCCATCACACATGAGATACAGGCACCGCCAGAATCGCCTGCATTTTTCGAGAGAAGAACTTAACTATAGAAGTACCTCAAATATATCATCAATCATCTTTATTGAAAAGGGAGAGAACAAACCCTGTCCCCTTCACCAAGCATGTCTGAAATATCAGAAAGTGGCTTTACATATTCGGCTAGATTTCTAACGCTGTTTGTATCAGAATAATGGATGCTAGAACCTGTTAAGTCTACTTCATAAACTTTAAAGCCAGCTTCCTGCAGAAGGGAAATAGTTTTATACCAACACCACGCACCGAAACCACCTCCATGGACAAGGACAACATGGTTGGTTTCAAGATCCTACCAAGTAAGAGATGAATAGTCAGTATAATTAGTAGAAAGTGACACTGAAATTTTAAAGTCCAAGTCTACAGTAATCTTATCGCTAAAAAGAGTAAATTGTGGTAAGGGACTCATTCCAACCAACTGCTTTCATAATAGTAACAGTGATTCTATATCATATGGAACATGATTCAGCCCGGTATGAACTGACCAGTTAGATTTTAGTGTTAGAATGATGTTTTGAATTCAAAGGCAAAAAATTGTAAAAAATGAAGAGATGCCTGTATGTCTTAAAGGATGATGATCTGATATGAATATTTAACTCAAACTTTGTAGTAGAGAAGGCCCCCCGGGTTAATGCTAGGGCAGGTTCATGTGAGTAAACAAGACTTCGCATTTGGCGAACCCAGTAATTAACCAGTACTGCACTATTCCTAAAAATGCAGGGAGTCGAGAAAGAAGCAAAAGGAATAATCAGTGAAGGGCTTATTATCATTCAAAATCATGTTTGCTGTGTTAAGTTTATGTTTTAAAACTAAAATCTTAAGACAAATCTACTGGAACTACTGATAAAAATTTGCATCAGCCACCAATGCAGAATTACTCTGGAAGTACTTTCCCTTGAAAATCAAATATAGGGCAGGTCTCGAATTTAAGCTATTCCTTCTCTGTCTTCGAAAGAACCAAGAAGAACTTCTTTAGCCTAGTTTCATGATCATGCACTTACGTAGCTTAATCATTAGTTGGAATTCAAAAGGCTAATACTTGAAGGGATATTGGAGAATTTGAAACTCATGGTGCATGTGTTCATGGATCAAAACTATCTGTCCATTAATTAAAAAAAGAATGAGAGAACGAAGGAGAAGAACAAGAATATATATATATATATATATATTATGTAACGATTACAATGTCAAAAATCCAGAAGCCCATTACTGACCCAGTGAAAATAAATGATATCCAAAAAAAGTATACCTAAAACAATACAATAGAAAATCGATTACACTGGCCCATTCTTCTAAAAAATAGATTACATTGGAACATCAACAGCACATGTTCATAAAACTTTGATGCACTCTGATCTGATGCCATTGGGGCTAGGTAGCTGCTATGTATACTGGAAAAATGCTTTCTGGCTCACCAACACGCCATCCATTGTCAGATCTGGTGTGACCAGATTCCATATCCAGAAAAATGCAGGTCAGCATTTGAGGGCCAGAGAGGAAGACCTGCCCTGGGGTGAGTCATCCAGGTTTGAGGTACAAAGTATGATGGTACATTATCACGACCTGTTAATCACTACACTTCCTGCAGATGCTTGGTTTGCTGCACGATTACTTCCAAAGTTTTTTCGATTTGATTCCCTTGCAATTCTTGAACCAAACTAAAGCAGTTGCAAGACATTAAATTGGATTAATAATCAAACTAAATGGATAGAAGTAGAGCTTCACATGAACAGTAACAAACACGGTAGCTGTGAGTTACATCTAGGTAGTTAAGATAGTCCATGGTCTCCAGACCTGTGTTCCTTTTTTCCTTTTGTAAATGCATTTAATCCTATCATAATATCCATCCTATTCATGGATCAGGCATGCAAAGCTGACTTAAATAGAAGCAACTTGAAGTAACACAAACCTGGATTGCTCTTTTAGGGAGAACAGCTGCCTCATGTAAACCAAGCATTTGTGCCACCTTCAAGACACATGAGGAGCAATAAACATCTGATCAGCATCGGTCACATAAAATAACAAATTGATGAACCCTGGTGAGAAGGGATTGTTCGACTAACAGTTCCAAGAACAGGTAAACCTAGGAGGTTGTCTTAACTCTTAAGAAAAGGTAGAGAAAGAGAAAAGAACAAAAGAATAAGTTAATAACAGATAGCACTGACCTCCCTTAGGATCTTCTTATCACCTGTTCCACTAGGTTGATCCAGGTTAGTAACCTCCCACAAAGGGATGTCAAGAAGCACCCTAATGACATCTTCATCCAAGAAAGGAAATCTAGCCTGATGAAAGAAATTAGATGCTTGTTAATACGTGAGAACAAGTATAGTAGACAAAGGGTGATGCATCTCGAAATGTTAGTGGTACCTCCTTTCCATTATCAGCAATGCATCTGTCATCTCTCCCCATATTTCGTTTCCATATTCTCTGCATATCCAACTTCATTTCCTCATTAAGCCCATGCCAACTGTTGACAGCACATCAAATTATAAGAGAGACTACAAATGCACACATGAACATTGGTGATTTTGTATTGATTTACAGTCTCTTAAAACAGAGACTTGGTTGATTAAAGGTATTTGTGCATCAACCCAAAGGTGTATCCAAAGGAGTACTATACAAATCACTTCGGTAAAAACTCGCCTATTCTATTCACGGCCTAGAAAGCATCATGAAACTTGAGCTTAGCAGTTGTTCATATGATAGAATTGAATGCATTTACAAAAGGAAACGAGACAAAAAAACAACAGAGTTTTACTTCACGGGATGCAGAGTTCATAATTGTAACTTCAGACTTCAGAGTAACACAACACACTTCAATGTGGACATGAAATTACAATGTGCTAACTACCAACACAGGCTGAGAACATGAACATGGAACAAGCAGACACAATCTTAAGGAATGACAGCGCCCACAAGTTAGCATGTACATGTTAAAACCATACCCGCCGCATCTATATTTTGTTCTATGCCTTCCATAACCAGCACACTGCTCATCAGCACCCGAACCAACTAGGACAATCCTAGCCTCGGACTTGTACCTGAGGCGTTGTTGATTCTCGTCACTGTTATTGCTAGGTCTTTCAGAGACCCAACCGTCACCACTTGCAGCCAACCACAACGCAACCCCTATGTTCAGGTCCTGAAGCATTAAGCCACAGTGTAACTTCACATATACAGGGATGCGTACTAACAGAATGTAGCATCACTGACAGAAAGAGGCATCTTTTAAAATTATCAATTAGCATGGTGATTTCTATTTTTAAATGGATGGAGAATGTTTATTGCTAGTAATAAATTAACAATACCAAACACACACCAATGAAAGGAGCAGATGAAATAACGATCACATGCATATTTTATGTACATCACAAAATGCTCACAATTCTGAAGTTAATTCTAGTAAACAACATAATAAGCTAACTATTTAAATGCCTCCATGTATTCTACCAGAGCACCATATTACCCAATTCTAATAAACATGCACTTGTAAAATAAAACCAGATACCATATACGTGTTTGCAGGGTTAATAAGCGACATGACGTGCTTCATTTCCAAGGTCAATTTCGACAAGTCTGAATCAATCTCTACAAGCTTCCACCTGCATCATTGGTCAACAGTGACTATAATAGAAAGAATTCCAAAAAAAAAGGGAACATCATTCCGAATAAAATAAAACGAAAACATGTGAGCAAACTTGGACCCGGTCATCAATGGATACACTACTATTTAATCAGCAAGAGGATGCATTCATAGCCAGGTCAAATTAACCTTGGGCTGGGGGGGGATTTTCTAGGTGGGGAAGTTGATGTTATACATGTTCCCTCTATTGGGATCCACAAATATTTACTGTTTTATGTTTTAAACACTATATTTGATTTGAAATTTGACTCGTGCCAAACACCGTTTAAAGTTTCACCTTAATTCTTTTTACACCCTTGATGCTCCATCCTTAACTCTTAACCCCTTAACATTCCCCTCCAATTTTTTTGCCCCAAACCAAACTCAACCTTAATGGAGTTTTGAAACACAAACTTATTTAAGATTCCAATTCAAGTTGTAGAGGTTTTTTCCTTCCACTGGAACTTTCCAGTAAGTGCTTGAATTTCATTCTCCATTTGCCATGCATAATATAGCATCAACCTCTCCACAGCAGCATCAAAAAAGTGCTAGTGCCTTCGAATAACTACACCTGAATGTGTTTAGGATTTCCAGTAGCTCTAACCTATCTTTATAAAAAACTAGAAAAATTCCCATTACAAGACCAAGACATGGAATATTACATCAAAAGAGAAACATCTAATACCGTACCTTCTCAGTGGTGCAATTCTTCTCAGTTCCTTCACTCCTGCCTTGGCAGAGATTCTATCAGGAGCAGACTGACCATCAAAGCTCACATTAAGTAAGTCAATCCCATCTGCCACACAGGGAATTGGAATGGAGAATCAGCTCAACAAAAGAATCCGCAAGACAACATTTTCACTGGTTTTCTTAGTGTTCCAGTGTCAACTGCGTTGCAAGGGTTAACAGTAGTGCAAAAATTGAAGATGTAGAAATAAAAGCAAAAATGAGCGAGGGCACTAGCTTAGTATGACAACTTACAGCTGGGATCTAGACACTCATCCAACAATGCAGCAAGTATCATAGAATCAAGCCCACCAGAAAACAAGACTGCCACTGGAACATGTTCTTCTCGTCTACTATAACATCTTCCTGCCTATGCATTCAACCCAAAAAATTCTATCAATTAAAACATAAATAAATTACTTCTTGTAAGATTTGTGAATGCCAGAAATAGCTTGTTCAATACATTCTACATTGATTGAATTTAGAATATAACAGAAAAGAAAAGAAAATTGTGTGAGATTTAATCGCTTAAAACAACACCCGTTATATGTAAACACTATAAAAGTGTAAGTTCTCCAAGAGTATAAATCCACAATAAAGCTATTCAATTCAATTTTAGTTCTGACCTCGAAGATTCTGTGTTGTGAAGCGCGCAGCATCACAGATTTTCTTAGAGCACTTAACACATTATGAGCAGGCAATGAAATCATTGTTTGATTTGGCCCTACACAGTTAAAAAAAATCACAAGTAGGGGTCTCATGACAGTAAAACCATCAAGTTTAAAATTAGATCCATCTTCATGAGTCAAAATAAAAATATTTAGCAACTGAAGTTCGGAATTTTTACACAAATATATTACATATCGTGGTAGGATTATAACCTGATTCAAATGTCATTATGTCTGACGAAGCTGGATACATGTGATGTCGTCTCTCTAGAGTCCCGTTAAGTGAACCGTGTAACTCATTGGGTTTTGGATTGAAAGAAACTCTCTCCCATTTAATCAGTTCCAATAGCATGGCATTACCCCATTCATGGTTTTTTACTTCACCAACAAGATATCCATCCAGCTTTGAAGCATCCATTGATAAGCTGTATATCCCACATGAAAGCTCCTCCCAAAAATTGTGGTGAGTTCCATTTTCAACTTCAAAATCTGCACCAATTGATGCTTATTAAAATAGCTAATTAGTTTAGTATAGTCTGTGGAAATTGGGTGAATGGCAGAAACAACTTATTGCCAGAACAGGAGGTAGAAAAGAATTCCAGCAAGGGCTTAATGAGATACAAATGTTTAAACACACGAGGTCAAGAATGGTGCAAAAAATCTCTCAGAGGAGGCATTGCCTTATTTAAACATATGCTTTGTTGCTTGCACAAGCAAACAACAATCAGCCCCTCAAGATGCAGATAACAACTTGAAATGATTCGTGGTAGCCCAAGTTAGCAGCTTGCATAATTGCCAAGGCATTTTGCAACCTACCCAGAACTTAGAATGGTAGTAATGCCTATTGCACACAAATGAGAAATTTTAATGTTTTACCGCGGTAGTGCAAATCACCAAGCAATAAAAAAACAAAAGCAGTGCCAAACTAGTTAAAGAAAAAAATGTGGAAAATGCGGAGGGAACAACAAGCATTCAAGAAATTGATTCCATTGATGACAAGGAAATATCATCATTCCATGTACATTGCATACGATAATTTATCAACTAAACATGCTCATTTTAATGGCAAATATTGTTTCCAATCATGCAAATAACCTTGTCACCAACCAGAGAAAAAGAAAATGTAGCGAGGGGAACGAGTAAAGCTCTACCAAGCTATATGTACCAGAACTCTGATCAACAGAGGAAAATGGCGATACAGAAGATAGCAGAAACCGAGAATCCTTCACAGTAGGCCAATGAACAACCAGGCTCCGCCTGCCATATGCATCTCGACCAAACCACAAGGTTCTTGAACTCTCCTGTACACAAGTAATTAAAGCTAACCTCAGCTCAAACAATATTAACAAAAAAAAATTCTAAGAAATACCAGTACCTCCTTTAATCTCGATCAAAACAAAACCATGCCTATACCCATAATTACCTGCCAATAGATAATAGCCCACGGCCCCTTGATAGTTGAAAAAACATTCGGAACAGAACTACACCCATGTCCAGCAGCAGAGCATGGGCCTGTGTGCCCATTGGAACCACAAGAGCAGCAATTTCCTAGAGTTTGCATTAGAACTTCACCATCATTTCTATCACTCTCCACATGAATTCCTCCAAATATTTCACCTTCAAAATTACAACACGATTAGAAACGAGGTTAAAACCATTACGAAACAAAACGTACGTAGCAGAAATCGAGAAAAAAAATATAGTATACAAGTCAGAAATTTTACCGTTATAAATTAGTACATTCCCGTAGGAGTCAACAAATGGCTGAATTATAGGATTCAGTCCCCTCAGCTGCAATGTGGCACCGATAAATTGCAGTTCGCCAACAGAATACCCTAGTTGATTATAATTACCAGCTTTGCCATTGGAGCATTTCTGCAAAAACGACTGGTAGTTTTCTATTTCTGCGTCGTCAGTTACTACAGACACCAATTCTCGGTCCTCAACAGAGCTCAAATTTTTATTATACTGAAGTATAATCTTCTTGCTGCCTAAGCTGTCAGGTCCTCGCCTCCGCAGAGCTGCTTTAAGATCATCTACGGAAACTGTAACTAACTGGTGCACCAAAAAAAAAGCAGGTAAATTAAATAGATAAAACTAATTGTGTGTATTGTGGATTGAACTGATTTTTGAGAACTTTACTTCTGGCCCGGGGTTAAGAGATTGGAGAAGGGTGGATGATGATAAATCGATGCGAATCCCAGAGACAATCAGGGCGATTCCACACATCTTTCTCTTTCGCTGTTTTGCTGTTGCTGTGCCCTGAAGTAGTGTTCTTCGGTAGACAAAGAGTTTTGGAGGGTTTTGAGAGATTGTAGTTTTCCTGTTTTTTTTCAAGTGCGATCGAGTTTAAAAGTTCGGTTTTTGACTAGCGAAGGCTTCCATAGCATAGTGGTAGTGCGTTCGCTTCGTAAGCGAAAGGTCGCGAGTTCGATCCTCGCTGGGAGCTCTGATATTTTTGTTTCATTTTTCGTATCAATCTCGGATAATGATATCCTTCCGATTTTGATATATTTACTCAATTGCCATTTTTTTTAGGATTGTGGTTAACTTTTAAAAAAAATATTTAATGGGGAAAATTAATTTTCTTTTTTATTTCTACTTATTTTCGCTCCATTAAAATTACAAACATTTGTAAAACATGTAATGATTTTTTGTTTTGTTTTATAAGTGTGTTTTTTTTTTTTGTTATAGTGATATATTAGTTTTTTAACTCATGTTGTTTTTTTATGCTGCGTCAAATTTTCTTTAAAAAAATGTACAAGTCACAGTAAATTCTCTAGTATTATTATTAAATTTAATTTAACGGGTCAATCTTAAAAGGTTTCTACTTGACTTCTTGTAAATCATGGGTTTTAAATTAAATTGTGCATGATTTTATCTTGATATGACCCAGTTAATTTAACAAGTCAAAAAACAACTCAAGCGATCATTAAAAAATATTTTTTGACTTTAAAAAAAATCAATATGACATCATTTTTTAGTATCAAGAATGCGACATATTAGATCGATATAGGCTTTAAGGCTAAACCTATAACTCAGATCATGAACTCCATCAAGTTTAACAATATTAAAAAAAATAACTATTTTTTACCTGATCATGTAATAACAAAAGCATATGCTTGCAAAACTAAATACCATGAAAAAAAATTAAAATATTTGTTTGAAACAACAATGACTCATGAAATGCAAATTAAAATAAATTATAAAAATTAATTCAAAATCAACTAAAAGTCAAATGATGAAATCGGTAAAAAAAAATAGTAAAAATGATTCAATTGAAAAAAAATGCAAGATGAAATTTTTTGTCTTTTTAAAAAAACTATTTGGTATTTTTACAGTAATTAACTTTAAAAACTATTGACTCTTTGCCCATCATAGATTTCAAATTAATATTCATGAAGTTGACTTTACGTGACTTCGTTGACTTAACAAGTTAAAAGACAACCCAGATGATTACTAAAAATCATTGGTTGGCTTATAAAAAAATTCAACATGGTAATTTTTTGAATACTGAGAAGGCAATATATTATATCGACCCAAGTTTCGTGATTTAACACGTCAAATTTGCATATCAGATCACGAACTTCATTATATTTAATAGCTTTGTTTTTTAATCTATTTTTTTACTTGAGATGCTTGCAAAATTAACTACTAACCATATGTCAACTCATTAGTTTATCTCCACTTGTATGAACAATACTTGAGACTGTGACAATTCCATAAAACACAAATTGAAACAAACTATGAAGACCAGTTCAAAATCAATTAAATTTTGAATGATGAAACTTGTGTAAAAAAAAGCCAAAATCAAAATTAAAAAGAAAAGAAATTGTCTAGCATTGTTACTTGTAAAAAAAATTCAACATGATATTTTTTTCAATACTAAGAAGGCGATATATTATATCGACCCAAGTTTCATGGTTTAACACGTCAAAATTGCATATCAGATCACGAACTTCATTAGATTTAATAGCTTTGTTTTTTAAGCTATTTTTTTACTTGAGATGCTTGCAAAATTAACTAGTAACCATATGTTAACTCACTAGTTTATCTCCACCTGTCTGAACGATACTTAAGACTGTGACAATTCCATAAAACACAAATTAAAACAAACTATAAAGACCAATTTGAAATCAATTAAATTTTGAATGATGAAACTTGTGTAACATAAAAAACCAAAATCAAAATTAAAAAGAAAAGAAACTATCTAGTATTGTTATTAAACACAAATCTAGATGGTCAGTCTTAAAACCTCCTAGCCTGACTCCCTAGCTCGCCCATGTTTAAAACTAACATGCATGGAAATTGACTTTATATGACTCGTTTGACTTGATGAGTCCCAAAATAACCCGAACAATCAGTTTAAATATGATTTGACTTTAATTTTTTTAATATTAAAATAATAACATATTTGATCGATTTGAGTCTCATGACATAACTTGTAAAATCTATTATCTAAATCATAGATTCTATTAGGTTTTAACATTTTTTAAAAATAATTTTTTGTTATATAATTATATAATAATAAAAGTAAATGTTTTCCAAGATCAAACACCAACATGCTATCCAAGATTGTGATAGTCTTATGAAAAAATAATTTAAAATAAATTTTTATAATTAATTTAAAATTAACAAGGTGTTAATGAATGAATTCGAGGGAAAAAATTGTTAGGTAGAATTTTCTTTAAAAAAGAAAAATATCTTGTTTTGATTTTTTTTAAAATAAAGTACTTAACTGTTCGTATAAATACAGTGAAGCACCACCATAAACTTTATCAACACAATCAACAACGAAACACTGCAAACTTGATCAACTCTTCCAGGCTCCAGCAGTGCAGAATTTTATTTTTAGAAACCGAGGTGCTTCAATGTTCATGAATCACCATAAACTCTGTCAACTTTATTATCAGTAGTACAGAAGTAATCCAAAACTCCTCGTTAAATTTTTTTTTAGAAAATTAGTTGTTGTTTAAAGTATTTTTTATTTAAAAATTTATTAAAATAATATATTTTTATAAAAATATTCTTAATATTAACACATTAAAACAATCTAGAAACATAAAAAATAATTTGAATTTCATCATTCATCTTATATATAAATTCCATTTTTTATTATATGCAAAGATATATTATTTACAATGTGAAGCAAAATTCGTCCCATTTAAAGAAGCAAATTGAACAACGGTTAATTATTAGGTCCAATCAAGTCAGTTTTACGAACACAGAGACAATTATACAGGCAGAATGCTAAATTAAATAATCAATAGTTTTGAATTTCAAGTGTATGTTATTTTTCCAAGTAGAAATTTTAAGTGTACTTCCAAATATAATCATTGTCATCAAATCTTTAATTTTTTTTTTAACATAGTGATATTAAAAATATATTTTTTAATATATTTATAAATAAAACATATATTTTAAAAGACAACAACTACATAGTACAAAACACCTTCGTAGTATTTGATTAGGCCGTCTTTCTCAAAAAAGACATGTTGCCGTCATCCTAGAACGTATCACCAAGGAGCGCAGGGGTCTCTGCATTCCCTTCTCGCGTGACGTGGCGAGTTTCAACTGGTATTCAGAGTTCCATCGCAGACATAACTGATAGCACAACGATTGGTGACAGCTTCGGGTGGTTTGAAAGTTAGCTGGCTTTTTTAAAAAATATTTTTTTTGTTTAAAAATATATAAAAAATAATATATATTTTTAAAATTTTATTATTAATTTTAGTATATCAAAATAATAATAAAAAATTAAATTTTAACCTCCCTCTGTTTTAGCAAACGGGTGCTCAGTTACGGCAGGGGAAATGCTGGATGTCAGCTTTTCACCGCAATCTAGATTATTTTTTTACTTATTTATTCACTTCCTGGAAAAAAAAATGAAAAAATGAAAAAATAACAATCAATCTCTAACCGCAAGTGTAAACCACACTCCTTAACTTCCACGCAATCTCACTTGCTTGTAAGCGCGTTCAATCCCACGGCTCTCTCTCGCCAACCCTCACTAGACTACCATACAAGTTATCCGCCCAATAAAATCATCACCGTCAAATTACGCTATCCAACTCCATTAAAACACCCAGGACCCCACAATATAGCCTCACGCGACACCCTCTTTTATGGACCCACTTCAAAAATACTAGCAAGACACAAGAGTGACAGTACAACGTCATTGTTATTAGTTAACACACACACGCACACACGCACACACGAGTTCGTTCGCAAGAGAAAAGAGAAGGAAGAGAAATAGAGAATTACAAGTCGAGGGAGAAATCTAAGTACAGTTCTGTACTTTTCTATATTAATCGAAATTTTCTTTTATTCGTTGTACTCTAAAAATCTTCTGTCGTTTGTACCTTTCTTCACTAGCAACCGCACCATTGCGTCTTATTTTTTTCTTCTCTCTATACTGGTAATAATAACTATTTAGCGCCGCAAGGGCACGGTTAGTGTAGTAGTAAATTTATTCAATATCTCTCTCGGCGGCGAGCGAGCGAGTTTATTGCTGCTTTAACGAGGTTAGACATTACTTAATCTTGCTTTTGTTTGATTGGTTGTGATGTTTTTGTTCGTTCATGGAGTATCTGCTACTGACTGATTGATTGAATCTGAAGGATTGTTAAATTAAGGGATTGCATTGTTAAATTGGTTTTAGATCTGAGTTTTATTTTATTTTAATTTAGATCTGGGATTTTTTTTATGCGAGTGGTTAGAGTTTGACGTGATCCACTGTTTTTATTTTTTTGTATGTTATTTTTATTTTTTTCTGTTTTTCTGGTTGCTGGATTGGATTTAGCTGTAAAGTTTGATTCTTTTGTGGTTTTTTTGGTCACTGATAACGTTGTTGTTTTTGCCTAACATAAGTAGTAAAATCTTAGCTTTGTTTGTGAAGAAGTTAGTATTGGTTTTTTATTGGAAGATGCAGAAACATTGCGTTTTTTTTTTTTATTAGTGTTACCGCATACGCTACTGTTGGTGTTATCATGTTTCTTCTGTCTTGTTTTCGACCCAATTTTTTAATAAACTGGTTTTTCTGCTTTCAAGCCCTATACTCTTAAAGCATATGGTTTACGGTTTAGATATCAAGATAATGAAATTGGTTCAGCATTAGTTATGGGGTTTGATACTCTTATGCAGCCCCATCTGTTTTTTTAGATTATCTGTTATTTTCTATTCATTAGTATGTTAGGAAACCTGGGTTTTTGAGCGTTTTAGATTATGGAGGATCACATGTTCATGTCAATTTTCTATTCACTAGAAACGAAACGAGGGCCCAGAGTGTTAGTGACTGAGGTTTGGATTGTGCAAAACAGTCTTTTTTGTGGGATTTAGAGACCCTCCGATGATTAATTTAGTGATTTTATAGTGAAGAGTTGTAATGAATGAGCATTAATTTCTAAGAACAAAAATATTTATTTTTTGATCGTGTATGATAAATGCTAAGAATATATGGTAAGAGAATGAAGATTTTGAACCCTTTACATGGGTTGTTCAGCGAATATTTATAACTTTTGTATATTGAACTTTCTTCTTTTTGTTTGAGGTGTCGGCGACCTTTTTTCTTTTCACATTTAAGTGGGGAGGAAGTCTCTTTTATCAATATTAATGTTGATGTAAGTGTCTTTTTACACGACTTTAATGTTGATGGAAATACCACGTGCCTATAGAAGGTGATCTTAAGTCATTTTGTACATAACATTAATGTCGATGAGATCAACCTTTATAATCAACATTAATATTGATTGACATGTATCTAGCTCTTACAGGATTTTTTACACGGCTGGGGTGTAAGGAGATGATGTCTCTAGATTTTCATTCTGTATGTTTGGATCTGGAACGATCCTAGACCCAAGGATGCTGAGTCTAGTATCCTTCTAGTTTAGAGACACTTGGGTTGAGCGTATAGCTGAGCTCAAAAAGTTGGGTTTGACATCTTTCCGGACCCACATGTATTTGGGCCTGAGGTGTGGTTGAGCCCAAGAGAGTTGGGCCTAGTATTTTGCCAGATTCTCTCCCCATAGGTTTTGACTTTTGTTGAGCTTTTATAATGGGTCATTCTTCTCTTAGCCTCTCTATCTGGACCTTTTAAGTAAATTGATTTTAGCATAAAACACATTGATCCAAATTCCATCCATTAAGAAGTCAAAGCCTCTACGTTCGTGCTATCTTTTTTTATTTTTAAATGGTGACCTTATGTCTGATTTCAAGTATCATGCTTAATATTCTTTGATGTTCAGTTTCCTATTTGTTAGTTGCTTTACTTATCACTCTCTGTTTATTTATATCTTTATGTAACTACTGTCTGGCTTCAATATAAAACCCTCATTAGTGGATAATATATCTTTATTCCTACAGTGAATAACATATCTCTATTCCTACAGAGATGGCAACGCAGGTGGATGAATCTACCGTCAAACTTGATCCAAAAGTGGTGGGGAATGCTTTTGCAGAGCAGTACTACAACACCTTGTCCAAGTCTCCCGAGCTGCTTCATAACTTTTACAATGATGCGAGCTTGATTGGCAGGCCAGGCTCAGATGGTTCAGTGTCTCCTATTTCAACTTTAGAAGTAAGTTTTGTGTCACAAAAGTTATTGTTTATGAGTGTAGATTGTTTATTATTGTGTTAAATAACTCCTCAGCAAGAAATAACAGCAATATTCTTGTAAACTGAGTCACCCTAATGCTATTCTTTTCATATTGATTTTATTCCACTAGCTTATCCCTTAGTTCATATTTTGTTTGGTTGGAAATGAGTGCTGTGTGAGAATGCGATCTTGATTCCCATTCCCGATAAGATTCCCATTTAATTTTTTCCGTAGTCTTAAACTCAATTGTCATGGGGGCTTGACACTATCTAAGAATTGAAATTTAACTTGCTTAGAGTACAAGTACTCCCATTTCTTTGTGAATCAAATGGCATTACATGAAGAGAGGAATTGAAATCTCTTTTCATCCCCAATCCTATACAAACCAAACATGGCATAGAAATTAATTCATGTAGTACTGGTGCTATGAGAAAAGGTTGGTTCTACTAGTTTCTGCCATTCTTTTTTCCTCCAAAAACAAATTTAGAACTAGAATTGTTATGCATTTCATCACTTAAATCTTGATTTATTTGGGACTTTGGTTTCGAGTTCATGAACCTTGGATGCTGAAGTTTTCCTGCTTACACCAATGTTTATCTTTGTTTAACTGTTTTTTTATTTGAAATTGTGGCCTTCTCTGATAATGAAATTTGGAAATTTTTGGGTGCAGGAGATTAAAAAACTGATCCTCTCTCTTGACTATAAGAATTGTGTAGTCGAGATACAGACTATTGATTCTCAGGAATCTTATGAGAATGGGGTAATGGTGTTGGTTACTGGTTTCTTTGCTGGAAAGGACAGTACCAGACAAAACTTTACACAAGCATTTTTCTTGGTCCCGCAAGATGATGGGAGGAGATATTATGTTTTGAATGATATTTTTAGATACATGGAAGAATCAGAGAATAAGAAAATTAGTGATGAAGACAACATTGCTCCAGCTACACCTTTTATTCCATGTCCTGGTAGGGGTTCATGTATGGTTTCGTTGTTTCTTTTGTTACTTTAATGCATAAATATTTACTAGTAGTTTTGTAATTACAGAGCCAACCTCCATTCCTAATCACTCTGTCTCTGCCAATATGTCTACCACTTTGGAGGAGGGTGATGATCAAGCTAAAGAATCCGGTCATCCTTTGGACAATGGAGAGATTCCCACTTATGAGAAGGAGGTGGTTGTCGAGAAAGTTGTTACCACTCAGAATGACGATCAAGCGAAAGAATCCGGCCATCCTTTGGACAGTGGAGAGATTCCCACTTATGAGAAGGAGGTGGTTGTCGAGAAAGTTGTTACCACTCAGAATGATGCTCACCCAGTTTCTGAGGCAGTTGCTTCTAGTGTCCAGGAGGAGGATGCCCCCAAGAAGTCCTATGCATCAGTGGTGAGTAAATTTACATTTGTTTTACAGGAGAATCGTTACTCAAATGATTGATTTTTTTTTTTTTGGTTTTTTTCAGGCAAATGCATTGAATTTCAAAACACAACCATTTCAACAGAGGGTATCACCTGTGAAACCTGTGAAACAGTCACATACAGCTGTACCACCTGTGGTCACTTCTCAACAAACAGGTTCTCGCCCTCCCAGCAACAATTCTGTGGAAATCAATAACAACAGTGCTGCAGGTTTTTATCTTTTTTAAAGTGTATATATGGGTTTTTACCTGGAGTGAGCTTCGTAGCTTTTCTTTCACCACCTATCTGCTTTTCTCATTTTTCCTGTTTCAGTTGAGGGTTACTCCATATTTGTTGCAAATTTGCCTCTGGATGCTACTGTTGACCAGCTTGTGCAGACTTTTACAAGATTTGGGGCTATTAAACCTAATGGTGTGCAAGTCAGAAGTTATAAGGTTGGTCTCATGTTTATTCTTGTAAAATTGGGTGTTGAAAATTGTTTTTTGAAACTATATTTATTTGTTTATGTTGCTCATCTATATACAGCAAGAAAAGAACTGTTTTGGTTTTGTGGAATTTGAATCAGCTGATTCTGTGGACAAGGCCCTTGAGGTATTGTTGTTTATTTTACTTTTTTTTGGCTGAAAGTTATTGCTTTTTTTGTTCCCTGGTTGTTTGCTTAAAAGTTGAATACTGCATGGTGGTGTACTCAGAATTATTTCCAAGTTAAATTTCATTAATTCTATAATTTTATCGTTATTTAGTTCCCTTGTTATAATATTTATAATATTAGGATTTTATCACTTTGGAACTTCTATGGTAGTAGCATTTATTTCCAATTTTAGTTGAACTTTTTCAGGGCTAGATAAAGCACTTGTATGGTGGCACCTTTTAATGATGAATGGAAGTTGAGAATCTCTGTTTCACCTTGAGAGGTGGATATCTTGATTCAGGAAACATCCCTTGCGGTCTCAAGGGTTGCCAAGTGAATTCTAGGTGTCTTTATCCTCATTTTACCTTTTTCTTTTATTTGTACCCTTGTCCTGCATCGCTACAACTTTGCCTACAAACCTTTGTTCCTTTGACTTTCAGCACTTGTATGCTTTTGTCGTTCCTCTGTTGATGGAAAATTTTTGTGGACACATTCAGATAATGTCATTAAACCTAATTGTTCAAGTGATGTTTATCTGCCAACACTTCGTGTTTATGGGCTGATTGTTTGAAATCTGGTTCATTATTGTATTCTGCAAAGTTCTCTCTCTTCTCTGCCCCCATTTATAGGACTCCCCCGAGTGGTTTTTTGATTTTGAAACCCTCCATCTCGGGGTGGTGTTACAACACCTCTTCTATGATTTATTGTGGGTACTCATTATCAGCTATTCCGTACTCGATTTCCTGTTTCAAGATTTAAACTTTAACTCAAGTTAAGCTACAATATTGTTGTTCTGCACGAGTCTGAGATTGTGTGCCTTTTCAGGTCTCTACTGTCATGATTGGCACTCGAACAGCGCATATTGAGAGAAAGAATGGTAAGTTGAATTATTAATCCATTATTTGTCGTGTTTGGTCCAAACAGTAGGAGAGCGCATAACAATTGATTATGTTTTAGCAGCAAAAAATGGTGGTGAAAAATATGCTTCAAGAAAGGGTGGTTTTAGGAATGGCAATTTTAGGAGCCGTGGAAACTTAAATGGAGGCCATGGCTATGGCAGAAATGATTTTGAGAATCAGGGTGCAGTCTCTGGTCAATCTTGGGGCACAACTGGACGCAATGGAGAAGCTAACAAGAAAGTTTATCTAAATGGGGAAGCTAGAGGTCCCCGTCAAGCTCGGGCTGAGAATAACTAGACAATATCTTTCGCTAGAATTTTGTTTCTTGCATTTTTTTTCCCCGATTCACAACCAGATAGGAAAGATCAGAGCAAATAGATCAAGGCATTTAGTTTTTCGCTCTTAAGATTTTGGTAAGGTTAATTGAGTAATTGCTAGGTATCATGAAAACAGATTATGCAGGGTTTTTATGCTTTGGGATATTATTTCTTAAGAAATTATTTCAAAGAATTTTTCTGGTGTTGATGATATGGTTTTACACCATGCTTTAGTTTTTGTGCCTCCGAGAAAAATGTCACTATTGTTATTTGAAAGGAAGCATATGAATCTTCGAGCTCATTGAAGTAGAAATAGAAGTGTGGAGGCTCATGCCATCTCTGTGGGTGCCATCGAGTTTCCGTCGTCTTCCTGTATTATTTACCTTCCGAAGTACTCGGTGAAACTGCTGCCTGCTAGTTTCTCATTGTTCGTACAAGTACCAGTGTCTATCCCGAGGCGCTTTCAATCCACTGGTCAGAGGCAGCTGTCTTCCAATAGCTGCCATACTTGACACTTTGTTTGTTTACGGGTTTTGAGGGGCAGGGAAGGGAAAGTTAGGGTTAAA
>Ga0325401_1001127_pt1 | contig 21893 bp, 16 predicted proteins | sample PopdelMetagenome_FD_205666 | JGI IMG/M metagenome (GOLD analysis project Ga0325401, IMG submission 205666) | Populus deltoides microbial communities from Bellville, Georgia, United States - Xylem-PdKOR-R2 | ecosystem: Host-associated > Plants > Phyllosphere > Stem > Wood/Secondary xylem | place... | reverse complement strand
TGGTCGGGGAGAGAGGATTCGAACCTCCGGCCCCTGCCTCCCGAAGGCAGTGCTCTACCAGGCTGAGCTACTCCCCGACGGAGCCCGGTCGTCGACGCTTTCGGGAGCCGACCGGATCGCTTGGAGGCGCGCCTATAGCCAGCGCCGCTCCCCCACGCAAGCATGATTGATCGCCGGCCCCGCATGGACTAAAACGGGAACATGGACGATGCCGAGGCGATCCTGCAGCGCAAGATCATCCATGTCGACATGGACGCCTTCTACGCCAGCGTCGAACAGCGCGACGACCCGTCGTTGCGCGGCCGGCCGGTGGCGGTGGGCGGGTCGCGCGGGCGCGGCGTGGTCGCGGCGGCGAGCTACGAGGCGCGGGCGTTCGGGGTGCGGTCGGCGATGCCCTCGGTCACCGCCAAGCGCCGCTGTCCCGATCTCGTCTTCGTCAGGCCGCGGTTCGAGGTCTACCATCAGGTCTCGCAACAGATCCGCGCGGTGTTCCTCGACTATACCGACCTCGTCGAACCCCTCTCGCTCGACGAGGCGTACCTGGACGTGTCGGAGGATCGCCATGGCCTCGGCTCCGCCCGCGCGATCGCCGCCGCGATCCGCGCCCGCATCGCCGAGGCGACCGGCCTGACCGCGTCGGCCGGGGTCAGCTACAACAAGTTCATCGCCAAGCTCGCTTCCGACCACAACAAGCCCGACGGGCTGTGCGTCATCCCGCCCGCGCACGGCCCCGCCTTCGTCGCCGCGCTGCCGGTGGCGCGCTTCCACGGGGTCGGCCCGGTCACCGCGCGGCGGATGGCGGCGCTCGGCATCGCCACGGGCGCGGACCTTCGCGCGTGGAGCCTCGCCGACCTCCAGCGCCATTTCGGCAGCTTCGCCGCCTATCTCCATGGCGCGGCGCGGGGCGAGGACCACCGCCCCGTCCGCGCTCATCGCACGCCCAAGTCGATCGGCGCCGAACGCACCTTCGAGGTCAACATCGCCGAGCCGGCCGAACTCGACGCTGCGCTGGCCCGCGTCGCCGACGCCGCCTGGGAACGGGTGGGGCGCAAGGGGGTGTGCGGGCGCACGGTGACGCTGAAGTTGCGCCATCCCGATTTCCGCACGGTGACCCGCGCCCGCTCAGGAAGCCCGGTGCGCGACCGCGACACCTTTCTTGACGTTGGCCGCGCGCTGCTCGCCGCCGAACTGCCGGTCCCCAACGGCGTGCGCCTGCTGGGGCTGACGCTGTCGGCGCTGGGCGAAGGCAAAACCGAGCCCCAGCCCCGCCTCCTGTAAGATCCCCCCCCCCAAGGGGAGGTTGATGAACTCACCCCGCCAGCCGCACCGCCGGCATCCCGCCCGCCGCGATCGCCCGCGCCTGCGCCGCGTCCACCGCGCGCGAAAAGTAGAATCCCTGCAGCTGCGTCGCCCCCGCCAGCCGCAACGCCTGCACCTGCGCGAACGTCTCCACCCCTTCCGCCACCACCGCCAGCCCCAGCGCCCGGCCGAGATGGATAATCGAATGGACGATCGCCGCCGATTCGCGCTCGCGCCCCATCCGGCTGACGAAGCTGCGGTCGATCTTGAGGCAATCGAGCGCGAAGCTGCGCAGGTTGTACAGCGACGAATACCCCGCCCCGAACTGATCGAGCGCCACCCGGAACCCCGCCGCCCGCAGCCGCGCCAGCGTGTCGGCGGCGCGCTCCGGGTCCTCGAAGATCGCCGCCTCGGTGATCTCCAGCTGGACCCGTCCCGGCGCGACGTCCGCCGCCCGCGCCATCGCGGTCAGCCGCCCCGCAAAGCCGTGGCGGCGGAACTGGCGGGCGGAGACGTTGACCGACACGAACTGCTCGGGCCATTGCCGCGACGCCGCCAGCGCCTGCTCGATAACCCAATCGCCCAGCACGTGGATCAGGTTGCTTTCCTCCGCCACTGGCACGAACGTCGCCGGGCTGATCGGGCCATGTTCGGGCGAACGCCAGCGCACCAGCGCCTCGAACCCCTGCACCGCCAGCCGGTCGCGCCCGACGATCGGCTGGAAGGCGAGGCTGAGCTCGCCCGCGCTCAGCGCATGTTCCAGCTCCTGCTCGATCCGACGGCGCACCTGGATGCCCTCGTCCATGCCCTCGTCAAATCGGCACACCAGCCCGCGCCCCGCCGCCTTGGCATGATGGAGCGCGACGTCGGCGCGGCGCAGCACCGCGCTGGGATCGTCCGCCAGCGGCCCCTCGCCGACCACCACGCCCACCGACGCGCCGCTGCGCACCGGATGGCCGAACACGCCCAGGCTGGCGCGGCACGCCTCCACGACATCCGCGCCGGCGGCGGTCGCGGCGGCGTCGTCGGCGGGGTCGAACAGCATCGCGAACTCGTCCCCGCCCAGTCGCGCGACCAGCGCGCCGGGCGGCGCGACCCGGTGCAGGATCGCAGCGAGCTGGCGGATCAGCTCGTCCCCGGCAAGATGCCCCAGCGTATCGTTGACCTGCTTGAATCGATCGAGGTCGATCATCGCCACCGCGAACCGGCCGGGCAGCCGCACCCGCTCGGCGAGCGCGCGCAGAAAGGCGAGCCGGTTGGGCGCGCCGGTCAGCGGATCGTGCATCGCCAGGTGCACCGCATGGCGCTGCGCCGCGGCGAGCTCCTGGCGCTCCGCCTCCAGTGCGGCGACCCGGACGGCCAGCGCGTCGCTCTTCCGCAACGCCGCAATCGCCCTCGCGATCGGGCGGAGCTGGGTTGGGCGGATCGCCGGCGACAGGCACAGCGTTCGGTCCGCCGGTCCGGGCATCGCCGCCGCCGCCGGGTCGGCGATCAGCGCGACCAGCGGCAGGTCCGGGTCGAGCGCCCGCAGCCGCAACGCGATCGCGGCCGCATCGCAAGCCGGGGACAGCAGCACGAGATCGAACGGCTCGCCCGCCCCGCAGCGCGCCCGCACCGCCGCCTCCGCATCGGCGACGCCGCTGCACCGCACGGGCGCATCGCCGGCGAACGCCGCCGCGATTCCGACGTCCGGTTCGGCGTCGTCCTCCACGATCAATATGCGCATCGTTCCCCTCTCCCGGTGCGGTCGTGGCGCTCGGGAGGAGGCTAGGCGGGCATGGTTAACGGTCGGTAAACGCCGCCAGCGCCTGCGTGCCCAACACCACCGCGCCCAGCGGCCCCGCCCGCCCGCCAAGCCCTGCGGGCACGACATAGGTATCGGCGTCGGCCACCTCGGCCAGCGAGACATAGCCGCCCAGGCTCCGGGTCATCGCGGCGCGGACGCGGGGGAACAGGTGCGGCATCCCCGTCATCACCCCGCCCCCCATCACGATCCGCCGCGGCACCCCGGTCAGCGCCAGCGCGTGGAGCAGCTGGCCCAGCGTATGCGCCACGCCGTCCCACGCCGGGTCTTCCGGTGCGAGCGCCTCCGCCGCGGTGCCGGTCCGCGCGCGGATCGCGGGTCCCGACGCCAGCCCCTCGATGCACGCGCCGTGGAACGGGCACACCCCGACCCACTCGTCGCCCGACGCGCGAACGGGGCGCAGATGCCCCAGCTCGGCATGGGTCAGCCCATCGACCGGCCGCCCGCCCGCGACCATGCCGACGCCGATGCCGGTGCCGACCGTCACATAGGCGAGGTCCGCCAGCCCCGCACCCGCGCCCCATTTCGCCTCCGCCAGCGCCGCCGCGGTGACGTCGGTGTGGAACCCGGTCGGAAGGTCGAACCGCCGCGCAAACCGGCGCGCGATATCCGCCCCCGTCCAGCCCGGCTTGGGGGTGGCGAGGACATGGCCATAGTCGGCGGACGCCCGGTCGATCGACACCGGCCCGAAGCTCGCGATCCCGATCGCGGCAAAGCCGTTCCACCCGTCCAGCACCGCTTCCACCGCCGCCAGCGTCTCGTCGGGGGACGTGGTCGGGATGCGCACCTCGTCCTGCACCGCGTCGGGTCCGCACGCGAGGATGCAGTTGACCTTGGTCCCGCCCAGCTCGATCCCCGCGATCAACGGCGGGCCGCTCACTTGGAGCTACTCACGGGAGCCGTGCTCATCGAATAGGGCCGCGCAGCCGGGCCGGTCCCCCAGCTCCGGTTCGGCGCCGCCTGCATCCGGAACCTGAGCTCGCCACCCGCCATGATCTCGGCATGGGTCAGGTACACCCGCTCCAGCGCCCGCCCGTTCAGCGTCACGCCCCCGACATAGCGGTTCGCCGCTGACAGCCCGTCCGCCACGATCCGGAACCGCTTGCCGTTCGGCAGCGCCAGCGTCGCCGCATCCACGAAGGGCCGCCCGATCACATACTGGTTCGATCCCGGCGCGACGGGGTAGAAGCCGAGTGCGGTGAACACCAGCCACGCCGACATCTGGCCCAGATCGTCATTCCCCGACAGCCCGTCCGGGGTCGCCTTGTACTGCGACGCGACGATCTGCGCCAACCGTTCCTGCGTCCGCCATGGCTGCCCCGCATAGGCGTACAGATACGCGACATGGTGGCTCGGTTCGTTGCCGTGGATGTACTGCCCGATCAGCCCGGCGATATCCTCGGCATGGCTGTAGTCGATCCTGGAATTGTCATAGTCGAACATCCGGTCGAGCTTCGCCACCGCCGCCGCGTCGCCGCCCAGCAGGCCGAACATCGCTGCCTGGTCCTGCGGCACGAACCACGAATACTGCCAGGCATTCCCCTCGGTATAGTCGCTGCCATAGTTGATCGCGGTCGGATCGAACGGCTCGCGGAACGTCCCGTCGCTCTTCCTCGCCCGCAGGAAGCCGGTCTTGGCGTCGAAGCTGTTGCGCCAGTTCCCCGCCCGCTTCTCGAACCGCGCCGCGACGTCCTGCCGCCCCATCGCCCGCGCCATCCGGGCGATCGTCCAGTCGTCGTACGCGTACTCGACCGTCTTCGACGCCGCCTCGGGCTCCCGGTCGATCGGCACGAATCCCAGCCGCTCATACTGGTCCAGCCCGCCATAGGGGCCATAGCTCGCGCTCCGCACCATCGCGCCCAGCGCCGCATCCGCGTCGAACCCCCGCAAACCCTTCAGATACGCGTCCGCGATCACCGGCACCGCGTGATACCCGATCATGGTCCACGTCTCGCGCCCGGCGAACTGCCACACCGGCAGGATACCGAACGGGCTCTGGTCGGCGCTCGCGATCAGCGACCGCACGAAGTCCCGGTTCCGCGCCTCGGGCTGGGTCAGCATCAGCAGCGGATGCTCGGCCCGGAACGTGTCCCACAGCGAAAAGGTCGAATGGAAGGTGAAGCCCTCGGCCCGGTGGACCTGATCGTCGGGCCCGCGATACCGCCCATCCGCGTCGGAGAAGACGGATGGTGCCATCATGGCATGGTACAGCGCGGTCGCCACCATGCGCTTGACCGGCGCGGCCGCCTCGATCGCGACCACCCCCAGCGCCTTGTCCCACGCCGCTTCGGTCCGCGCCCGCACCGCGTCGAACCCGCCTGCCTCGCTGTCGAGATTGGCGATCGCGGCGTCCTCGTCGACGCTCGACAGCGCGACCTTCACCTCCAGCGGCACAGTCAGCCGACCGAAGTCCAGCCGCGCCACCAGCGCGCGGCCCCCGATCTGCGCCACGTCCTCGCGCCCGCGCCCCGGCCCCTGGAAACCCCGATACGCGACCTTCTCCTCGCGATCGAAGAAGCCGTGCCCGGTCGCCCGCACGCTCGGCCGGATCGCGAAGAACAGCTTGCGCGCCGGCGCCCAGCCGCGCGTCTCGCGCATCCCCGTGATCGTCCCGTCGTCGCGCATCCTGACCGACGACCACAGGATCTTGCCCAGGTAGTTGTACAACGACGATCTGAGGTCGAGCACCAGATGCGCCGCCTTCCCCGCCGGAAAGCGATACCGGTGTACCCCCACCCGCGTCCCCGCGGTCAGCTCGGCCCGGACCCCGCTGTCGGACAGCGACACCGCGTAATAGCCCGGCCGCGCCACCTCGTCGCCATGCCCGAAGCGGGACCGATACCCCGACCCCGCCCGCTTGGGATCACCCGGCTCCAGCGGCACCGCGTCTCCCGCCACCGGCATCAGCAGGAAATCGCCCAGGTCGCTGTGTCCCGCACCCGAAAAGTGCGTCTGCGAGAACCCCTGGATCGTCGGATCGTCGTACCGATACCCCGCCGCGTGCCCGTAGCAGTCGCGGATCGTGCAGCCTGTGTCGGTATCGGGGCTGACCTGCACCATCCCGAACGGCGCCACCGCGCCGGGAAAGGTGTGCCCCTCCCCGCCGGTGCCGATGAACGGATCGACGCTGGCGGCGGTGGACGCGGTCTGGGCGGGCAAGGGTGCGGCGAGAAGGCCGGCGGCGAGCAATACCGTGGGGAAACGAACCATGCCGACGTTAGAGCATGACCCGTCGCCGGGGCCAAGCACGGTCCGCTGGCAAAGCGCTGCCAGCCTCCCCATCTCCCCTCCATGACCCGCTATTCCCTGCTCGATCTCGTCCCCGTCGTCGAAGGCGGATCGGTGGCGCAAAGCCTCGCCAACGCCGCCGACCTCGCGCGTCATGCCGAGGCGCTCGGCTTCCACCGCTACTGGACCGCCGAGCATCACGGCATGGAAGGGATCGCGTCCGCCGCCACCGCGGTGGTGCTCGCGCATGTCGCCGCCGCGACCCGCACGATCCGCATCGGCGCAGGCGGGATCATGCTCCCCAACCATGCGCCGCTGGTGATCGCGGAGCAGTTCGGGACGCTCGACGCGCTCTTCCCCGGCCGCATCGACCTGGGGCTGGGCCGCGCCCCCGGCTCCGACCAGCGGGTCGCCCGCGCGATGCGGCGCAACCTGGCCGGCGGGGCCGACGAGTTCCCCCGCGACGTGATGGAGTTGCAAAGCTACTTTGCGAATGACGGCCAGACCGGCATCGTCGCCACGCCGGGCGCGGGCGCGGACGTGCCGATCTGGATACTCGGGTCTAGCCTGTACGGCGCACAGCTCGCCGCCGCACTCGGCCTGCCCTACGCCTTCGCCTCGCACTTCGCTCCGGACGCGCTCGACCAGGCGCTGGCGATCTACCGCCGCGACTTCCGTCCGTCGGCGCAGCTCGACCGGCCCTATGCGATGGCCGGGTTCAACGTCTTCGCCGCCGACACCGACGACGAGGCGCAACTCCTCGCCTCTTCGCAACAGCAGGCGTTCGTCGCGCTGCGTACCGGCAACCCCCGCCGCCTGCCCCCGCCTGTCCCCGGCTATCGCGATGGCCTGCCGCCCGGCCACGCCGCGATCCTCGACCACGTCCTGCAATGCTCGGCGACCGGCAGCCCCGCCACCGTCGCGCGCGGCATCGCCGCGTTCGTCGCCCGCACCGGCGTCGACGAGGTGATGCTGACCAGCGCGATCTGGGACCACGACGCCCGCAAACGCTCGATCACGATCGCCGCCAACGCGATGGCAGACCTGGCCCAGGCCGCCTGACCACCCGATCCTCCCCCGCCAGGGGGAGGTGGCGCCGAAGGGGTCGGAGGGGGAGGAAGCGCTCACGTCGGTTTGGGAGTCCTCCCCCTCCGTCAGCTGCGCTGCCATCTCCTCCTTGCAGGGGAGGATCGAGCCGGCAGCCCTTGCGTCCCGCTCCCGCCCCCGGCAGGGAAGCAACCCATGTTGGTCGAAGGCGACAATTGCTGGCGGATCGCGGAGGCGAAGTGCCTGTCCGTCATCATCGACGCCGACGTCTATTTCGCCGCCGCCCGCGCCGCCTTCCTCCAGGCGCACCGGCGGATCATGCTGGTCGGGTGGGACTTCGACGCGCGCATCACGCTCGGCCGCGGTGACACGCACGATGGCGCGCCCGAACAGCTCGGCGATCTCCTCTACTGGCTGGTCGAGCGCAATCCCGACCTCCACCTCTACCTGCTGCGCTGGGACATGGGGGCGATCAAGTCGCTGCTGCGCGGGCGCACCGTGTTCACCCTGCTCCGCTGGTTGCGTCACCCACGCATCCACATGAAGCTCGACCGCCACCATCCCACCGCCGCGTCGCACCACCAGAAGATCGTGTCGATCGACGACCGGCTCGCCTTTTGCGGCGGCATCGACATGACCGGCGACCGCTGGGACACGCGCGAGCACCTCGACGACGACCCGCGCCGCATCCGCCCCGGCGGCCAGCCCTACAAGCCGTGGCACGACGCCACCACCTGCTTCACCGGCCCCGCCGCCGCCGCGATTGCAGAGGTTGCCCGCCGCCGCTGGAAGCTGGCGGGCGGCGGAGAGCTGTCTCCGGTCGAGGCGTCGGGCCCCGCCTGGCCCCGCGACCTGCCCGTCACCGTCGAGAACGTCCGTCTCGCGGTCGCCCGTACCCAGCCGACGATGGCCGACTGCGACCCGGTGTACGAGGTGGAGCGGCTGTTCCTCGCCCAGATCGCCTCGGCGAAGCGCTGGCTGTATTGCGAGAGCCAGTATTTCGCCTCGCGCCGCATCGCAGAGGCGATCGCGCGGCGGCTGGACGAGCCCGACGGGCCGGAGGTGGTCATCGTCAACCCGGTCACCGCGCAGGGGTGGCTGGAGCCGATCGCGATGGACACCGCCCGCGCCCGCCTCGTCGCGGCCTTGCAGGCGCGCGACCGCCACGGCCGCTTCCGTCTCTACCATCCCTTCACCGCGGGCGGGGAGCCGATCTACTGCCACGCCAAGGTGACCGTCGTCGACGATTGCCAGGTCCGGGTCGGGTCGGCGAACATGAACAACCGCTCGATGCGGCTCGACACCGAATGCGACGTCGCGCTCGACCAGACGGCGCAGGATCGCGACATCTCAGGCATTGTCTCCGGGCTGCGGAACGACCTCCTGGCCGAGCATCTCGGGACCGACATCGCCACTGTCGTCAGCACCCTCGCCGATACCGGCTCGCTCATCGCCACCATCGATCGGCTGCGCGGGCATGGTCGCTCGCTCCGCCCCTATGAGGTGCCCGACCTGCCCGCGATCCAGCGCTGGCTCGCGGACAACGAGGTGCTCGACCCCGAGACGCCTGACGAGATGTTCGAAGGGCTGAGCGCGCGCGGCCTGTTTCGCGGCCGCCTCAACCGCAAGCGATAGGGGGGCGGCGGCACCCGGACTTGCCTTCCGCGTCGGCCTGGCCCATGCTGGGGCGACGCCCGGCTTGGGAACAAGTCCGGGCGCCGGCCATTATGGCCGACAGTTTCGCGTGTTCAACGAAGAGGGGTAACGCAATGAAGAAGACCGTCGTTCTCGGCTGCCTGGCCGGTCTGGCCGCCATGTCGGCCTGCAACTCGAGCCCGCGCGAGCAGGCCGCCGACAACATCGAGGCGAACGCCGAGGCCGTTGCGGACAACCTCGAGGACGCCGCCGACAACGCCGCCACCGACGCCGGCGAAGCCGCGCTCGAGAACTCGGCGGACGCGGTGCGCGCTACCGGCCAGAACCAGGCCGAGGACATGCGCACCAACGACCCGGACACCAACCTGTCCAACGGCATGTAAGCCACCGCGACAGGTGAACAAGGAAGGGTGTCCGCTGCTGAAGCGGGCACCCTTCTTCGTTTTGGCAACCCGCCACTACCCCGCCGCCGGCAGCCGCAACCGGACCAGCAGCCCCCCCAGGTCCTCGCTCTCCTCCAGCGTCACCGTGCCCTCGTAGATTTCCGCCACGTCGCGCACGATCGCGAGGCCCAGCCCCGTCCCCGGCTTGCCCGTGTCCAGCCTGACCCCCCGGTCGAAGATGCGCACCCGGTCCGCTTCCGGGATGCCTGCGCCGTCGTCCTCCACCAGCACCTCGACGAAGCCGCTGTCCGCGCGCATCGTCACGAACACGCTGCCGCCGCCATATTTGGCCGCGTTCTCGATCAGGTTGCCCAGCATCTCGTCCAGGTCCTGCCGCTCGACATGGACCTGCAGGTCCTTCGGGCCATCCATGTCGATCCGGACATGGCGATACAGCCGCGCCACTGCCCGCTCGACCGATTCGACGGACGGCCACACATCCGCCCGGCTGTGCGCCGATCCGCGCCGGCCGACCGCGCGCGCGCGCGCGAGGTGGTGGTCGACCTGCCGCCGCATCGTGCGCGCCTCGCGCACCACCGTTTCCGACAGGTCGGGCGCGCCCGCCGCGGCGGCGTTCATGATGACCGTCAGCGGGGTCTTGAGCGCATGGGCAAGGTTGCCCGCATGCCGCCGCGCTTCCTCCGCCTGCCGCTCGTTGTGCTCGATCAGCGCGTTCAGCTCCTCCACCATCGGCTGCACCTCGTCAGGCATCGCCGAGGACACCCGGCTCGACTGCCCGCCCCGCATCCGCTGGATCTCCAGCCTGACCCGCCGGAGCGGCCACAGGCCGTAGAAGGTCTGCAACGCCGCCATCACGATCAGGCCCAGCCCCAGCAGCGCGAACGACCGCACCAGCGTCCGCCGCAGCACCGCGATCTGCGCATCCAGCGCGACGCGGCTCTGTGCGACCTGGAACCGCCAGCGCACCGACGACTTGGGCAACACCACATCGCGCTCGACGACGCGCAGCTTCTCGTCGCGGAACTGGGTACTGTCATAGGCGTGGATCGCGGTGTCGCGATGCTGCCCGCCATAGGCGAGCGTCCGATCCCATAGCGACCGCGATGGGAACGGCTCCTGCCCCCTGGCCGATACCTGCCAGTACAGCCCGGAATTCGGCTCCAGGAAGCGCTGGTCAGCGACCGCGTCGCGGCTGAAGATCACCTCGCCCTCCGGGCCGATGTCGGCTGACAGCAACAGCGAGCGCAGGACATATTCCAGCTGGTCGTCGCCGTTCTGCGTGATCGCGCTGGTCAACACCCGGTCGAGCGCAAACCCGCCGCCGGCCAGCAGCAGCGTGATCCAGACCCCCGCGATCAGGATCATCCGCCGCGACAGCGAGCCGGTGGTGCGGGTGGTGCCTGCGCTATCCGCCATCACCAACCTCCGTCACCCCCGCCTGCGCGGGGACGACCGTCAGGCATCAGGATCCTCCAGGCTGTACCCCAGCCCGCGGATCGTGGTGATGACATCCTGCCCCAGCTTCTTGCGGATGCGCGTCACGAACACTTCGATCGTGTTCGAATCGCGGTCGAAATCCTGGTCGTAGATATGCTCGATCAGCTCGGTCCGGCTCACCACCTTGCCCTTGTGGTGGAGGAGGTAGCTCAGCAGCTTGTATTCCTGCGCGGTCAGCTTCACCGGGTCGCCGCCGCGAGTCACCTTGCCCGACCGCGTGTCGAGCCGGATATCGCCTGCGGTCAGCTCGGACGAGGCATTGCCGCTCGCCCGCCGGATCAGCGCGCGCAGCCGGGCGATCAGCTCCTCGGTCTGGAACGGCTTGGCGACATAATCGTCCGCGCCCGCGTCCAGCCCCGCCACCTTGTCCGACCAGCTGTCGCGCGCGGTCAGCACCAGCACCGGCGTCACCTTGCCCTCCTTGCGCCAGCGGTCGAGCACGGTCAGCCCGTCGATCTCGGGCAGCCCCAGATCGAGCACGATCGCATCGTAGCTTTCGGTCGAGCCCAGGAAATGCCCCTCCTCGCCATCGGTGGCGAGGTCGATGGCATAGCCAGCGCCCTCCAGCGTGTTCTTCAGCTGCTGGCCGAGATTGGGTTCGTCCTCGACGATCAGAACACGCATTGCCTTTATCCCCTCATCGGATCCGCGACGGCAGTTAGCACGGGGCTTGGCGCAAGAAACCTGTCCCGCGGCTGAATCCGCGGCGCGATCCCTGCTCAGCCCCCCGTGCGCCCCAGCACCTGCCCCGACCGGCCGTCGACGTCGACCCAGATCACCTTGCCGTCGCGCAGGAACTTGAGGGTGTAGACCAGCGTCGACCCATCGAACTCCATGCCGATATATTGCGCGCCCTTCATCGTCGGCACCACCCGCCGCTCGATCTCGGGCAGCGGCAGGATGCGCCCGGCGCGGCGCTGCTCGAACGCCGACATCTGGTCGCCATGGCGCTGGAGCGGCGCGGGCGCGAACAGCGAGGCGATCAGAAGGGCGGGCAAGATCATGAACATGGGTCTAGAGGCCCCGCATTGAACAGCCTGTGAACCATCGGCACAAGCCCCATACAGCTTGCCGGGTTCCCGCTTGCCCGGTTCCGCTGGCGGCCCTACCTCGCGTGCCGATCATGGCAGCACCCATCCTATCCTTCGAGGGCCTCGGCATCGTCCAGGGCTCGGGCTGGCTCTTTCGCGGGCTCGACATTCATGTGGGCAGCCGCGACCGGCTAGCTCTGATCGGCCGCAACGGCGCCGGCAAGTCCACCCTGCTCAAGCTGATCGCCGGCCGCCTCGACTCCGACGAGGGCCGCCGCACGCTCGTGCCCGGCACCCGCGTCATCTACCTCGAACAGGACCCGGACCTCACCGGCCATGCGACGCTGGCCGACTATGTCCTGTCCGATCCCGACGCGCCCGCGCGCCACGAGGCGGACGCGATCGCCGACCAGCTCGGCATCGACCTGGCCCGCGAGGCCGCCACCGCCTCCGGGGGTGAGCGCCGCCGCGCCGCGATCGTCCGCGCGCTGGCGCAGGACCCCGACGTCCTCCTCCTCGACGAGCCGACCAACCACCTCGATCTCCACGCGATCGAATGGCTGGAGGACTGGCTGAAGCGCTTCACCGGCGCGTTCATCGTCATCAGCCACGACCGCACCTTCCTCACCCGACTGACCCGCCAGACGTTGTGGCTCGACCGCGGCAAGCTGCGCCGCAACGAGGTCGGCTTCGGCGGTTTCGACGCGTGGACGGAGGCGGTCCATGCCGAGGAGGAGCGCAACGCCGCCCGCCTCGACGCCAAGCTCAAGATCGAGGAACACTGGCTCCACCGCGGCGTCACCGCCCGCCGCCGCCGCAACCAGGGCCGGCTGGAGGCGCTCCACCAGATGCGCGCCCAGCGCGCCGCCATGACCGGACCGCAGGGCGCGGCGAAGCTCGGGATCGAGGCCGACGACACCAAGACCAAGGAGGTCATCAAGGCCACCGGCGTCACCAAGCGCTACGGCGAGCGCACCGTCATCAAGGACTTCAGCCTCAAGGTCACCCGCCGCGACCGCATCGGCGTGGTCGGCGCGAACGGCGCGGGCAAGACGACGCTGCTAAAGCTCCTGACCGGCGAGATCGAGCCCGATGCGGGCGAGGTGAAGCTCGCCAGGAGCCTCGACGGCATCGTCATCGACCAGCAGCGCAAGCTGATGGCCCCCGACAAGCGGGTCCGCGACGTGGTGGCGGACGGCGGCGACTGGATCGAGGTGCGCGGCGTCCGCAAGCACCTCCACGGCTATCTGAAGGAGTTCCTGTTCGATCCGTCGCTGGCGGAGGCGCGGATCGGCACCCTGTCCGGCGGCGAACGCTCGCGGCTCCTTCTAGCCCGCGAGTTCGCACGGCCCTCCAACCTCCTCGTCCTCGACGAGCCGACCAACGACCTCGACCTCGAAACGCTCGACCTCTTGCAAGAGGTCATCTCGGACTATGACGGCACCGTCCTGATCGTCAGCCACGACCGCGACTTCCTCGACCGCACGGTGACCGTGACCCTCGGTCTCGACGGCTCGGGCACGGTCGACGTGGTCGTCGGCGGCTACGCCGACTGGGTCGCCAAGCGCGCGCCGAAGCCGGAGGCGAAGAAACAACCTCCCCGGAACGGGGAAGGGGACCGTTCGGCGAAGCCGAGTGGTGGAGGGGCACGCGCCAAACTCTCCTACAAGGACCAGTGCGACTACGACCAGCTCCCCGCCCGCATCGAGGCGATCGACGCCGCGATCGCCGCCGACGAGGCGCGCCTGGCCGACCCCGACCTCTACACCCGCGACCCCGCCGCCTTCGCGCGCCTCACCGCCGCGATCGATACCGCCCGCACGCAAAAGGACGAAGCGGAACTCCGCTGGCTCGAACTGGCCGAACAGGTCGAGGCGCTGGGCTGACGGGGCTGCGGATTCCGCCGACCAAACGCCTGACGCCGGCACTGCTACCGTTGTGCTCCCGCGAAGGCGGGAGCCCAAAAGGGCGACGGCGCATCGTGCCCAGAGCACAAGCATACGCGCCGTACCCGTCGCCCCCGTCGCCCCCTCGTCGCAGGCGCCGGGCGCGCCCTCCCCGCCCCGGCTAATCCGCGCGCCAACGCCGGCACAGCCCGGCCTCACAGGGAGCGCAGCCATGACCATTCCCCACCGCGCCGGCGTCGCGCTCAGCGCCCTCGTGACGCTGGTCCTCGTCCTTGACGCCGCCACCCAGCTGCTCGCGCCGGGCACGCTCGCGGCGGACATGGCCGCGACCGGCTGGCCGCTCGATCTCGCGCCGCTGCTGGGCGCGATCACGCTCGCCTGCGCGGTCCTTTACGCGATCCCGCGCACCGCGGTCCTCGGCGCGATCGCGATCACGGGCTTCGTCGGCGGCGCGATCGCCACCCATCTGCGGCTGGGCGAGATCGCCTCCCCACCCCAGCTGATCTGCGTCGCGATCGGCCTTTGCGCCTGGGCCGGCCTGTGGCTGCGCACCGGCGAGGTCCGCCGCCTGATGCCCCTCGCCCCGATTCGGGCCTGACCGCCGCGCATGGCCTCGCTCGTCCCGGGCGAGGTCAGGCGACCATCGAGCGCAGCCGGGATCATCCCTCCCGGAAACCGCTGTCCTACACGCCCCCGCAACGCTAGCGTCCCCACCGCTGCTTGAACCCCGTGGCGCGGACACGGGACCCGAAACATACCCCCGCCCGCGACCTTTCGTGACCTTCCGCCCTACAGCGCCCGCCCCGCGCGCCCGGCGAGTTCGACGAGGTACTGCCACGCCACCCGCCCCGACCGGCTCCCCCGCCGAGTCGCCCAGCCGATCGCGTCGGCGGGATCGAACGGGAGCCCGTGCCGCGTCGCATACCCCTCGACGATCGCCAGATACCCGTCCTGGTCGAGGACATGGAACCCCAGGCTCAGCCCGAACCGGTCCGCCAGCGCCAGCTGGTCGTCCACCACGTCGCGCGCGTTGATCGCAGACGATTGTTCGGCAACGTCACGGGGGACGAGGTGTCGCCGGTTGCTCGTCACCACCAGCCGCACGTTGGCGGGCCGAGCCTCCGCCCCGCCCTCCAGCAGCGACCGCAGCGCCCGCCCCTCGCCCGCATCCTCGAACCCCAGGTCGTCGAGGAACACCGCGAACGAGCGCCCGACCGGGGCCAGCATCGCGAACAGCCGCGGCAGGTCGGCCAGCCCCGCCGCCTCGACCAGCGCGACCGCGCCGCCGTCCGCCTGCACCGCGCCGACCACCGCCTTGGCCAGCGCCGACTTGCCCGTCCCACGCGCGCCCCACAGCAGCACGTCCTGCGCCGCATGCCCCGCCGCCAGCCGCCGCAGGTTGTCGAGCAACGCCGTCTTCTGCCGCTCCACCCCGATCATCAGGTCGAGCGGCAACGGCGCGAACGCCCGCGCCGGCGCCAACGCCCCCTCGCGCCAGGTATAGGCCGGGTGGGCCAGCAGGTCGGCGGGCGGGGCCGGCGGCGGCGACAGCCGTTCCAGCGCGGCGGCGATCCGGTCGAGCGGGTCGGTCATGCCCGCGCCATGACGCCCATGGGCGCGCGCGGCAAGCCTCAGCCGATCTGCCGCCGATGCTCCAGGATCACGGGATCGCGAGGGGCAAGCGCCACCGCCTTGTCCGCCAGCTGCCGCGCACCATCGCCATCGCCTGCCGCCGCCAGCGCGACCGCATAGGCGTCCGCCACCCGCGCGCTCATCGGCTGAAGGCGATAGGCCGCCCGCGCACAGGCGACCGCCGCCTCGTCGTCTCCCGCCCCCGCATGGGCGAGGGCGAGGTCGGTCAGCAGCCCCGCATCGCGGCTGCCGACGCTGCGCCGCACGCCCTCCAGCGTCGCGGCGGCCTGGTCGAACAGCCCGCCCTCGACCTGCCAGCGCCCCAGCAGCCGCCGCGCCGACACGCTGCGGGGCGACTGGGCGAGGTACAGCGCCAGCGTCCGCGCCGCATCGTCGCGCCGCCCGGCCCGGCCCAGCGCCTCCACCAGCCGCAACATCGCCGGTTCGTCGAACCGCAACGCCGCGCCTCGGGCATAGGCCCCCACCACCTCGCCCGACCGCCCCGCCAGCGCCAGCGCATCGCCCAGCGCGCCCTGCGCCGCCGGCGATCCCGGGCTTTGCCCCGCCAGCGCCCGTGCCGCCGCCAGCGCGCCTGCGCCATCGCCGCCGCCGATCAGCCCGCGGATCACGCCCAGCTGGTAACTCGGATCGGTCGGCGCTCCCGCCGCCTCCGCGCGCAAGGACGCGAGCGGGCGATCGGTGGCGAACGCCGCCACGCCCTCCCCGGGCATCCCCGCCCGATCCTGCCACCCCGCCGCCGCCCGCGCATTGCCCGTGGCGGCCAACCCCGCCGCAGTCAGGTCCAGCGCATAGGGATCGGCATCCCCGCGCACCGCCACCGGCCGGATCGCGTCGAGTGCCCCCGCCGGATCGCCTGACCGCAGCAGCGCCGCCGCCAGCAGCCGCCGCACGGTGACGTTGAGCGGCTGGTCGTCCGCCAGCCGCCGCCACTTGATCGCCGCCTGCTCGAACCGTCCGCTGCGATAGTCGGCCGCTCCATCGATCAGCTGCGCGCCCGGCACCCCCGCCCACAACCCGCCCGCCTGCAACAGGTCGCGCGCCAGCTCCGGCTTGTCGGCCCTCAGCGCCAGCACCGCCTGAAGGTACAGCGCCCGCGCATCCCCCGGCCGCGACGCCAGCAGCCGCCGGGTCATGCCCAGCATCTCCGCCGATCGGCCCAGATCGCCAAGCGTCGCCGCCGCCTCCGCCAGCGCCGGCGGATAGCGCGGGTCCCGCGCCAGCGCCGCCCGGAACCACGGCAGCGACGCCGCCAGGCCATAGCGCGCCCGCACGACTTCGCCCTGCAGCGTCAGCGCCGCCGGCTCGCCCGGCGCCACCCGCGCCGCGGTCGCCGCCGCCTCGCTCGCCCCGCCCACGTCGCCAGCGGTCAGCCTGATCCGCCCCAGGTCCGTCCACGCGCCCGCCTCGCCCGGCGCGCGCTGTACGATCGCCTCCAACGCCATCTGAGCCGCCCGCGGATCGCCCTTGGCCGCCAGCACCCGCGCCCTGACCCGCGCCGCCGCGACGCTCCCGTCGCGTCCCGCCGCGGCGAGGGCCGCCTCGGGATCGCCGCCCAGCAACAGCGCATCGGCCTTCATCGCCCGTACCCGGCCCGGCGCGACCCCGTTCGCCACCGCCCGCGCCAGCGCGTCCCCCGCGCCGCGCCCGTCGCCCAGCGCCAGGTCCGCGCGCGCCAGCACCAGCGCCGCCGTCGCGGACCCCGGCTCGTCGCGCAACACCGCCGCCGCCCCGTCCCGCGCCGTCGAATAATCCCCCGCCGCCAGGGCCCGGGCCGCCGCGTGGAGGTCCGGCGCAGGCGACCGCAGCGCCAGCGCAGCCACTCCCGCGATCAGCGCCGCCGCCAGCACCGCCACCGCGATCACCCGCGGCCTGACGCCGATCCGGGTCCGCCACGGCCGCCGCACGCGCCGCTTCAGCAGCGGATAGGTCGCCTCACCCGGCAAGGTCGTATCCCTTCAACAGGTCGTACAGCGTCGGGCGGCTGATCCCCAAGAGGCGCGAGGCGCCCGAGACGCTGCCGTCCGCGCGCGCCATCGCCCGCCCGATCGCCCGCCGGTCCGCCACCTCGCGCGCCGCCCGCAGGTTCAGTTCCGCCTCGTCGACCGGCGCGTGAAGGTCGAGGTCGGCAGCGGTGACGTGGCGGCCATCGGCCATGATGACCGCGCGCTTGACCCGGTTCTCCAGCTCGCGAACGTTCCCCGGCCAGCTCCACGCATCCACCGCCGCCCGCGCATCCGCCGACAGCCCGGTGACCTGCGGGTTGAGGCTGCGCGCATGTCGCGCGACGAACGCCTTCGCCAGCAGCCCCACATCTCCCGTCCGCTCGGCCAGCGCCGGGATGCGCACGACGATCTCGGCGAGCCGATAGTACAAATCCTCGCGGAACCGCCCGTCCGCGACCATCGCGTCGACGTCCTGATGAGTCGCGCACACGATCCGCGTATCGACCGGGATCGGCTTCCTTCCGCCGATCCGCTCGACCACCCTCTCCTGGAGGAAGCGGAGCAGCTTGACCTGCAGCGGCAGCGGCACGTCGCCGATCTCGTCGAGGAACAGCGTGCCCCCCGCCGCCTGCTCGATCTTGCCCGGATTGGTCCGGATCGCGCCGGTGAACGCGCCCTTCTCGTGCCCGAACAGCTCCGATTCGAGCAGCGTCTCGGGGATCGCGGCGCAATTGATCGCAACAAACGCGCCGCCCTTGCGCGGGCTCGCGTGATGGACCCCCCGCGCGAGCAGCTCCTTGCCCGTCCCGCTCGCGCCGAGCAGCATCACCGACACGTCGGCAGGCGCGACCCGCTCCAGCTGCCGCGTCACCCGCGCCATCTCGGGCGAGGCGGCGATCAGCCCCCCAAAGCCACCGCCGGAACTCGCTGCCGCCAGCCGCCGGTTCTCCGCCTCCAGCGCATGGACGTGGAACGCGCGCGCGACGATCAGCCCCAGCTGATCGATGTCGATCGGCTTGGCATAGAAGTCCCACGCCCCGTCCGCGATCGCCTGCAACGCGCTCTCCCGCGCGCCATGGCCCGACGCAACGATCACCTTGGTGCCCGGCCGCAGCCGCAGGATCTCATGGAGCACCGCGAATCCTTCCGCGGTGCCGTCCGGATCGGGGGGCAGCCCTAGGTCGAGCGTCACCACCGCCGGCTCGTGCAGCCTGAGCGCGTCGAGCGCCGTCGCCCGGTCCCCCGCGACCACCACCTCGTACCCGTCATACGCCCAGCGCAACTGCCGCTGGAGCCCCGGATCGTCCTCGACGACGAGCAGCACCGGCTTCATGTCGCCGCCTCCATTGCCGGTGCGGGCGTCAGCAGGATGCGGAACCGCGTGCCCTCGCCCGGTCGGCTATCCACCTCCAGCGCGCCACCCATGCCCAGCACCAGCTGCCGCGCCTCGAACGCCCCCAGCCCGAACCCGCCCGGCTTGGACGAGGCGAACGGCCGGAACAGCTCGTCCCGGACGAACCCCGGCGTCATCCCCGCGCCGCGATCCTCGACGCTCACCGTCACCCGCTCGCCCTCCTGCCCGATCGCGATCGTCACCGGCGCGTCGGCCGGGCTCGCCTCCGTCGCGTTCTGGACGAGGTGGGCGAGCAGCTGCTCGAATCGCTGGAGATGCGCCATCGCAGGGCCCCCTTCGCCGATCACCTCGATCGGATGCTGCCGAAACCGCCGCGCCACCCGCCGCGCCGCCGCGACGCAGTCAACCGGCGCCAGCGGCTCGGGCGGCTGCTCGCCATGGCTCTGGAGCCGCGCGATCAGCGCGGTCATGCGGTCGGCGCAATCGCCCAGCGTCGCGACCATGTCGGCGCGGAACTCGGGATTGTCGGCATGGCGGCGGGCGTTGCTGGCGGTCAACGTCATCTGGCTCACGAGGTTCTTGAGGTCGTGCATGATGAAGGCGAAGCGGCGGTTGAACTCGTCGAAGCGTCGCGCCTCCGCCAGCGCCGCGCGCGCGCGGTCCTCGGCCAGGTGGCTCGCCGCCTGTCGCCCGGCGAGGCGGAGCAGGTCGAAATCCTCCCAGTCGAGCGGATGCGCGACCGGCGGGCGCGCCAGCAGCACCGCGGCGACCAGCGCGCCGTCATGGACCAGCGGCACCGCCGCCCATGCCTCGCCCGCGTCGATCCAAGCCGCCGGCACCGCCGCCCGCTCGGCGGGATCGGCGCCGGCGTCGCGCACCCGGTCCAGCTCCACCACCCAGCCCTCGGCCATCCGCGCCACCAGCGCCGACCCCGCGTCCGCGATCGGCGCGGTCCAGCGCCATGCCGCGTCGGGCAGCAGCCGGGCTCCGTTCGCGACCAGCAGCAACCCACCCGGCGAATCGGTGAACCCCGCCAGCGCCCGCACCACGCGCTCGGGCAACGGCTCCTCCCCCGCCAGCGCGGCGGTGAAGCGCAGCCATTCGGCGCGATAATCATAGCGGTGGCCGAACAGGTGCTTGGCAAGCTTCACCCGCGCCCACGCGCGCAGCCACGGCGTCGCGACCAGCGTCGCCAGCGCCGCCCCCGCGCCGACCACCAGCGCGACCTGGACGATCCGCCCGTACGATCCCCATTGCGCGACCCAATGCCCGGCGACGCCGCTCGCGCTCGCCACCGCCGCGGCATAGGCGCAGACCGCGCCACCGGCGAGCAGCGCCCAGCCGATCTGGCGAGAGGGCGACAGCGGCGTGCCCCGCCGATGGACCAGCGCCGCGCCCGCGACCACCCCCGCCGCCAGCAGCGTCGCGCCGCGGAACACCACCAGCGGCCCGGCCCAGCCGCCCAGCGCCCAGGCGGCGACGGTGGCGGCGAACTCGCCCGCCCACAGCACGCCCACCGCGGCGACGATCCCGGTCGCCGGCGCATCCCCCGCGCGCCGCGCCACCCCGGCGGCGCCATGGACGAGCAGCAGCCCGCCCGCGAGCGCGACGGCGCGCAACGCGTGGCTCGCAGCGAACAGCGCGGGCGCGCCCCGCCGCACCTCGGGCAGCGTCTCCGACACCCCGATCCCGACCGACAGCAGCGCCGCGGCCGCGATGCTCAGCGCCATCGCGGCCAGCGCCGGGTGGCCTGCGCGCCGACGTCCTGCATAGACCACCAGTCCGCCGATCCAGCACCCGTCGCGAAGCCCTTGCGCCAGCGCGGTGCCCGGATCGCGCACCCCCAGCCCCGCCAGCGCCAGCGCCGCCACCCCCGTCATCGCCAGCGCCACCGCCAGCAGCCGCCGCCTCGGCGTCGCCCGGAACGCCAGCGCCGCCAGCATCCCGAACAGCAGCGCCCCCAGCGCGTGGCTCCACAAGGTCAGCGCCGCCGTCATCCCCGGCTCAGCGCGCGCCGGCGGGCCACAGCACCACCCTCAGCGTCTGGAGCATGATGAGCAGGTCGAGGAACGGCGAATAGTTCTTGGCGTAGTAGAGGTCGTATTCCAGCTTGTGCCGCGCATCCGCAATCGACGCGCCATAGGGATAGTTGATCTGCGCCCAGCCGGTGATCCCCGGCTTCACCATGTGGCGCTCGGCATAATAGGGCAGCTGCTGTTCCAGCGCGGAGACGAACTGCGGGCGCTCAGGCCGGGGGCCGACGAAGCTCATCTCGCCCTTCAGCACCGCCCAGGTCTGGGGCAGTTCGTCGATCCGGACCTTGCGGATGAAGCGGCCGACGCGGGTGACGCGCGGGTCGTTCTCCGCCGCCCATTGCGCGACGCCTGCCACCTCCGCGTCCGTCCGCATCGAGCGCAGCTTCACCACCTCGAAGTCCTGGTTGTAGAGGCCGACGCGGCGCTGGCGGTAGAAAGCTGGCCCGCGCGACTCCAGCTTGATCGCGATCACGGTCGCGATCACCACGGGCAGGGTCAGCACCAGCAGGATCAGGCTGGCGGCGACGTCGAACGCACGCTTCACCATCGCCGACAGCATCTGCCCCGATGCGAACCCGTCCGAAAAGATCAGCCAGGACGGGTTGACGCTGTTCAGGTCGATGCGTCCGGTCTCGCGCTCCAGAAAGCTCGCGAAGTCCGACACCTGCACCCCCGTGGTCTTGACCCGGAGCAGGTCCTTGAGTGGCAGAGCGTTGCGCCGCTCCTCCAGCGCCAGCACCACCTCGGACGCGCGACAGTCAACGACGTGCGTGGCCAGGTTGGTGATCGCGTCGCGCGGCACCGCCCCCGCCACCACCGGGCTCGGCTCGCCCATCGCGACGAAGCCGGCCGCGACAAAGTTGATCCCCGGCTGCTCGGCAAGGCCGCGGATGCGCTCGGCCCGGTGCCCTGCGCCCAGCACCAGCACCCGCCGCTTGAACCGCTCGCCCCCCAGCACCCGGCCCAGACCTGCGCGCACCAGCCCCAGCCCCGCGATCGCCAGGATCATCGCGTACAGCAGGTTGGACCGCCAC
>Ga0325401_1001126_pt1 | contig 21900 bp, 21 predicted proteins | sample PopdelMetagenome_FD_205666 | JGI IMG/M metagenome (GOLD analysis project Ga0325401, IMG submission 205666) | Populus deltoides microbial communities from Bellville, Georgia, United States - Xylem-PdKOR-R2 | ecosystem: Host-associated > Plants > Phyllosphere > Stem > Wood/Secondary xylem | place... | reverse complement strand
CCGGCAGCGGGTCGGGCAGGCCCAGACCGGCGCCCACCAGGGCGTCCTGCCACCCGACCACCCCGAGCGCGTGCAGCTGTCCCTGGGCCCACCGCAGCGCTGCAGCCAGGTCGGCGTCGCCGGGGTCCGGCGCCCGTGCGGCGACCGCGTCCACGGCGTCCTCCACCAGGTGCGGTCCGGTGGTCGCCGGGTCGAGGCCGGCTGCCGCCAGGGCCTGGGCGTTCGCCCAGCCACCGTGCAGGTCGCTGTCCAGCAGCAGGGCCGGGACGGGTCCCGCCGCGGCCAGCAGCTCCTCCCCGTGCGCCCCCAGCACCGGGTCGAGCCCACCGCCGAGCAGCCACTGGCCGGGGGGCAGCCGGTCGGCGCACGCGGTGACCAGTGCCCGCGCCGCATCGGCGTCCACGGCCCCCGACAGGTCGCAGCGGGCCGCCTGCAGACCGGCGGCCAGCGGGTGCACGTGGGCGTCGTGCACCCCGGGTCGCAGCACCGCACCCCCGACGTCGTGCCGGGCCACCCCCGCCGGCACCGGCACGTCGTCACCGACCGCCGCGATCCGTCCGTCGACCACGACCAGCACCCCGTGGCCCGGCCGGCCGGCCGGCAACGAGCCGCCGGCCAGCGCCCAGGAGCGCGCCGAGCTCACAACCAGCCGCGCTCGACGGCCCGGACACCGGCCTGGAAACGGCTCTCGGCCCCCAGCTTGGCCAGCAGCTGGGTCAGGTGCCGGCGCAGCGTGCGCTCGCTGACGGCCAGGCGGCGGGCTGCGACGGTGTCGGGCACCCCCGAGCTGAGCATGGCGAGCAACCGCAGCTCCAACGGCGTGGGTGCGGTGTCGTCGGCGCCCGCGACCTCCTCGAGGGTCCGCCCCCGCCGGTAGAGGGTGTCGGCCAGCACCGCCAGCCCGCCCACGAGCTGGGCCGACGTCGTCGCGCAGGCCCCCACCTCGAGGTCCCGGTTGTCCACCGGCACGACGGCGACCCGCCCGTCGGAGACGATCAACCGGTGAGGGACGCCGTCGGTGAACCGCACCCGGGCGCCCAGCGTCGCCATGTCGGCGGCGTACCCGGCGAACGCCGGGTCCGCCAGGAACGAGCGGGGGTACACCAGCCGGAGCACCACCCCCCGGTCCACCAGCGCCCGGTCGGCCGGCACCGAGGCGGTCAGCCGGTCGGCGGACGGCGGTGCCCCCGCGTGCAGGCTGGTGAGGGTCGACCGCGTGCGGGCACCGAGGTCGGCCAGCAGGGCCTCGATCTCCGCGCGGCCGGACAGCACCTGCACCAACGGCGCGAACCCCGCGCCGGCCCGGAGGGCCATCTCCTCCCAGTCGCGCCGACTGCGCAGCAGCTGCGTGCCCTCGGGTGCGGGCGTCACCGCGCGCGCTCTGTGCCGCAGGACCAGGCGTGACCGTCGGACTGCACGGCCTGATCGTCGCAGTGCGTGGCCGCTTGCTCAACCCTCCGTGGCCGTCTGGCCGAGGCGGACGGCCCGGCGGTGCAGGTGGTCCCGCTCCGCTGCGTTGGTGGCCCCCGCCGCGGCCTGTGCGTAGAGGTCGGCGGCGCGGGCGAGGTCGCCGTCCGCCTCGTGCAGGTGCGCGGCCACGGCCGCCCACCGCGGCAATCCGGGGTCCAGGTCGGCGAGCGCGGCGAGGCCCGCCCGCGGGCCGTCGGCCTCCCCGACCGCCACCGCCCGGTTCAGCCGGGCCACCGGCGACCCGGTGAGCGCGACCAGCTCGTCGTACCACTCCACGACCTGCACCCAGTCGGTCTCCGCAGCCGACGCGGCGTCGCAGTGCAGCGCCGCGATCGCCGCCTGCGCCTGGTACTCCCCCAGCCGGTCCTGCGCGAGCGCCGCCTGCAGCACCTCGACCCCCTCGGCGACCAGCCGGGTGTCCCACAGCGACCGGTCCTGCGACGCCAGCGGCACCAGCGCGCCGTCCGCGGAGAACCGCGCCGGACGGCGTGCCGCGTGCAGCAGCATCAGCGCCAGCAGCCCGGCGACCTCCGGGTGCGCGTACGCCCGGTGCAGCTGGCGGGTGAGCCGCACCGCCTCGGCGAGCAGGTCGACGTCGCCGCCGTAGCCCTCGTTGAACACCAGGTACAGCGTCTGCAGCACGGTCGCGACGTCTCCGGGTGCGTCGAGCCGGACGCCGCTGACGGTCCTCTTCGCCCGGCTGATCCGCTGCGCCATCGTCGCCTCGGGCACCAGGTAGGCCTCGGCGATCTGCCGCGTGGTCAGCCCGCCGACCGCCCGCAGCGTCAGCGCTACCGCCGACGACGGGGTCAGCGACGGGTGCGCGCAGAGGAAGTACAGCTGCAGCGAGTCGTCCCGGCCCGGCACCTCGACCGGTTCCTCCGGCGCGTGCTCCCGGCGCTGCCGGGCGACGTCGGAGCGGACGGCGTCCAGGTAGCGCCGCCACGCGACGGTGACCAGCCAGGCCCGGACGTCGCGGGGCGGGTCCGCCGCCCAGGTGCGCAGGCCCTCGACCAGCGCCTCCTGGACGGCGTCCTCGGCCGCCGCGAACTCGGCACCCCGGCGGACGAGGGCCGCCATCACCTGCGGCACCGCGGCCCGCAGGTCGTCGGTCACTCGGTGACGGTCGGCGGCTCGCTCATCACCGGCCGCAGCTCCAGCCACTCCCCCAGCGGCCGGCCGCCGGCACCCGGCGCGGACGACAGCTCACCGGCCAGCTCCAGCGCCCGGTCGTGGTCGGCGACGTCGATGATCATCCAGCCGGCGATCAGGTCCTTGGTCTCGGCGAACGGGCCGTCGGTGACCGGCGGCTTGCCCTCCCCGTCGAAGCGGACCCAGGTGCCCTCGGGCGCCACCGCGTCGGCCGACACGAACTCGCCGGTGTCCTGCAGCCGCTCGGCGAAGTCGCGCATGAACTGGATGTGGTCGGCCCATTCCTGCTGTGACCACTGGTCACCCGGCACGTCGTTCGTCGGGGTCGGGGCGCCGCGGTAGTGCTTGAGCATCAGGTACTTGGGCATCGGGTTCTCCCTCGTCGGTGCGGCCCATCCTGGCCGCTTCCACCGGGGGACGGAACCGCGTCGCCGTCCTCGACATCGGGCGTCAGGTCGGGTCGTCGAGCGCGCCGGCGCCGGCCAGCCAGGCGTCCTCCCGGGCGTGGAAGGCGACCAGGTCGTCCCAGCGGTCGTCGCCGAGCAGCCCGAGGTCGAGGTCGACGCCCCGCTGCACCTGGGCGTAGCCGAGGAACCGGTAGGAGGGTCGCAGGGTCGCCAGCAGCCCGGCGTCGAGGTCGGGCACCTGCCCGGCCGTGACTGGGCGCAGCTCGTCCCACTCGAACAGCACGTGGAAGGTCAGCAGCCGCCACGCCCCGGCCACCAGCACCGCCCGGGAGAAGAACCTGCAGTAGGCGTGCAGGTCGACCTCGATGCCGCCGAGCTCCTGGCGCAGGAAGATCTTCGCCGGGCTCTCGACCGTGGCCCGGTCGCCGGCCACCTGGGCGAAGGCAGGGAACACCCAGTGCTTGCCGGAGTACGGCCCGGCGGGGGCCTCGCCCAGCAGCTCGCGGGTGGCTGCGACGTAGGCGTCGCCACCGACGCCGTCGTACCAGGTGGTGCGCACCCAGGCGTCCGGGTGGAAGCACTCGGCCATGACGTCGAAGCGGCGCTGGTCGCGGGCGAACCGCTCGCGGCGCACCAGGTCGAACAGCTCCTGCTGCTCAGCCGGAGGCACGGGCCGACCCGGGGTGGCCGAGCTCGGCGCTGAGCGCCTCGGCCGTGGCCAGCAGCTGCTCCAGCGTCGACTCGAGGTCCAGCTCGCCGGCACCGAGCAGGGCCACCGTCGCGGCCAGCCCGCGGTCGTCGAAGACCGGGGCGGCGACCGCGACGGTGCTGTCGTTCCACACCACGCTGTAGCCCTGCCGGCGGGCCGAGTAGACGTCGGTCTCCAGCCGGGCCCGCTGGGCCGGCGGCAACGCGGCGGTGGTCGACTCCATGGCCGCCGCGTCGCCGTAGGCCAGCATCAGCAGCGACTGCGCCGCGGTCGGCTCCAGCTTCGTGCCGGGGTGCACGGTGATGACCACGACGCGGCTGGTGTCCTCCTCCGCCAGCGCCACCACCGGCCCTGCGGTGCCGCGGATGCTCAGCACCGCCGTCATGCGGACGGCGGCCCGCAGCCGCGCCAGGTAGGGCCCGGCGACCTCGACCACGCGCTCACGGCCCAGGGCCTGCACGCCGAGCTCGCGCATCAGCGCACCGAGGGCGAACGTGCCGCGGCGCTCGCCCCGCTCGAGGATCCCCGAGGCCGCCATCGACGCGCAGTAGCGGTAGGCCGTCGTCCGGTTGAGCCCGGTGGCGTCGGCGATGTCGGCGGCCGACAGCTCGACGACACCGGGGCCGAACAGCGCGCAGATCTGCCCGACGCGGGCCACCGCCCGGATGTCGGCGGTCGACGTCGCATCCTCGGAGTTCGCCATGCGCGAACGATAGTTCACCAGGGACACGTCACGACCTCCCGCCGCACCCGGACGAGGGACTGCTCAGCCGGCCAGCCAGTTGGTCAACCGGGTGGTCACGTCGTTGTAGTTGTCGGCGTACCAGCCGACGTCCTGCATGACCGTCTCGCCGGTGTTGACCGGCCCGTACACCTGCAGCGCGAGCTGGTTCTCGGTCAGCTCGGGCTCCGCCGTCGTGTTCACCGGCGCGGTGCCCAGGCTCTGGGAGATCGCCGCCGACGCGGTCGGGCTGGTCAGCGAGGACAGGAACTGGGCGGCCGCCGCCGCGTGCGGGGCCCCCTTCGGGACGGCGAACGCGCTCAGCGTGGTGACCGTCTGGTCCCAGACCACCGTGATGTCGACCCCCTGGTCGAGCAGGGGCACCAGGCGGGAGTCCGACAGGAAGAACATGTCGACCTGACCGGCGCCCACGGCCTGCTGCAGCGCGCCCACGTTGGGCGCGAACGTCGTCGTGTCGCGGATGGTGTCCAGCTTGTCCAGCGCCCGGTCGACGTCGAGGGGGTAGAGGTCCTCGGGGGCCACGCCGTCGGCCAGCAGCGGGTACTCCAGGATGCCGTTCTGGACGTTGGTCAGGATGCCGCGCTGGCCGGGGAACTTCGCGGTGTCGAAGAAGTCCGCGACGGTCTTGGGGGCCTTGCTCGGGTCGGGGAAGGCGTCGGTGCGGTAGGCCAGCGGCGTGGAGTTGATGAACCCGCCCACGTAGCAGTCGCCGACGGTCTGGTCGGCCAGGTCGCTCTCCGGCGCACCGGTGTAGTCCACCTCCTCGAACAGCGTGCCGCAGTTCTGCTGCGCGGCCGCCGGCGCGACGGCCACGACGTCCCAGGACACCGCCCCGGCCTCGACCTGCGCCTTGACCTGGGCGACGTCGGGCGGAGAGGTGTTGACGAAGGTGACCCCGGGGTTGTCAGCCGTGTAGGGCTCCTGCCAGTCGGCGATCATCGCGTCCTGGCCGTCGCCGCCGTAGCCGACGAAGGTCAGCTGGGCGTCGTCGGCCGAACCGCCCGCCGAGCCGCCCCCGGCGTCGTCGCTGCCGCAGGCGGCCAGCGAGGCCACCAGGACCAGGGCGCCGAGGGCGCCGAGTGCGCGCGTGGATCGTGGCACCGTTGTCACTTCCCTTGGATCTGCGGACCGGACGGCCCGGCGGTGAATGTTCGGCATGTGACTCACGTCATCGCCATGTGAACGCTAGCGCGGTGCGTCGGCCGCCGACAAGCGCATCGAGTCGCCCGGTCGAGAAAGATCGCCGCTTCGTGACGCCGTCGTCCGCATCGTGGACAGGACGCGGGTCCCCGGGCGCGGCAGAGCGCCGCGCGGCGGGCCCGCGCGGCGCTCGACGCCCTCGGGGTCAGCGCGACACGACCCGCTGCCGCTCGACCCGCCACCAGGCCACCACTGGCTCGCCCGGTGCCACCTGCGAGTCCGAGGCGTCGACCCGCGCCCGGCCCACGACGCCACCGGCGAAGGCCAGCAGCACCGACCGGTAGGAGCCCAGGTACTGCACGTCGGTGACGGTGGCCGGCACCGCGGACGCCCCCGGCGGCACCGCGTCCTCCGACGCCGCGATGTGCACGTCCTCCGGACGCACCACCAGCGCCGACGTGTCGGCCGCACGCGCCGCCCCGGACACGGTGCCCGGCGCCACCGACCACGTGCGGCCGGCCCACCCGACGGTGCCGGTCGGGGCGGCGTCGAGCTCGAAGACCGTGGAGTCACCCAGGAAGCGCGCGGTGAACAGCGACTCGGGCTCGCGGTAGAGCTGCTCGGGCGACCCCACCTGCTCGATGCGGCCGGTGTTGAACAGCGCGATGCGGTCGGAGAGGCTCATCGCCTCCTCCTGGTCGTGGGTGACGAAGACGAACGTCGAGCCCACCTCGCGGTGGATCCGCTGGATCTCGGCCTGCAGCGCACCGCGCAGGTTGCGGTCCAGGGCACCCAGCGGCTCGTCGAGCAGCAGCGCCTTGGGCCCGAACACGATGGCCCGGGCCAGGGCCACGCGCTGCTGCTGGCCGCCCGAGAGCTGGGTGGGCACCGCGTCGTCGCGGCCGACCAGCTGCACCAGCTCGAGCACCTCGGCCACCCGGCGGGCGATCTCGGGCTTGGGCACCTTGCGCTCGCGCAGCGGGTAGGCGACGTTCTGCGCCACCGTCATGTGCGGGAACAGGGCGTAGTTCTGGAACAGCATGCCCAGGTCGCGCTTGTGCGGGGGCAGGTCGCCGACGTCGTCGCCGTTGAACGCGATCCGGCCCGAGGTCAGCGTCTCGAAACCCGCGATGAGGTTCAGCGTGGTGGTCTTGCCCGACCCCGAGGGGCCGAGCAGGGTCATGAACTCCCCCGGCTCGATGGTCAGCGAGACGCCGTCGACGGCGGGCACGGCCGAGCCGTAGTCCTTGACGACGTCGGTGAGCCGGATCTGTGTACCGGCCCGCTCGGGGGTGCGGACGGCGGGCGGGAGGGTGGTGGTGGCGGGCACGGGTCGGCTCTCCTAACGGTTGCCGCGCCGGCTGCCCAGCAGCAGCGGCACGAGGCAGACGACGGTGACTGCGCAGACCACCAGGGAGGAGGTCGCGGCGATGGTGGGGTCGACCTCGAAGGTGACGCTGTTGTACATCTGCACGGGCAGCGTCTGGAAGGTCGGGGAACGCAGGAACAGGGCGATGACCACCTCGTCGAACGAGGTGACGAAGGCGAACACGGCACCGGTGACCACGCCCCGGCTGATCAGCGGCAGGGTCACCCGCACGAAGGTGCGCAGCGGCGAGGCGCCCAGCGACGCCGAGGCGCGCAGGAGCTTCCGGTCGAACCCGCTGAGCGCGCTGGTCACCGAGACGAGCACGAAAGGCGTGCCCAGGGCGGCGTGGGCGAGCACGTAGCCGCCGAAGGTGCCGACCAGGTGCCACTTGAGGAAGGAGATGTAGACGACGACGGCGATGACGATGCCCGGGGTGACGATCGAGATCATCAGCACCGTGCGGGCGAACCCGGCCAGCCGTCCGGTCAGCCCGTGCAGCCCGACCGCGGCCGCCGTCCCGACCACCGTGGCCAGCGCCGCCGCGCACAGCGCGACCAGGGCCGAGTTGCGCAGCGAGTCCAGCCAGACCGGGTCGGTGAAGAAGTTGCGGTAGAGCTGCAGCGAGAAGCCCTGCGGCGGGAAAGCGAACGTGGTCGAGGAGCTGAAGCTCATCGGGATGACGAACAGCGTGGGCAGCACGAAGAACAGGGCCCCGGCCGCGACCACCAGCCGCAGCCACCACGGGACGGCGTCCACCCCGCGGTCGCGCCGCCGACGGGCCGGTCGGGTGGGCGCCGCGCGCTGGGCGGTGGCCGGGCGCTGGGAGGTGGCGGTCATCGGGCGTCCTTCGTGCCGGAGGTGGCGACGACGCCGATGGCCGACACGGTGCCGCCGATGCGGTTGGCCCAGGCCACCAGCAGGAGGGTGACCACCAGGACGACGGTGCCGAGCGCGCCGGCGCCCTCGAAGTCCAGGAGCTGGGTGGTGCGCTGGGCCAGCAGCTGCGCGATGAGCGACTCCTGCGGGGTGCCCAGCAGGGCGGGGGTGACGTAGAAGCCCAGGCTCAGGGTGAAGACCAGGATGAGCCCGGCGGTCACCCCCGAACGCGACAGCGGCCAGTAGATCTTCCAGAACGCGACCAGCGGCGAGGAGCCCAGGCCGCGGGCGGCCAGCAGCAGGCGGCGGTCGATGCCGCCGAGCGCGCTGTACAGCGGCAGCACCATGAACGGCAGCAGCACCTGGCTCATCGCGACGGCGACCCCGGTGGTGGTGCCGTACAGCACGACGTGCAGCCCGAACAGGCCGAAGAACTCGTCGACCGGGCCGCCGCGCTGCAGGATCAGCACCCAGGCGAAGTTGCGCGCCATGACCGACGTCCAGAACGGCACCAGCACGATGACCAGCAGCACGGCCCGCATGCGGGGGCCGACCCGGGTCATCACGTAGGCGTAGGGGTAGCCGACCGCGAACGCGATGACGGTGACCAGCACCGCCGTGCGGGCCGTGCGCAGCAGCACCCGCACGGTCACCCCGTCGGTGAACAGCGTGCGGTAGTTGTCGTCGGTGAGGTCGGGGGCGCCCACGCTGCGCAGGAAGCTCTGCGCCAGCGGCACCAGCAGCACCACGCCGAGCAGCGCGAGCGCGGGCACCAGCAGCAGCCAGTGCGGCCGGGGGATGCGCCGTCGGCGCACCTCCGGCTGGGTCAGCGTCGTCATGGGGTCGTCCTCTCAGCCGGCGACCATGGAGCCCAGCGCGGACGCGGCCTCCTGGAGGGCGTGGACCCGCTCCGCGGAACCGGAGGGGTGGAGCATCGTGGTGGTGCCGATCAGCGCCATGGCCGCCTGCACGTCGTAGGTCGAGAGCACCGGGACGGCGACCGAGGCCAGCCCCACCCGGCCGAGGTCGGCCCACGCGAGCCGGTGCCGGCGCACCTCGTCGAGCGCCCGGCGCTCGACCGCGGCCTCGGCGGGGGTGAGCCCCCCGTGCGCCCGGGTGACCGCGCGGGGGTCGGAGCGGAAGGCCAACAGCACCCGGGTCTGCGCCGACTTCACCTCGAGCACCGTGCCCACCCGGACGGTGAGCAGGATGGTGGTCTGCTGCGGTTCCTCGACGAGGGTGACGACGGCGCCCGTGCGACCGAGGAACGACAGCACGCTGGTGAGCCCGGTCGTGTCCGAGAGCTGGCGCATGACCGAGGGCGCCAGGTTGATCAGCTGCTGGCGCACCGACACCAGCGCCGAGAGCTGGTCCAGCAGCGGGCCGGGCCCGGCGGTGGCGCTGAGGAACCCCGCCTGCTGCAGCGACTGCAGGTAGCGGTGCGCGGTGGTGCGGTTGAGCCCGAGACGCTCGGCCACCAACGGGGCGGTGAGCCGCCGCGTGTCCTGGTCGAGCAGCGCCAGGACATCGGCGGCCCGGTCGATGGCCTGGATGGACGACCGCTCCGGGTCGACGCGTGTGCGCAGTGCGGTGTCCACCTGCAGCCCTCCTCGGCGCCTGCACCCGTTCCGGATCCGCTCTGGTCGGTGTGTGCCGTTCAGCATGCAATCACAAGCTCCGCATCATGAACAAGCACCCGCTTCGCTCCTGGACATCCCGCGGCTTGCGTGCATAGGGTGAACGCAGACATCGCATGGCGAACAACAGGAGTGATGGATGACCACCGCTGGCACTGCCACCGAGCCCTCCCCGGCGCTGCTGAAGGTCCTCGACGGCGTCGTCGACCTGCACTGCCACTCCGGGCCCAGCCCGTTCCCGCGGCGGCTGGACCACGTCGAGGCCTCGCACGACGGCGCCCGCATCGGCATGCGTGCCGCGCTGGTGAAGTCCCACCACCACAACACCGTCATGGACCTGCTGGCCATGGGTCCGCGGTTGGCCGAGGCACCCACGCCGATGTACGGCGGGGTCGCCATGAACTCCGAGGTCGGTGGGATCAACCCCTCGGCCGTCGCGGTCGCCATCAACATGGGCGGCAAGTGCGTCTGGGGCCCGACGGTGTCGGCCGGCCAGCACATCGAGGCGCACCGGCACGACGACGGCTTCCCGCACAACACCGGCAACCTCTACGAGCAGGAGGTGTCGGTCTTCGACGCGACCGGCGACGTCTCGGCCGAGACCGACCTGGTCACCCGGCTGGTCGGCGAGGCCGACGTGCTGCTCACCGGCGGGCACCTCGACGGCGAGTCGATGGTGGCCTGGTTCGAGACCGCCCGGCGCAACGGGGTGCGGCGGATGCTCATCCACCACCCCGACTACATCATCAAGGCCTCCGACCAGGCCATCGAGAAGATGCTGTCCCTCGGCGCCTACGTCGAGCACGAACTCTCCATGTACGACCCCCGCGTGCCGGCGCCGGACTGGCCGATCCAGCAGCTGGTGGACTGGATCCACAAGATCGGCCCCGAGCGCACCGTCATCGACTCCGACCTGGGCCAGGTCGGCAACCCGCTGCCGGTCGACGCCTACCTGCTGGTCGTCGAGCAGCTGCTCGACCACGGCATCGCCGCCGACGACATCCGGCAGATGATCTGCCGCAACACCGCGTTCCTGCTGGGCCTGGAGGAGAAGCCCTGATGCGCAGAGCGGAGAAGGTCGTCATCACGACCGCGATCACCGGGTCGGTCAACGTGCCCTCGCAGAGCCCCTACCTCCCGCTGACGCCCGACCAGGTGGTCGAGTCGGCCCTGGGTGCGATCGCGGCCGGTTCGGCCGTGGTGCACCTGCACGCCCGGCACCCCGACGGCCGCCCGGCGTGGGAGCCCGAGGTGTTCGCGCAGATCGTCCCGCGGATCACCGAGGCCACCGACGCGGTCATCAACATCACCACCGGTGGGTCCTCGGCGATGTCGATGGAGCAGCGGCTCGCCGGCGCCACGACCTTCGCCCCGGAGCTGGCCTCGATGAACATGGGGTCGATGAACTTCGTGTACTCCGGCATCGCCGACCGGGTCACGCAGTGGGAGCACGAGTGGGAGCGCCCCTACGTGCTCAACACCTGGTCGCAGCCGTTCATCAACACCTTCGACCGCATCGAGCACACCCTGCGCACGCTGGGCGCCACCGGCACCCGGTTCGAGTTCGAGTGCTACGACATCGGCCACCTGTACTCCCTGGCCCACTTCGTCGACAAGGGACTGGTGCAGGGCCCCCTGCTCATCCAGGGCGTGTTCGGCATCCTCGGCGGCATCGGCGCCCACCACGAGAACCTCGAGCACATGGTGCGCATCGCCGACAAGCTCTTCGGCGACGACTACTCCTTCTCCGCCTTCGCCGCCGGCCGCGACCAGATGCAGTTCGCCACCCACAGCGCCTGGCTCGGCGGCCACGTGCGGGTCGGGCTGGAGGACAGCCTCTGGCTCGGCAAGGGCCGCCTCGCCGAGAGCAACGCCCAGCAGGTCGAGAAGATCCGCGCGGTGGTCGAGGACCTCGGCAAGCAGATCGCCACGCCGGACGACGCCCGCGCGCTCCTCGGCCTGCGCGGCCGCACCACCCCCACCCCCCAGGAGGCCCTGGCATGACCACCCCCGCAACCACCTCGCCGAACACCTTCGCGGCCGACGACATCCGCTCCCGGTTGGCCGCGTCCACCCCCACCCGCACGGTCGACCCGAGCACGCCGATCAAGGCCTCGCAGTGGGTCGAGTTCCTCACCCACGAGCCCACCGAGACCCACCCGCACGGCAGCCGCACGTGGACCGCCCGGGCCACCAACCTGGTCATCTCCTGGACCGAGGCCAAGGCCGGTGACGTGTTCGCCCGCACCGGCCAGCCCGACGAGTACGCCGTCCTGATGCACGCCGGCAGCGCTCCGGTGACGGTGACCGCCGGCGGCCGCACCGAGTCGGTCGCCGAGGAGGCGTTCATCGTCGTCCCGCCCGGCGACAGCGAGGTGCGGGTCGACGCCGACGGCGTGCTCGTGCGGCTGTTCTCCGCCGTCGCCGACGACCTCACCGCCGGGTCGCTGAACGCGCAGACCTACGAGACCGACCCCGACCAGCGCGCTGCTCCCCTCGTGCCCTGGCCCGACCCGGTCGGCGGTTTCGCGCTGCGGGTGTACCGGCTGGCCGACACCCCCGTCGCCGAGGGCCGGTTCGGGCGGATCTTCCGCACCACGAACCTGATGGTGAACTTCCTCGCCGAGGAGCCCACCCCGCGGAACCCGCAGAAGCTCTCCCCGCACACGCACGAGGACTTCGAGCAGGTCTCGCTGGCCGTGCAGGGCCGGTTCGTGCACCACATCCGCTACCCCTGGGGGCCGGACTCGGCGCAGTGGCGGCCCGACGAGAACCGCGAGATCGCCACCCCGTCGATCTGCGTCATCCCCCCGCCCACCGTGCACACCACCCAGGGCGTGGGCCCCCACCAGCAGCTCATCGACCTGTTCTCCCCGCCGCGCGTCGACTTCTCCGCCTCGGGCTGGGTGCTCAACGCCGACGACTACCCGGCCCCGTGACCCGGCGCAGCCTCCTGCGCGCCGCCCTGGCCCGGCCGCGGCCCGTGCTCGGGACGTGGATCAAGCTCCCGGCCACCGAGGTGGTGGAGCTGGTCGCGCTGGCCGGCTTCGACCTGGTGGTCATCGATCTCGAGCACTCGCCGATCGACCTGGAGACGGCGCACCGGCTCATCGGCACGGCGCTGAACGTGGGGGTGTCCCCCGTCGTCCGGGTGGCCGACCTGCACCCCGGGCTCGTGCAGCGGCTGCTCGACGCCGGCGCCGAGGGCGTGATGGTGCCGCACGTCGACACCCCCGACCAGGCCCGCGCCGCAGCAGCGGCCGTGCGGTTCCCGCCGCTGGGCACCCGCGGCGTCGGGGCCACCAGCCGGGCCGGCCAGTGGGGCGCCCTGCCGCTGGCGGAGTACCTGCGGTTCGGGCAGGAGGAGGTCGTGCTCATCGCCCAGGTCGAGAGCGCCGAGGGGGTGGCGAACACCGCCGCGATCGCCGCCGTCCCCGGTGTCGACGCCCTGCTCGTCGGCGCCGCCGACCTGGCGGTCAGCCAGGGCACCACCCCGGCCGACCCGGCCGTCCGCACCCAGATCGCCTCCGTCGTCGCCCAGGGCCGAGCCGCCGGGCTACCGGTCGGCACCGCCGGCGGGGCCACCGCCGACGCCGTGCGCGCTGCCCTGGACGACGGCTTCGACCTCGTGCTGCTCAGCAACGACGCCACCCTCCTCGGCACCGCGGCCCGCGCCGCCGTCGAGACCGCCACCACCGTGGTCGCCGGGCACGCCCCGGCCCCGGAGAGGACCCCGTGAACCCACCCCTGGCCGACAAGGTCGTGCTCGTGGTCGGCGCCAGCGCCGGCATCGGCGCCGACACCGCCCGCGTGCTGGCCGCCGACGGTGCCCGCCTCGTGCTCGCCGCACGCACCGCCGAACCGCTGGAGGCACTCGCCGCCGAGCTCCGGGCGGGGGGCCAGGACGTCGAGACCGTCACCGGCGACGTGTCCCTCGCCTCGGACACCGCCCGGTTCGTCGACGCCGCCGTCGCCCGCTTCGGCCGCCTGGACGGCGCGTTCAACAACGCGGCCATGACCCAGGCCGGTCGCCTGGACCAGGTCGACGAGGCCGACTTCGACCGGCTGATGGCCGTCAACGTCAAGGGCACCTGGCTGGCCATGCGCGAGGAGATCCGGGTGATGGAGGCCCAGGGCAGCGGGTCGATCGTCAACGTCAGCAGCATCGGCGGCCTGCGCGGCAGCTCGGGCATGGGGGCCTACCAGGCCAGCAAGCACGCCGTCATCGGGTTGACCCGCACCGCGGCGCACGACGTCGGCCCGCTGGGCGTCCGGGTCAACGTGGTCGCCCCCGGACCCACCGAGACCCCGATGCTGGACCAGACCCGCAAGGCCATCCCCGGCGGGGTCGAGGCCCGCATCGCCGCCACCCCGCTGCGCAAGGCCGGCACCGGCGCCGAGGTCGGCGCGGTCGTGTCGTTCCTGCTCGGCGACCGGGCCAGCCACCTCTCCGGCGTCGTGCTGCCGGTGGACGGTGGGTTCGTTGCCTGAGGCCGGGACCCAGCCGGTCGGCACGCTGCGGCTGCCCGCCCGGGTGCACGTCGGGTACGGCGCCCGCGCCCAGCTGACCGAGGTCGTCGCCCTGCACGGCTCCCGCGTGCTGGCCGTCGTCGACCCCTTCCTCGTCGGCACCCCGGTGCTCACCGAGGTCGTCGACGGGCTCACCGCCGCCGGCCTGGCCGTGCGGGTGCACGCCGACATCACCCCCGAGCTCCCGGTGGGCACCCTGGCCGCGGCCGCCGACGTCGCCCGCGAGCACGACGCGGACGTCGTGCTCGCCATCGGCGGCGGCAGCGCGCTCGACGCGGCCAAGGTGGTCGCCCTGCTGGCCGCGCACGGGGGCCCGGTGTCGCGCTACTACGGCGAGAACCAGGTGCCCGGGCCGGTGATGCCGATCGTCGCGGTGCCCACCACCGCCGGCACGGGCTCCGAGGTCACCCCGGTCGCCGTGGTGAGCGACCCCGAGCGGGAGCTCAAGGTCGGCATCTCCAGCCCGTTCCTGGTGCCGGTCGCCGCCGTCGTCGACCCCGAGCTGACCCTCGGCGCCCCGGCCACGGTCACCGCGTACTCCGGCATCGACGCCCTGGTGCACGCCGCCGAGAGCTTCACCGCCCGGGCGCTGGAGCCCGACTGGTCGGCGACGCAGCCGGTGTTCACCGGCCGCAACGCCCTCGCCGAGCCGGTCGCGCTGCAGGCGGCGTCGCTGCTGGGGCCGTGGTTGCCGGTCGCGGTGGCCGAGCCCGGCCACCGCGAGGCCCGCGGGGCCGTGGCCCGCGGCGCGCTGCTGGCCGGCATCGCCTTCGGCTCGACCGGCACCCACCTGTGCCACGCGCTGCAGTACCCGATCGGCGGGATGACGAGGACCCCGCACGGCCTGGGCACCGGACTGCTGCTGCCCTACGTGCTCGACCTCCTCGCCCAGGACCCGGCCAGCGCCGACCGGGTCGCCGCGCTCGGTGCTGCACTCGAGGGCATCCCGCTCGCCGAGGCCTCCGCCGCCCGCACCGTCGCGCGTGTCGTGGCCATCAACGCCGCCATCGGCGTCCCGGCCGACCTGGCCGCGATCGGGCTCGACCGCGGCCAGCTGCCGCAGGTCGCCGACCTCGGCCTGCGGTCGGCCCGGCTGCTCGCCATCGCCCCCGTCGACCCCACCCGCGAGCTGCTCCTGGAGCTGCTCGACCGCGCCCACGCCGGGCACCTGACCGATCGGAGCACCCCGTGACGCTGCGCTGCGACTCCTTCATCGACGGCGCATGGCGGCCGGGGTCCGACGGAGGCCGGTTCGACGTCGTCGACCCCTCCGACGGCTCGGTGGTCGCCGCGTTCGCCGCCGCCACCGAGGCCGACTGCCTGGCCGCCGTGGACGCCGCTGCCGCCGCGCAGGAGGGCTGGGCGGCCACCGCCCCGCGGGTGCGCAGCGAGCTGCTGCGCGCAGCCTTCGACGTGCTCACCGCCGAGCGCGACCAGCTCGCCGAGCTGATGGTGCGGGAGAACGGCAAGAGCTGGCCCGACGCGGTCGGCGAGGCCGGCTACGCCACCGAGTTCTTCCGCTGGTTCGCCGAGGAGGCGGTGCGCATCCCCGGGGACAGCCGCCTCTCCCCCGCCGGCGACAAGCGCATCGTGGTCGACCGGCAGCCCATCGGCGTCTCGCTGCTCATCACGCCGTGGAACTTCCCGGCCGCCATGGCCACCCGCAAGCTGGCCCCGGCGCTGGCGGCCGGGTGCACCACGATCCTCAAGCCCGCGGCCGAGACCCCGCTGACCGCGGCCTACGTCGTCGACGTGCTCGACCGGGTCGGGGTGCCGCGCGGCGTGGTCAACCTGGTGGTGCCGCAGCCCACCGGCCCGGCGGTCCAGGCGGTGCTCGCCCGGCCCGAGGTGCGCAAGCTGTCGTTCACCGGGTCGACCGAGGTGGGCCGGCTGCTGCTGCACGGCTGCGCGGACCGGGTGGTCAGCGCCTCGATGGAGCTCGGCGGCAACGCCCCGCTGCTGGTGCTGCCCGGCGCCGACCTCGACGTCGCGGTCGAGGGCGCGCTGCTGGCCAAGATGCGCAACGGCGGGTCGGCGTGCACCGCGGCGAACCGGTTCTACGTGCACGACTCGCTGCACGACGCCTTCGTCGAGCGGATGTCCGCCGCCCTGGCCGACGTCGCGGTGGGCCCGGGCCTGGACCGCGCGAACGGCCTCGGCGCCCTGGTGTCGGTGCAGGAGCGGGACAAGGTGGCCGCGCTGGTGCAGGGCGCGGTGGCCGACGGCGCCACCGTCGTCCAGGGCGGTCGGGCGTCGGAGAAGGGCGCGTTCTACGACGCGACCCTGCTCAGCGGCGTGCGGCACGGCACCGCGATCACCCGCACCGAGATCTTCGGTCCGGTCACCGCGGTGGTGCGCTTCACCGACGTCGACGACGCCGTCGCGATGGCCAACGACACCGAGCACGGCCTCATGGCCTACGTGTTCGGCGAGGAGCGCACGGCGATGGCCGTGGCCCGCCGGCTGGAGGCCGGGATGGTGGCGGTCAACCGCGGGGTGGTCAGCGACCCGGCGGCGCCCTTCGGCGGGGTCAAGCAGAGCGGGCTGGGCCGCGAGGGCAGCTCGGAGGGGATCCTGGAGTTCCTGGAGGAGAAGTACATCGCGCTCACCGCGTGAGGTCGGTGGTGGCCGCGACCTCGCGCAGGTAGCGCGCCACCACCGCCTGCTCGTCGGCGGACATCGCGCGGGCGACGTCGTCCATCGCCCGGATGACCGGCTCCCAGCGCGACCAGCTCTCCGCCGCCCCGGCCGGGGTCACCTCGACCAGCACGCTGCGCCGGTCGCCCGGGTGCGGCCGCCGCGCCACCCGCCCGGCGGCCACGAGCCGGTCCACCAGCACGGTGGCCGACGCCGTGCGGACGTCGAGCCGGCGCGCCAGCGTCCCGACGGTCATCGGCCCGAACTGCAGCAGCAGGCCGACCGCCGAGACGTCGGTGACCGGCATGCCCAGGTCACGGGCGATGCGGGAGGCCAGCTCGCGCGAGGCGTGCATGGCCGCCTGCATGCCGGTGGTCACCTCGGTGAGGTTCGGCAGGCTCTCCATTTGCTAGACAGTCTAGCAACCTGCAGGGTGGTGGGCATGACCTCCGTGCTCGTCTCCGGCGCCAGCGTCGCCGGCCCCACCACCGCCTCCTGGCTGGCCCGCGCCGGCTGCGACGTCACCGTCGTGGAGCGCTCCCCCGACCTGCGCGACGAGGGGCAGAACATCGACGTCCGCGGCGCCGCCCGCGAGGTGCTGCGCCGCATGGGCCTGGAGGAGGCCGCGCTGGCTGCCGGCACCGGCGAGCAGGGCACCGTCTTCCTCGGCGAAGGCGGCCGTGAGCTGGCCCGCTTCCCGGCCAGCACCGACGACACCTCCGGCCCGACCGCCGAGCTGGAGATCCTGCGCGGCCGGCTGGGCCAGCTGCTGTTCGAGCACACCCGCGACGACGTCGCCTACCGCTTCGGCGACCAGATCACCGCGCTCGAGCAGGACCCCGACGGCGTCGACGTCACGTTCCTCTCCGGCACGCAGGAGCGGTACGACCTCGTCGTCCTCGCCGACGGCGTCAACTCCCGCAGCCGCGACCTCGTGCTGCCCGACGCCCCGCGCCGCTACCTCGGCATGGTCATCGCCTACCTGACCATCCCGCGCACCGAGGAGGACACCGACTGGTGGCGCTGGTACGTCGCCGGCCGCGGCCGGGGGGTCAACCTGCGCCCGGACGACGTCGGCACCACCCGCGCGATGCTCAACCTGATGACCGACGTCCGCGGCATCGACGCCCTCGACCGCCCCGCCCAGGTGACCCTGCTGCGACGGGCCTTCGCCGACGCCGGCTGGCAGACCGACCGCGTGCTCGACCAGCTCGACGACGCCCCGATGTACCTGGAGGACCTCAGCCAGGTCCACCTCGACCGCTGGTCGGTCGGCCGGGTCGTGCTCACCGGCGACGCGGCCTGGTGCGCCACCCCGGTCAGCGGCATCGGCACCACCCTGGCGCTGTCGGGCGCCTACACCCTGGCCGCCTGCCTGGCTGCGCACGACGACCACCACGCCGCGTTCGCCGACTACGACGCCCGCATGCGGCCGTTCGTGGAGAAGGGCCAGTCGCTGCCACCGGGCACCCCCGGCCTGGCCAACCCGCAGACCGGGCTGGGCCGCACGGTGCTCGGCACCGTGCTGCGCGCGGCCGCCAGCCCGCTGGCCACGAAGCTGGGCAGCGTCAGCAGCCGGTTCACCAAGCCCCCGGCCGACCAGTACGAGCTGCCCGCCTGGCGCTGACCGCCTGCCGGGGGGCTGACCGACACGCCGCGGACGGCGGCCTGGTGCCGGTGGTCGGCGGATGCGGGAGCCTGGGGGGCATGCGCACCCGAGCTGCCCTCGCCGTGACCGGGGTCGTCCTGGTGCTGGCCGCCTGCGCCCAGCGCGACGGCACGGGCGGCGGCGCGGGCGGGCCCGCGGCGTCGTCGTCCGGGGCCCCGGCGGTCGACCTGCCCACCGACGGCGACGCGGTGGTGCTGCGGGTGACCCAGTCCGGCGGGTTCACCCCGGCCGGCACCGACCCCGCCCCGCTGCCCCTGCTCAGCGTCCACCGCGACGGCCGGGTGCTCAGCCAGGGCCCGACCATCGCGATCTTCCCGGCGCCGGCGTGGCCGAACGTGCAGGTCAACCGGGTCGACGAGGCCACCCTCACCGAGCTCGTGCAGGCCGCGCAGGACGCCGGGGTCACCGGCACCGCCGACCTCGGCGACCCCTCGATCGCCGACGCCCGCACCACCTCGATCACGCTGGCCACCGCCGGGGGCGCCACCACCCGCGACGTCTACGCGCTCACCGAGGCCGTGGGCGACCCGTCGCTGACCCCCGAGCAGAGCAGCGCCCGCCAGCAGCTGGCCGACCTCGTGGACCGGCTCACCGGCCTCACCGCCGCCGAGTCGCTGGGCCCCTACACCCCGACCGCCGTCGCGGCGCTGGCCCGCAGCTACGTCCCCGCCGACCCCTCGACCCCCCGCGACCCGGTCACCTGGCCCGGGCCCGCCCTGCCCGGCGAGGCCGTCGGCCCCGACGTCGGCTGCACCGTGGCCACCGGCGAGCAGGCCGCGGCCGTCGTCGCCGCGGCGCAGACCGCCGACGCGCAGACCCCGTGGTCCGACGGCACGAGCACCTGGTCGATCACCTTCCGGCCACTGCTGCCCGACGAGACCGGTTGCGCCGACCTCACCCCGTGACCACCCCCCGGGAGGGTGAGCGGGGCCCGTCCGCGTCAAGGACCCGGCCCGCCGGGCCGACAACGCCCCAGTGATCCCTCCGAGCGGCCTGCCCCGTGCGCTGGCCACCGCTCTCGGGATCGGCACCTGCCTGGCCCTGCCCGCGGCGCTGGTGCCCGCGGCGCGGCCCACCGCCGTCGCCGTCATCAGCGTGCTGGCCACCCTGGCCCCGATGGTCGGTGCGCTCGTGCACCGCCCGCGGCGGGTGCTGCCGTGGGTCGTGGCCACCGGCATGGTCGCCGGCTGGACCCTCTCGATCGTCCTGGGCACCCGCTGGCCGACGTTCGGCGAGACCGCGCAGGACCTCGGCACCGTCCTCGGGCTCGGCCTCGTGCTGCACATGTTCACCGAGCACGTGCGGTCGCGCCCGGCCGACCGCCGGGCGCACGCCCGCGCGCTGTGGGGACGCCGGGCCGACCAGGCCATCGTCGTCGTGCTGGTCGGGCTGGCGGCCGCCCAGGCCGTGGCCACCGCCCGTGCCGCCGACGCCCCGCCCAGTGCCCAGTGGGCCCCGATCGACATCCTGCTCGCGGCCCTGGTGCTGCGCTTCGTCTTCTCCCGCGCAGGGTTGACCACCAGCACCCGGCTGCTGATCGCCGGCTGCGTGGCCGCCGGCCTGTACGACGCGGTCGCCTCGTCGTCCGGGCTGCGCCTGCAGCCGCTGGGCGCACCGATCTCGATCGTCTGGGCCGTGTCCATGGCCTTCCTCGTCGCCGCCGCCCTGCACCCCAGCATGGCCGCCGCCTTCACCAGCGCCTCCCTGCGCCGGCTGCGCCCGGAGTCCGGCCGGGTGCTCGGCCTGGTCGCCCTGGTCCCCGTGCCGCTCGCCCTGGCCCTGCTGCCCCCCGCCGGCCGGTTGCCCCTGCTGGTGCACGTCGGTGCCGGCGCGGTCGTGTCGGCGCTGGTCATCGTCCGCGGCGCGCAGGCCCTGCTGTCCAGCGAGGGGCACGCCGCGCGCGACCCGCTCACCGGGCTGGCCAACCGCCGCGGGCTGCAGATCGCCTTCGACCAGCTGCTCGTCGACGCCCGCATCCGCGGCGAGGAGGACGCCGGCCGGCTGGCCCTGCTCGACCTCGACGACTTCAAGCAGATCAACGACACCCACGGCCACGAGACCGGCGACCTGCTGCTGTGCGCGGTCGGCGACCGGCTCTCGGCCGCCGTCGCCGGCAACGGCACCGTGGCCCGCTCCGGCGGGGACGAGTTCGTGCTGGTGCTGCGCCCGGGCGCCCCGGACGTGCAGGACCTGCTGACCACCGCCTTCGGCGCCCCGGTGCTGCTCGGCGGCCTCGCCCGGCGCAGCGTCACCGTGCGCAGCAGCGCCGGCTGGGTGCCGCTGGCCGCCACCAGCGACCTGTCCCTCGCCCTCGGCGACGCCGACATCGCCCTCTACGCCAGCAAGGCCACCGGCCGCGGCACCGCCACCCGGTTCGCCCCCGAGCAGCGCGAGGCGGTGCTCGGCGAGCTGGGCCTGGGCGAGGACCTGCGCCGCGTCGTCGCCGGCGACCCCGCCGGCGGGCACCTGTTCCTGCTCTTCCAGCCGCTGGTCGACCTGGGCACCCGCACCGTGCTCGGCTGCGAGGCCCTGGTGCGCTGGCAGCACCCCACCCGCGGCCTGCTGGGCCCGGACACCTTCCTGCCCCTCGCCGAGCGGCAGGGCCACGGCGCCGACGTCGACGGCTGGGTGCTCGACCAGGCCTGCGCGGTCGCCGCCGGCTGGGCGGCGCAGGGCCTGGACCGCTGCATGAGCGTCAACCTGGGCCGCTCGTCGATGGTCGACCCGGGCCTGGCCGCGCGGGTGCGCCGCGCGCTGGACGCCCACGGGCTGCCCGCCGACCGGCTGCGCCTGGAGATCACCGAGCACGACCAGCTCCCCGCCGACGCCGGCGTCGACACCCTGCACGAGCTGGCCGCCCTCGGGGTGCGGGTCAGCCTCGACGACTTCGGCACCGGCTACACCTCCCTGGCCTACCTGCACCGCTACCCCGTGAGCCTGCTCAAGCTGGACCGCTCGATCACCGGGTCCGACACCAGCGCCGAGCTCATCTCCGGCATCACCGGACTGGCCGGCGCCCTGGGCATCGAGGTCCTCGCCGAGGGCGTCGAGACCGAGTCGCAGCACCGCCGCCTGCTCTCCTTCGGCATCGACGCGGGCCAGGGCTGGCTCTACGGGGCACCGATGCGCGCCGACCAGCTGCCCGCCCCCGCAGCCACCTGACGTGACCGGCGGCGCGCCGTGCACCACGATGCGCGGATGAGGTCGGCCCGGGCGCACGTCGTCGTCCCGGTGCTGTGCGCGCTGGTGCTGCTGCCGCTGTCGGCCTGGTCGGTCAGCCGTGCGCCGGCCGTGCTGGTCGCCTCCGCGCTGGCCGCGGGCGCCCCGCTGGTCGGCCTGGTGCGGCACCGGCCGCGCTCGCGGCTGCCCTGGCTGGCCGTGTCGGCGATGCTGGCCTGCTGGTGCGGCTCGCTGGCGGTGGTCGACCGGGCCCCCACCGCCGCGGTGGTGCTGCAGACCGCCGGCATCGCGGTGGCCGTCGGCCTGTTCCTGGTGCTCTTCGGCCGGTGGCGACGGCGTGGCGGTGTCGACCGCCGGCGCCGCCGCCGCGCGACCTGGGGAC
>Ga0325401_1001118_pt1 | contig 21948 bp, 16 predicted proteins | sample PopdelMetagenome_FD_205666 | JGI IMG/M metagenome (GOLD analysis project Ga0325401, IMG submission 205666) | Populus deltoides microbial communities from Bellville, Georgia, United States - Xylem-PdKOR-R2 | ecosystem: Host-associated > Plants > Phyllosphere > Stem > Wood/Secondary xylem | place... | reverse complement strand
GATGATCTGAATAATTTTATTGGAATTGAGGAGAAAAAGAAGGAAAGAAAAGATGATATATCCAACGACACACCGTTCTGAATGGGTTTTGTTAGGAATTGACAAGCGTTTTGGAATCAAAATTGTTTTAATCCCAGGGGTTAACTGCATATTGAAATAAAAGGGGGAGAATGTTGAGCACATCTCTTACAATTCTAGGGGGGGCAGAACTCCCGAGTTCGCAAAAACTCGAGCGAAAAAAAAGAAGAAGAAATTAAGCAGAACGCAGAGGGTCCATTTTTTTTCACCTCATGTGAGGATCCAACCCGTGATGGGCTGATTATCATCAAATTCTGACATAATCCGCAGGGTGCACGAAACATAAAACTTCAATTCCTTTGCGAATAAAAAGCAAATTGATATGGCAATATGTATTGCCGTGCTGTGTTAGATGTTACACATGCGAAAAGGCCAAGAACTTGCACTGGTTTCAGTTCAGCTGTATAGATCATCCTCATCGGCAGCAGTAGTTGCTGAAGCAAAAGGATCTGTAGCTCCTCCATCTGCAGCATTCTCAGGACGGTCTGCAAACCGGAACTCAGTACCAAATCCGCGAGATTGCTGCAAGGTCTGAGCAAAAGATTGGTACTTCCTGATGTCTGCATCACTGACACTTCGTCGTGCATATTTCATTGACTCCTCAAAATGTGCTGCCTTTATTTCTGGGACCTCATCAACATCATCCTCTTCCATTGCTTCAGGATTCTCTTGCTTCCTTTTCTCCTTCTCAATATCCTGCCATCCCCAAAAGGTTCATGAAGAACAAAAATACAAGTAGCGACTACAAGTCTTTGTCAAAGCCTTTTTCATTGACTATCTTCCCATTTTTCAGGTTAGTTATGAACAATCAGGCCCGCTAACAAAAATACTCAACACAAACATTTTTAAAAGAAAAAAAAAATCAAAATTTAGGGAAGGCCAACCAAAATGAGAAACAAATTGTTTAAAAAGCCACGAGGATTAAAACATATAAATAGACTCAACTTCAGACACCAGTTCACACACGCCTGAGTGCAGTACAGGCTCACAAATCGATTAGACAAAATAAGAACAGAACTTCAATGCAGGTGTGCTCGTTCAACTTACGGATGAAAAATAAGAATTCAAATGAGACTCTTACCTTCTCAATATTTTCTCTAATGGCATATTTGCAGGCACGTTGACAAATTTCAGTGATATCAGCACCACTAAAACCATTAGTATATCGTGCAAGAGCTGTCAGGTCAACATCCTTAGAAACAGGTGACTTCCGCAAACATGCTTTAAATATCTGAAGACGGGAAGCCTCGTCAGGAAGAGGAATATAAATCAACTGGTCCAGACGCCCGGGCCTAAGCAATGCTGGGTCGATAATATCTGGCCTGTTTGTTGCTCCAATGATAAAAACTGTTTTCTTTGCTGTCATGCCATCCATTTCCGTCAGAAGTTGATTCAAGACTCTATCAGCAGCACCCCCAGCATCTCCTACAGAGCTGCCACGCTGTAAGCAGGAAGAAGTGAAAAATAAATTAATAAGATACAGATAGTGTACTGGACAGAGGCACTGGAGAAGGAAGTAGGAGAATATTTTTACAAGTATATAAGTTTCTAAGTACAAGTAGGAGCATTTTTCACTGAAGGTTAAAAGCATGCATACCTGAGTAGCAATGGAATCAAGTTCGTCAAAGAAAAGTACACATGGGGCTGACTGCCGTGCTTTGTCGAATATCTCCCGCACATTTGCTTCACTTTCTCCAAACCACATGGTTAGAAGCTCAGGACCCTTGACACTAATGAAGTTGGCCTGGCATTCATTAGCAATTGCCTTTGCAAGTAGGGTTTTACCACAGCCAGGAGGTCCATAAAAGAGAACACCTTTAGAAGGTGACATGCCAAATTTCTCAAACTTCTCAGGATGCTCCACTGGATATTGGACAGTCTGCCATCAGCCAGAAACAAGAATTTATATAAATAAAACCCAAGAAATAAGGAAGATGAAAAACTTAGTACATCTAAAATATATTTCATGTGCAAAATATTAAATCGGGATAAGATGGCAAACCTCTTGAAGCTCTCTTTTAACATTCTCCAATCCACCAATATCCTCCCATGAGACATTAGGAACCTCCACAACCTATCAACCAGGAACATATTTATGTCATTCTCAGGAAGCATATAGAAAACCCATCACACACACACACACATACATGTTTGTCATTCTCAGCAATTTATGACAAACATCAGTAAGTCAATCTAAGAAAATACAAGAAGAATTTTCCAGTAAGGATTGAGCGGAAACCAAAAAAGATAAAATTACAGCTAGGGCATCCATATGCTCCACCACTATTCGGGTCAAAGCATTCAATTATTTCATTCAAATTTCCTCAAAAATAATTGATAATTAGCATGTTTAAAAGCTTGATTTGTTCATAATTGGGCTAAGGGACCACTTCCTAGGCTGCTTGGGAGGGCTTTAACCTCTTGTTTTTTACTTTTAAATGGAAGTTGTGCATTTAAAAAAAAAAAAACATGTAGAATGTGTGGAAGAATTGTTCAGAAAAAATCTCTTAAGAGACAAGACACATAGTAGGAAACCAAACTGCAATAATCTCTGGATAAGAAAACCAGACTGAAAAATTGTATTGTAAAAGACTCACGGTTTCACGCAAGGCTGATGGATTTGAAGTTCCCAGTGCAGTTTGGAAGTGCTCATTAGTCACAGCCATTGAGTTTAACACCTCGGCATCAATTGTGTCATCCTCCAAATCAATAACATCCATTTTCTCCCTGATACATTGAAGAGCAGCCTCAGTACAAAGAGCTGCAAGATCTGCACCAACATAACCATGGGTGTCCTTTGCAACTTTTTCAAGATCAACCTGGAATTAAACGTTAATCCCAGAAAACCATGAGTTCACATTGTTATGCAGACTAGAATTTAGTACACGAGAAGCAGTAATTAAGAGACTCACCTCTTCAGCAAGTTTCATATTTTTAGTATGAATTCTGAGGACCTCCAACCGTCCAACTTCATCTGGCACACCAATGTCAATCTCTCGATCAAATCTCCCAAATCTCCTCAAAGCTGGGTCAATGCTATTGGGCCTATTGGTAGCCCCCATAACAATCACATGTGCCCGTGACTTAAGGCCATCCATTAAAGTCAAAAGTTGTGAAACTATACGCCTCTCCACTTCACCGTGAGTCTTTTCCCTCTTAGGAGCAATAGAATCTATCTCATCGATAAAAATTATGGATGGTGCATTCTTTTCAGCTTCTTCAAACGCCTTCCTCAAGTTGCTTTCACTCTCACCAGCCAGCTTTGACATTATCTCAGGACCATTAATCAAAAAGAAGAATGCCCCTGTCTCATTAGCAACAGCTCTTGCAATCAGAGTTTTACCGGACCCAGGTGGTCCATACAGCAATATACCTTTTGGTGGTTTCACACCAATTGATTTGAAAAGCTGTGGGTGTCTAAGAGGAAGTTCAACTAGCTCACGAATCTGAGCCATTTGTTTCCTAACACCACCAACATCATCATAGCCCACTTCATTCAATCTCTCTTCATCCTCGCGTTTGATGGGCTCTCCTTCACAAAAGATCTCGGTGTCTGGTGCCACAACACAGTATTCACCAGGGTCTGTCTCAATTACTTTGAACTCAACACTGCGCATGCCACCCCTGACAAGGAAAAGGTCGTCTTTCCTAACAGGGCGGTAAGATTCCAAGAAATATGCTGTTGAAACACAAGGAGAGAGAAAAGATCATTAGAGTAAAACATAACATTGTAGAATCACCTGCAACACAAGACGGGTGGTTGCGGGGGGGCAGGGGGGGGGGGAGGTGCAAACTTACGCTTCAAATATGCATCAAAAAGATTGCCAGTAACACCCTCAATAGTGTCATCAATAGGAAGGATATGAACCCGCTTCCCATACTTCACATCAGGACATTGATGGACAGACACAACATCACCAAGACGGACTCTAAGATTAGCCCTGACAACTTTGTTCATTCTGATTTTTGGCTCCTCACATTGTTCCTCAGCAAGAACAATGCAAACAGTGTCTCTACGCTTCTTTCCCTACATTACAACAAACATATTTTACAAATTCTCAAGAGTAAAACACAATACCTTACAAACCCACTGAAAGCCAAAGTTACCTTAATTAGCACAGTGTCACCACGAAAAAACTGAAGCTTCTCCATTGTAGCAGGATGCATTGCAACCACAGAGTTATCATCATTGATCGCCTCGTCAACAACAAGACGATTGGGAGACTTCTTTCGCTCTAAAATCGCAGTAGAAAAATCCTTCTTACCACTTTTCCTATAATTATTCACGCATAAACAAGTTTGGTTACCGCACAGTAAAGACACTAAATCAAAACCCAGTAACCAAAAACTCAATGATCATAAACGAATTCATTCTCGATTCTTTCAAAACACAGTCAAGGCAAATAAGCTCATAAGAATAAACCAAACAAGTCACAACAATCATTCTTCGAAAAAAGAAACAAAAAACCTCATATATTACAAAAGTTAGGGATTTTTCTGATTACTTATAAACAAACTAGCAATTACATCATAAACAAAAGAAAAATGTAGATGAAACATACGGGTCAGTGGACGACGAGGGCTGGCTAGACCTTGGATCCTCCATTGATTTTTAGATTTTGCTAGGGTTAAAGAAATTGACAGTGGTCGTCTTGATTTAAACGTTCGATTTGCCTGTATTCTTCTCTCCTGGGGGGGTGAACATTTATATTATATATTTGCAGTGTTGGAGGTGGACTGGAAATCCAATCACATTCGACCATCTAGTCATGAAACCTATCATATTCCTCCACGTAAGATAGACATGCCTTGCGCGTTTGGGCAAGTCCAAATTTCATTGGTAAATAAAAAATAAAAAGGTTAAATTAAACTCTTAATTAAAAAGTAAATTAAAAACTGTTTATTTGAACTTGTTTTGTACTATTTGGTTTTTTTTTAAATCAACAATTATTTTATTATTGTTGTTTTCCTAAATTTATTTTTTAATGTGCAAAAATGTAATGGTTACAATATTATTTCCCTACAAATATATTATTCTTATTCATTACAAATGACACTTTAATTCTATATTTTCCCAACAAAGCTATAAAAATTAAATTTCTCTTATATTTAGGATATACAATACCTTATTAAAAGTTAATATTTTACTCGAAATTAAATTCATAAAAACTCTGTTTTTATTAAAAATATTTGTAATTCTTGAGTCTCAAATAAAAACCATTTCTTCTCCAACCTTAAAAAGTATATAAGCGAAGAATAATTATTTATTTGTATATATATGACTAGTAGCACTAGATTTACTATCCAATTTTTCTCATAATTTATTATATTAATTTAAAAATTAACCGCAACAATAATATCTTCTCTATCAATCATCTATATCTTAGTTTTAGAAGGATTGTTATTTCTCACTTTATCTCATAAGTTAATTAGATTTCTTTTCCAGTTGTTTGTTAATTTTATTTTGTTCATATGATTTGTTTACAAGTTAATTAGTTTTTTTTTCTTATAGTTATAATATAATTGGAATTGAAACAATAACACGTTCTTCAAAAGAACATACTATCGATGGTGAAACAACTGAGACTGGGATCTAAATGAAATATTCTTAATACTATAAGGGTTTAAAATGCACTTTACCCATGGTTTTAAGACCTTTAAAAGCTAGTCGTGGTCTCATTTTTGGTTTAATTAAGCAATACAAGAATGCAGTTCAGGGTTTTGGGGCTCTGAATCAATGAAACACAGGGTGTGAAACTCTGGGGGCAAACAGAAAGAGAAAGGAAAATTAAAGAAATGGGTATCGAAATTGGAGGGTCAATAGAGAAGGTGAATGGGAAAGAAATAAGTTATAATGAGTTTGTGGAGAGATATTTAGCGAAGAACCAACCAGTTGTTTTAACAGGTTTAATGGATGATTGGAGGGCTTGCAAAGATTGGGTCTTTGATAGTGGAAAACCCAACTTGAAGTTCTTCTCGACTCACTTTGGCAATTCCAAAGTTCAGGTAATTTACCTTCTCAAATTTCACTTATTCTTTTACATATGTTGTTATCATACTGGAATAGGAATTCTGTGAATTTTTGAAGTTTCATTTTTTATTGGTTTTGTTTTGTATGTTTTATTGGGTTGGTTTCTTTGGGCTTTTTATTTGATATGTTAATGTAATGGGAATGTTGAAGCTATTCTTTTAATGGGTTTTTTTTTGCTTGATTCTGCTAAAAAGTGCTATATTGGTTTTGTTATTGTTCTTAGGTTGCTGATTGTGGTACTAGAGAATTTACGGATCAGAAGAGAGTAGAAATGACTGTTTCTGAGTTTATTGACCATTGGATTGATGCCAAAGAGTGTGGTGGTGCATCAAATTCATTTCAAGAGGGTAATGACAAGTTAGTGCTATATTTAAAGGACTGGCATTTTGTAACGGTACAAGTTCTTAAGTTTAGTTTCTCTATTTGTTTATTTATTTATTTGCATTTGGGATTTTAGTGTTTATTATGTACTTGACCGAGTTACCACGTCTGCAAGGATTCTGAGTGTCAAATATATGAATTTCCATGAGTACAGGCATCGATGAATGTTTTAGTGAATTCTTAACGTATATTATTAGCATCAATAAGCCACAAACCCTTTGTGATTGCTCTTTCAAATGACCAGTTTTGATTCTATGATTGACACATACATTTTAATTATGAGTGAAAGCTTTGAAGCCTTTATTCCAGTAGGCTTCATAGCACAGAAGCAACTTCTAAAATGGAAGACTCTACAGAGAATGGATAAGTAAGCAAAAGCGGTAAAAATTAGCCTGTTTGTGGCACTTGCTTAGTTGTTTGAAGGCTAAGGAAGCTTCAGAAGATAGTCTGTTGTCAGATTGACTCATGGGGTATTATAGGGTTGTAAGGAGCAATCATTTTGGGCATCTATCACATTGGTAACTGTCTCATTCTAGAATATGACTTTTTTTTTCCTTGTCAATCAGAATACAATCAAATATAGAACCGACCAATCAAGGAATGTGGAACCAATTGGTTTGTGGTGAAAAAATAATAACTTAAAGGAATATTGTAGTCATTATATATACTACAAAAAACTCAATGCATGTATTTGGGTGAGTATTTTGCCATTTCCAACTCCAAGTTTACTTGGCTCTCCCCATTCCCTCTATTCATGGTTTAAAGTTTTTCTTTTGCTTAGCAAGGCAAATAATTGTACATCATGTCAACTTTATATGTTAAGAGTCACTCCAAGGTGCATATATTGAAGCATTACTAGTGTGAATATCTCACTTGTTCTCTGCTCGTCTTTGCTGTTGATTCTCAGGAGTACCCAGAATATGTAGCATACAGAACTCCTCTGTTTTTTTGCGATGATTGGCTCAATCTGTATCTCGACCATTATCGCATGCATAATGATTCTGATACTTGTCAAGAGAATGATGGAATAAGTTGCTCTGATTATCGGTTTGTTTATATGGGAGCAAAAGGTCATTAATTGATGTCATGAATCCTCTACCTTTTCTTGTTAGATTAAATATCATTGTAAACATATTTTATCTCTGGTAAGCACATACATTTACTTTCCTTATTTCTTTTGGTTGAATGTTAACCTAGACATTTACTTTCCTTTTCATCTTTTCAGGATCCTGGACTCCTCTTCATGCTGATGTTTTCAAGTCATATAGTTGGTCAGCGAATGTGTGTGGGAAGAAGAAATGGCTTTTTCTACCTCCTTCTCAATGTCATCTTGTTTTTGACAGGTATGCATAGACATCCTATTTATGGATTTGAAAAACATGCTATTAAAAGAGCACACCATGCTTAGCTCTGGTTGTAGATTGGAATCCGGACCTCTGTCTTTCAAATACTGTCTCTTGAAATGGAACTGTCAGTTATGGTACTAGATGAAATTAAAACACAACAACAGCATCCATCTTCTTTAGTTATATGGGGCTTCGATGGTTGATGGATTGGTTCTTGTCCACATGTAGGCTGTAGCCTAGAGTAAACAATAACATTGGCCTTAGCAATTATACACCTGTGTGCCACAGCGAATTGCAAGTGGCAACTATCTGGCTTGCATGATCTTTTCTAACAATTTCTTACCTGGGAAACTCTTTTTTATTTATAGAGCCCTACAACTTAACACTACAGAACAGAGCATCTAAGTATGCATGTATTGTATGAATATGTGAATGATTACAAGGAACTTTTAATTTCTACCTATTTTGTTTCATTTGATTCAGGGGCTTTAAAAGCTGTGTTTATAATATTTTTGATGATGCTAGTGAAACAAACTTTCCAGGTTTTAAGAAAGTAAGTCGCTGGTCTCAATCTTCAGATTGTTAGCTCCCTAAAAAACACTCTGTACTTATGTTGCCTGTGTTTTCATGTCATGGGTGTAGGCTATCTGGTTGGAGTGCTCTCAAGAACAGAATGAAATTATCTTTGTACCTAGTGGATGGTATCATCAAGTTCATAATATGGTACCTTACTTTCTCTTTTATGTTTCTGCTTATTATTGATGATATGGATATATAGACATGATTTCTTCATGCTTAATTCCCTTCTCACAGCAAAAGCTTTTGATATTCTAGAAACATCGAACTGTTTCTTGATCCAAATCATATGGCTTGTGAGCACAACTCCAGCACGTTTCTATTTGCATTTTTGCCTTATTTTTACACTATAGCAAGTTAGGCTGGAGCAGTGTGAAACTTGCTTGCTGTAATGTTAAGAGTCGTGGGCTTGCAACCACAAGGTTGCATGTTTAAGTCTATAACAGCACTTTTTGACAATTTCAGAAAGGTGGGACTGCCTCCAAATCCCCCGAGGACACTTCAGTACAGCCATGACCGGTTAATGTCTTGTTTATTTAGTCTTCAATGGATGTCAAATGTGACTTAATCATTCAGATTTGATGGACACTGCATTTTAACATAGGACTATTGTTTATTTGTGAGTTTATTAATTGTTTTCTTTATTGAAAAATATTTACAAAAAATGATTTCAGGAAGATACAATATCAATAAATCACAACTGGTTCAATGCGTATAATCTTTCATGGGTGGTAAGTACAGCAGTAAAGCCAAATTATTCATCTAGGAAAAAATAACTTTGAATAAAATTAGGTAAGCCAACCTTGTCTCACTAATTTCCTCATTCCTTTAGTTGGATTTGCTTTCGAGAGACTACAAGGAAGCTAAGGAGTACATAGAAGACATCCGTGATATCTGTGATGATTTTGAAGGTCTATGCCAACGCAATCTTGCTGCTAACACAGGTAAACTATTTGTAAGAAGATACATACTAATACATGCTTGTTGGAGTCCTTTTGACTTTTATAACAGCCTTTCTTCCAATTCAATGGTCAGATCACCTGTGCTATTAGCTTTTTATTTTTTTTTGCAAAATGTTATCAGGTTTATACCTAATCTGCCAATGTGACTAGCTGCTACTCTCTATTCAAAATCAATTTGGTATTAGCAACTTGTGAACTATGCTAAGCTACCTTTGGTAGGCACAGAAATTCTATCAAAGTCGCAATGGGCCAGAGGAAATTATTGATTCAGTTCACTTAAAAAGCAATAGTAAATTACTCCTGTGAGAAATAAAAAAGGTTTTGGCCAAGTAGGCCTACAACAATAATTAGCAAGTAACAATAATTCCACCGTCTTAGTTGTGATCTGATTTTACGATGAAGATGGTTGAAGAAAATAGGGCTGGAATGAAATTCCTATAGTGCTTTTCAAAACAGGGAAGTAGGTTAGTATTTCATCATAGCGTGGAAATGTTGGCTTCCAAGAAAAAGCTCCTCTACATTGTCTTTGCTGCTGGAGTCCAAACTTTCTTTTCTTTTCTTTTCTTTTCTATTGGCATGAAATAAGACCTGCATTATGGGGTATTTTACACGGTGCAAGTCATCAAGTGTCCAAGTGTTGCCAGCTCAATGTAGGCCTGTATAACTTGAAATATACTATATCCCCAGGTTCGGTAAGTGGGAATCAGGAAATATGGCATCTTCAAAGCATGGTATGAAATTATTCATCTATCCAATGCTTGAACTGGCTCAAAATATTAATTGGAGTAGAAGATGAATTTCTTGCTGCAGCAATGACTTAAAAGAAACATTGCCGATCCAATGTCTACTACTATTCTTGATTTGATTGGAAATAAATGGCAAGATATCTAGTGGGACATATTTTTTGGATGCAAGATTCAATTGTAAACTTTTATTATGTCCATTGCATGTGATAATGCCAATTGTAGCTGTGGAAGATGCCTGGTGAGGTTATCTAAATCTTACACTGTTTACTAATGGTTGTTTTTAACAGGAATGAATTTTTCTGATTTTTTTATCTTCCTATCTCGCTTCTTCTCGGCCAATATCCTCCAACTCTACTGTCAACTTAGAGAAGAAGGAATTTCAGTCTGGAGTTCGTCTAAAATGGCTAAGCATTTAGTTTTTAATTTAGCATCTATACGGAGGATTGCATTGAAATTGACAAGCATGGATGTTGTAGCTGGAAATCATGGCTTCTTCTTGGATCTGATGGAAACGTTAGATGATCCCAATTTTCTTAAACTGTTCATTGATGTGGGCAGAGCATATGGGAAAATACACGAGCAACAGAATTGTAGTTGTGATACAAAGAAAGCTTGGATGGTTGAGTTTTTAGACTACAGCTCTCATATACGCAATCCTGAAGATTTTGTTAAGTTCATTGACTATTCTGTAGCAAAACTCGGTGCTACTTTCTGTGAGGAAAATCTTTTGTTGTCTGGATTGAACAACTGGCCTCTCTTTGAAGATCAATGATCAGGCCTGACAATTTTCTCCTCTGGGAAACCTAAGCTAACTATTGGTTCTTAAAGACCTATTGAGAGAGGTCCATATTGACCTTATGCTGCATGCCAAGATGAAAGATCAGTAGGAAGTGGAAATTCTTGCAGCTTACAAAATTAGGAGATGAAGACGAGATCATGATAGCCCAATTTGTAAACAAAGAACTGGGATGAATACACGTATCTTGATACAATGTAGCTTAAGATGGGGAACTCAAAAGCCAAAGCTGGTTATCACTCACGGTCATCAATACTTAGATGTCAGGGGAAAATATTCATTCTTTTTCAGTTTTTCTTCTTTGCATCCCTGTAATATATACGTTTTTGTAATGTTTAACCTCCCAAGACCACAGCTAGAATTAATCAAAGTTTGCTGTAGTACGTCTTAGTGGGAAGCAGAAAGTGAAAGAACTCGATGTTTTTCTCTTTACTTTATCTCATAATTTCCTTTTCTCAGTGGTAAATGGTGCATTGTCTTGTAATGGAAGAAAGGCAGGCACGTGAGAGACCAGCTTTTGTCCACCTTTTGCTTTACTTTGTTTAGCCCCACATAACGCTGGTTTCTTTGCTTTTTATACATTTCCAGTTTAAATCAGCCTTGTCATTGCAATCTTAACAAGGCATCGTATTTCTAGCCAGCGCCAGTTTTGCCAAATTCTTCATCACCTATGATAATTGTAAATAAAAAGGTGCATTAGATTGTTACAGTGGAGGATCGGCAGAGAGAGAATTAGATAAAGGGGTTGCTAGCTTGACTTTCTAGAGGAAGGCTATCTGTCTAGGAAGGGCTATGGCCAGAGGTCTTTCCAAGAAATGATAAGGGACAGAAGATGTTGTAGAAAAATCTTATAATATTGTATTTAATCAATGTTAGTTCAAATCCATGGTTGGAGAAGAGGACAAGCTGCAGTTAACGGTGCTGTCTTTGACTAATTTTATAATGGCTACTCGGTTACATCATCCTTAGTTGTATTTTATTCCATTCCCCAAAAGATGAATTGCACGTTAGGATATTGTAGTACAAAGAGAAGTCCGTTTGGCCTAAACTTTGCTTTCTTTATTGATGCTCCCACATGCAATGCCCTGAAGAAAGGATGGATGTATTGCCTATAACGAGGCAAGTGCATCGAAGTTTCCTTGATACAGTGCGGGCTTTCAAATTGCTAGCAGCAATGCCTTGTGGGCATCTCCAATGGGAGAGCCGAAAGATGGCCATTAGCGAGCCAATTGCCTCTTGCAAGGTAGTTAAGGGAGTCTCTGCCATTTGAGGGGGGCTCCAAGCCTCTCTACTGCTTTTACCTATGATTTTTAAGATCCTTTGCAGGTATTAAAAAAGGAGAGTGCAAGAGTCAACGGATGGCACACAACCTATTGTTATTGACAAATTGTATTTCCCTAAAATATACATAATTCCCAGAACTGGGATTCTCCTGTTAGGGAAGAAAGAAAAAAAGAAAAGAAAAATCCCCAAAATTGGGCATATATATTTCTTTTAGAAAAAAAGAGTGTAAAATTACCCCAAACTTACGCCTGAAATACAACTAATTACTAAAACAAACCCAAAATTAATAGCTTTTACTCTCTATCCTATCTCATTATCTTCATGGACACCTTACATTCCTCCCAGGACCTCCATAGTAGAAGTAAGTCCCCCAAACATTGTTTCTGCCTTGCCTTATATTATAACAATTTGGATGATCAGCCAAGAGATGAAGATTTGTTAGAGGCAGCAAATTGTTATCCCAATCCACAACTTGCAAGTTTCTAAAGTAGGATGCTTTTCCAAATCCTTCGTCTGCAAAATGACCACTGCCCATCTGTGTTGATGTGTGGTACCCCGCTGATCTCGAGTTCACAATTTCCCCTCCAAATTGTACCATGCTTGCATGACTTCTCAAGTGACTGAACAAAAATGCTGGCCAATATCCCACCAAGAGTCCTGATCCATATTCCAGCCACCAGTTCCCATGCTTCGGGTCCTACATCAATGTATATCTGTACATGTTAGTACTGTAAATGATTTGTGTGTATCATCACCTCAAGTCCTCTCTCTCTATATATCTCACAATGTGATTGATCACATACTTGGCCAACACGATGAACTTTCCTTGTTAGCCAAATTGTCCTATCATGGAGCGTTAATTACAACACAAGTAGAAATTTGTATACAGTAAACAGAACAATAAGACAGAAAATGCAGATGAAATACAAGAGAAGAAGAAACTCTGTGGCTTTACCCTCTAAGACCCTAAAGCCAGCTGGGGTCGAGCTATTAATGACACTAATAAAAAAGACATCAAAGAAAAGTTGAGCCCCCCGACTAGGTAAAAACCCTTTGACAATTAAAAATAAAAGAGAGATCATTACAATTTAATAATCAATAGTTACTGTGCCTGATGATGCTGTTTTGTTTCTCATTACAAGGAAGCAAAGTATAAAGTTTACCAAGTTAACTGTAAGAACTACCTTCAAGCTGAAAGTTTCACGCTTTAGAATCAACTAAAATAATGCACTACTGTAGGCAATTCTCAACAACCATTCAGCGACCAAGAAAGCTCACCTTCCAAACCGTCAAGCCAATATCAAATTGCCTGCCATTGTAAGATGACCTTGGAGATATTGCAGCTCCAATGGCAATCTTGTTGTTGGTTTGGACAAATCCAGAACACAGCAAGTTATAGCATCCAGTAGCTTGGTATGCATCGGTCTGCGAAACCATCAATTCCAGTTAGGCACCAGTTCACATTTCCTTAAATTATGGAAGGAACTTAAGGGTTAAAGCCAAATAACAAGACTTACTGTCCAGTACGTGAAGAATCTAGGATAACCGTCTCCATATAAATCTGGACTAACCTGAAGATACATGAAGATATTCTAAGAAACCCTATGATTGAGACCATTTTTTGAACATGTTCTAGAGTATGAAGAAAATTCTTGCCTGCCAACCGGCTTCTATGGTATTAAGATCATTGCCGAAAGAACCAGAGATGACCCAAATTTGTGACAAGCTGAATTCATATTCACTAGTTACTTGAGGTGACCAAACATTTATGCTTGCCTTTGCTCCAAAATACTGATCCCCATTAACAAAAACAACTGCATGCTGTAGTAACACATAACATTATCAATATCAATACTAGGATAATTCTATAAGCACATGAAGAGCATTTTTCAAGGTCCATTATTTTTTTGTCCTTTTTCGGTGCAATAAATAAATGTTTGTGACATATGGCAGAGTGCTCTGTAATTTGAAACAATTTCAGCATTTAATGTCCTGCCACTCTTTTATTTTGTTTTTTTTTTTTTTGTTCACCAAGTCATTATTCACTGTTTAATTTGGGAGGAAAATGAATGGAAATGAAATTAGCCCTTTTAACCAAAAAAAGAAAAGAAGTCGTCTTTTTTGGTGGAGAATAACTAGAAATGAAAGATTTTCCAGCGAGTAATGACCAAGATTATGGCTCAACAAATCCACAGAAAAAGAAAAAAAAATGACCCAGGAAGATGTTCATCGAATGACGAGCTCATCATTTTTTTCTGTTGAACAGTTCCTCTAATGATATTGCTTTAAGAATATGCAATTTCTTGTTGCCAACACTAACTAACCTCATGACCACTCCCTGTTGAGTCTCGTCTTACATGTCTTCTTAATTTTCTGCCAAATCTGTTAACAGAACTTGCTCTTAAAACATCTTTTACTGTGGTTCTTCTTATTGGAACAGTTCCTTCAGGGCATGATTCACCTGAATCTGTCCATAGCTGGTAGCTCTCTGCCACTGTCTCTCTTGTTTCATTGCTTCTTGGTCTCTCTGGTGGATCCTGAATCAATGTAAATAGATCACAAAGATCAGAATCATGAGATTTTCAAATACCAACAAAACATCAAGAAGGAAAAAAAATCTGGAAAGCAGAAAAATTACCAGGGGTTTCTTTCCTTTAAGCTCTGGATGGTCAAATGCTGGTTGAAGATGAGATAAAACACAATGTATTACGTCACCATCAGGGCTCTAAAGCACAAAAACAAGGAGCCAGATCACTAAAAAGCTTGAACAACAAAACCAGGGAAACTCAACTAACAATCCAGGGAAAGAAAAAACTGAAAAGTCAAAAGAAAGTAGCACCTGAATTGTCTTGACCGCAGGCTTGTTGATCTTCTTGAGATAAGCATTGGCTCTCCTTAGTCTCAATACCTCTTTACTTGGCCTGAAAGTTTGATTGGCTAATAGCCGGCTACCGGAATCCGACACAAGAGCTGGTGACGACAAGACAGGAGAAACAGAAGAAGCAAAAACAAGGAGGAAAGCAACAAAAATAGGTATCATTGGGTGAGTGCTAAGAGAAGTGGAAGCAGCCATTTTCTTGGAATGTCTGTGTCGTTGTTGTCTCTGTATTGTTGTTGTTTTTATTGCAGAAACAACTACTGTTTGTATACATTGGGGTTGTCTTGTTGTGTGAAGAATACAAAATGGCTCAAAATTCTTGAGTTTTGTCCAAGGAAATGAATCTAACTTCATGTCAACAAAATAGAATCACTCTTCAAAGTAAGAAAACTGCAGCTGGTTTGTTCTTCACCATTTTCCAATATATATATATATATAAATATAAACCCACACCCACTTTCTCTCCTCTATCTCAGATTCTATTGTCTTGGTTTTGTGTGGACTGTCTGACACACAATAAACTTCAGGCAGGCTTGAGCTTATTAAAATAGACCACCTAGTTAGTTGGGCAGACCTGTACTTTAGTAAAAGTTTTAACCATACCAGGTTGTGGTCAAAGTAAACAACTATCAAACTTTTTTATTAACAAGCCAAGAATTGGTGTATACATGGTAGAGAATATCCATGCATTTCTGAAAAAAAAAAAACTTTGAAAAAGAATTACTGCCGTAATATCAAACTAGCAGTAAATCTCATGAGAGCAAAGATGGATCTAGCAGCGTGTTATTCCCTGGTATGATTCCGAGGAGGGAAAGAAAAGAGAATCACACATCACCTTTGGTTTCAATCTTGGACCTTCTTTTTTGTTTTCCTCCTTCTATTTTTTTCTTACCAGGTTAAGCAAAGGTTTCCAATTATGTCAAAAGTGGGCATCACACTTCATTCTGTTTTTCTAACTCTGTCTTCCTTTTTTTCTAACCCTGATGAAATGTTCTTAGTGGATCATTCCACTTCCAGGCGGCTTCAAATGTCTGCAAGTAGCTGTTATGATCACTTAGCATTGTCCCAGTAGATTTGTGATCATAATATGCTCTTTTTTGGAATATGAAAGGTGGGGATTCAACCATTGGACTTACTCAAAAAGAAGGAATTACTCATTGTACTGTTAACATAAGGCGTGGGAAAATTAATACAATCATGGTTTATGAAATTTTTTGTATAATTTCAATTAAAAGAACTTAAAATAAAACTCGGTTTGGTTTAATTTCGACTTTAGAAATCAAAACTAAAAAATCCAACTAAACTAAATCAAAGCGAAAAAAAAATCACTAAAAACTAAGGACTCATCAAACTGAAACCTGTAAAGAACAGTCCAACTCCATGTTGCTAATTTGATTTTAAAAAAAAATTGGCCAATTCAGTTATTCAATTCAGTTCAAAATTAAAAAAAAATCAATTTAATTAGGTTTTTTGATCCAAACCGAATTATTTGAACCGATGATAATCCTTCGGTTAACTTTGCCACCAAGCGGGAAAAACATTCACAGCACATCTTTTGTGATTTGGTGGGCCGAATGTTAGAGAACTCATGATGATGGATTGTATGGTTCATAACGAGTAATCCCTTTTGACTTGATATCAAATTATGGACAATGAAAGAGGTCGTTGTGATGATTTCATGGTAGACCCGACCAACTACTATTACTTTACAGAACCATATATAAAAGCAAGTTAATTAGCTTCACTCTCCTACCCTTCTCAGCTACTTCTACAGGCACATCTCTGCTTATTAGTGTTCAAAACTCTGACCTTCGACCACCCTTGCTTTGCAGGAGTGCACCAGTCATGGTAAAATGTCCAAGCAGAAGCTACTCCACCCATCATCTGGTTTGCAAGACCGATTTCTGGTATGAAAAGTACCACTGAACCTGGAATATATGTGTATATGGCACACATTATAGTTAGGTGAAAGAATTTCGGATGTTGCATGCGCGGGGGACCTATCTCTTTAATCACCAGGCCAGTCCCCTTGATGGCAATGGGTCATGTGATGCCATGGTCAATTAACCATGGCAGACTGTGATTAACTTCAAATCTCTGTTGAAGGTGAAACAAGGATTGATACTGGCCAGGGAGTATCACACGATAGTGGGGTCGAAGTGCTCTGTTGTCGAGTTGCTCTAAGTAATCCTCCTATACTGCCTCGTTATACTATTTAATCTCAAATTAGCATGACAGCCTACATGATTAAAGCTAATAGTTACAGGATTTAGAGGAGTAATCAGAAGATGCTGTACAATTAGTAATTAAGATACTGTAATGTAGGCATGCAGCTTGAAGTAAAGTGAACAAAACATGATTATTTTACAGCCTTGACATGGAGTATAGGAGCATAAAAGCATGGGCCCTTAGCCTGGTTCTCTTTATAGAGTTCTGGGGTATGGTGCTTCCCACTTTCAAATACTTCGCTTTAATTGCTTACTATCCTATACTTTATTTCTCTCTTCTTTTCACGTACACACACATCCATCCACCCACAGTCACACCCACCTCTGCAAGAAATAAAAGAAAAGAAAAACTGGTGAAGGATATTGGTCCACTGAAGGTCACTCTCATAAGAAACAACTGGCGGTGAGATTATTAAGGTATTTGAGTGGGAGCATGCTCCTTTGTAAAGTTGATCTAAAAGAATAGATTCCATCCCCACAATCAGAGAGAATGTGCACAAGACTTTTTTTTTCTTAAAAAAAAATAAAATTGAATGGAGCTATAACATGTATTGTGTGGATACATCATCTTCTTAAAACTTGTGTTGGTGGCATCCATAAAAGGGAAAGGTATTTTATGATGTCTATTGATTATTGCTACTACATAGTAAGGCTGCCAACGCCATGATTTTTTGAAAGGAGAATAATAATAAATAAATAAATAAATAGAAATTCAAAGCTCACATGAAAGTAAGACATGAAATGGTGACTTCATGCCTCAAAAACTGCTACTCTCAATATACTGAAGGCTGAAGCAGGATCTTGCGGTGAAATACCTTTTTTTAAGCTCTCGTTTCGATTTCTTTTTTCATTCCTGTGCTAGTCCCCAAATAGGCTCCAAGTATTAAACAACAAACCAATAATGAACACATAATTGGGTAGTGATGAGGGTTCTAGATACAGCAATAAGCTATTTAGTTCTGTGTTTTTTAGGCCACAATCACCCATTTTGGTAGCACAACTGCAATGTGGTCCTAGTAGAGAAATGTTTGCCTCAGCAATAAGTAATGTGCGAATTGAGCAAGACCACCACATCTTAGACATACTTTTGATGGATGAAGTTGAAGAAATGGGTCATCTGTTGCGGTTGTGGAGACCATGTGTTGTTTTCTCAGTGACATAAAATATACAACTCTTTTCACTGTTTTTGGGGAAGAATTAGCTGAAAATATTGTAGCTTTCTAAAAGGTAAGCTAGAAATCCTTTCTAGCAAGAATGGACATAAGCTTTGGGAGAGTATCACATGGCTATATCGATATATATCATCCATGATGGTTATAGCCTTGGTATTGTTTATTGGCACACTTTCACAATATGGCTATGTGGGTCAAAAAGTTCTTGTGATAACATTATTCTCAAATGAAATGGATAACAAATAAACTCTACTTGGAAATTTCAGAAACAATCTGCTCAATCAATCAAAGTAGTCATTAATTTCAATAACTTTTGCCACCATATTTGACAATTTAAATGAGGCAGCAATGATGCTTAGGGTAATTGAAGGAATTAAGGGCTTTTATTATGAAGCTATTCGACAAGTTCTGTCCTATTGCTCAATCATGGATGGGAAGTCATTTCATTTCACTTAGAAAATGTTTTGAGATATGACTGTCTTGCAAATAGAAAGAACCAAGAGGAGAAATTAATGCACAGTTGAGGTATAGCCCTTGATAGTCAAGGCACCAATCTAGTGATGAGGACAATAATCTCCACTCTAAGCACCAGCAATCCGTCAGATATAGCCATTTGTGCTGCAAAACTAGCCACTATTATTTAGAATCACGAGTTAGATCAGGATGAGCTCAACAAGTTGATGCCTTTTTACAGCTCAACTGTACTTGGTTATATTTGGTAGGTAGGAGTTCACTTTCTATAACATAAATGGTTCATAACAATTCTGCAGGTTCTTAATTTACTTGGATTTCCAAATTAAATTCAGACTAAAAATTTGACCAAAATATGCGATTTCACTCTCCATTTGTTTGTTTGTTTGTTTGTTTTGGATGGATGTGGTCCGATTTTATTAGAGTTGAATTGTCAAGGTGGGGCTCAAACTTGAGACCTCACCCCTCTTGCTTATGCAAGGGTATCTCATAGAATTCTTGATGTTGATGCATAGAACAATCCTGAAATTTGGAATGATAAAAAAGAAAAGTAGCAAGAGCAAGAATTTGATTCTTCATCCACCATGGTCTCTATCTATCTTTGAATCCTTTTTAATTACGGTCAATAATAATGGGAATCTCTTCTAAAACCAACGGTGGATTTCATCACAAGCAAGGTATCTTGTTCAAGCTTTGTGGAATTGAAGAATTGGAAGCATCTTCACATTCTTTCGCTTCTTTATGCTACTTTGATTAAAGCTCAATAAAAGAAAGGAATTATGTATGTATTTGTGTAGTCGAATGTCTGAAAGCAATATATTCTCTTGTCAGCAAGATAAATGCCTGAACCTTCGTCAAGAACTTGACATTCCATTAGTATCTTTAGCAAGTGATCTTACAAATTTCAAAGATACAGTTTCAGAACTCCACATGGAATTAGCCTTGGAAAATTAAAAAGAATCAAGTAGAGTCTAAATTTCCCTCTCTTGTTCCTTCCTTTTCATTAATTTTTGTTCTTTGAGGAATACTGGTAGATAAAGCAGAATGTCATGGTCAATGAGGGAAAGTTCAAGAGCAACGAGAGAGGTTTCTTTCAATGGAATTGTTCGACGTATGGTGAACCTCCCTAGGAGTATTGCAGGGGGGTTTTATAGAGTTATGGGTCATGGCATAGGTCGCATAGGAATAGGAGGTAGAAGAGATCAAAATCCAATACCAAACTTCTCATTGCAACCTCCTCAAGAGCCCCTCATTGCACCAGAAGAGTGGACCTTTCTATCCGTTTTTGAGCAGCAATATGGCTCAACACATCCTTTCTTTTATGCTTGCCAATTCACGGAAGCCTTAAAGACAGCAAAAGATGAGCACAAGTTTATGTTCATGTATCTTCACTCTCCGCAGCACCCTTTCACTCCCTCTTTCTGTTGGGAGACTCTATGTTCAGAGTTGGTGGTCCAGTTTCTTGATGCTAACTTTGTTTGTTGGGGAGCACTTGCTGATAGAGGAGAGGGTTTGCAAATGGCTGTAACATTGCAGCCCGCAAGCTTTCCATGTTGTGCAGTAATAGCTCCTGCCGCTGGCAATAGCATAGCAGTGCTGCAACAGGTTGGTTGGAATTTGAAGTTAAATTTATGCCCTGAGAACTTTACTAGATTATTCAAATTTAGGTGCATCCTCTTTATATCTTCTCATAGGAAATAGAGAGTTATTGAAAAAAGAAAAAATATATATATAATTGATATCCTAAGTATTAGATGAAATATATAGCTACTAGTACTAAAATTCCACAGTTTTATTGGCACTTTTTCATAAATTGCATATTTGTGATCCACTACTAGCGATGGTTTAGGACTGAATTGATTTTGTTTTAGATGGAAGGGCCGATTTCCCCGGCAGAGCTGGTTGAGATTCTGCAGAGGACAGTGGAGGAGCAAGGGTTGGCATTTGGCAATTCAAGAGCAAAGGAAGAGGAAACAACAAGAGCAAAGGCCATAGAGGAAGAGAGAAAAGGAGCAAGGGCCAAAGAGGAAGAGAAGATGAGAGCAGATCGTCAACTAAGAGAAGAACAAGACGCAGCATATCTTGCAGCTCTAAAGATAGATAAGGTGTGTGCCTATATGACATTAAGTTGAACTTTTAAGGCTAAAATTAAATTGAAAATGAACCGTAATTTTCTCCATTATAGGAAAAGGAAAAACTCAACAGCCTGCTTCCAGAGAGGAAATTTCAGAAACCAACCGATTCTTCAAATAAAGCAAATTATGAAAAGCTAAGGCAGAATGCAAGTCAGAAACAGTTTGGTAAATCAAAAGAAGCTTCTACTGTTAGAGAAACAGCTAACGGGTCCAAAGATTCTCAAGCAACACAGGTATTAACATCTTCTATTTTGGTTAAACAATCTTGTTCAGTATTTGATTAACTGAGTATAATGATTCAAATACTCGATGATTTTTCAGATTCTGATAAGGTTTCCAAATGGTGAAAGAAAAGAGCAGAGCTTTTCCTGCTCAGATAAGATTCAGTCGGTTTACAGATACATCGATTCATTAGGGCTACCAGGCGTTGGCAACTACAGATTGATCTCAAGCTTTCCTCGAAGAGTCTACAGTGTTGATCAGATGGGAATAACTCTGAAAGATGCTGGCCTCCACCCTAAAGCAACCCTTTTCCTGGAGCTTCTTTGACACTACATGTGTCGAAACAAATCAAGGAAATTTACTCAGGATTTCATATATGTCATGATGTCTTTATGATAATTCCATCTCAATGATGCGACTTACTAATTACCAACAAAAAAAATCAGATATTGGATCATTTTCATGATTGACCAATAGACCTCTTCTAAGCTGAGGTCCACTGCGATTTGGTCCTAAATGACATCATAATGAAGTACAACAACAGTAGTTGATTACAAGAAATTACTGTCTTTATGGAGAAAAGTTTTTCAGGAGTGAATTTCAATAGCAACGGTAGGTCCTAAACCACATTTTGTATAGAAC
>Ga0325401_1001116_pt1 | contig 21955 bp, 20 predicted proteins | sample PopdelMetagenome_FD_205666 | JGI IMG/M metagenome (GOLD analysis project Ga0325401, IMG submission 205666) | Populus deltoides microbial communities from Bellville, Georgia, United States - Xylem-PdKOR-R2 | ecosystem: Host-associated > Plants > Phyllosphere > Stem > Wood/Secondary xylem | place... | reverse complement strand
AGGACCATTACAACCACTACAAATCCCAGAATGGAAGTGGGAGATGATCACCATGGATTTTGTGTCGGCATTTCCTAAAGAAAAGAAAGGGAATGATGCAATATGGGTCATTGTGGACCGCTTGACAAATTCTGTGTTATTCCTGCCAATAAAGATGATTGATTTGGTAGACAGACTTGCCAAGATATACATAAAATGTGGTAGTGCGACTCCATAAGATTCTCGTATCTATTGTCTTGAATTGAGATCCTCGGTTCACTTCTTGTCTTTGGCCAAGCATATAACACGCCTGAGGGACAAGATTGGATATGAGTATTGTGTTTCACCCCCAGACTAATGGCCAATCAGAAAGAGTCATCTAAGTTTTGGAAGACCTATGAAGGGCGTGTGTTAGAGTTTAAAGGAAACTGGGAAAAACACATAAAATTAGTGGAGTTCACGTACAAAAATAGTCACCAGGCCACAATAAGGATGGCCTCGTAAGAAGCCTTGTATGGTAGGAGGTGCAGGACTCCTTTATGTTGGGAAGAAATTGGGACAAGAAGTTGTATGGCATAGAATTGGTTCAGGTCACCACGGAGAAAGTGAGAACCATCAAGGATCGAATAAAAGCCGCATAGGACAAACAAAATTAGTATACGGATGTGAGGAAGAGACCCCTCGAATTTAGTGTGGCGGATTATGTTTTCTTCAAGGTAGCCTTGTGGAAGAACAGTTTGAGGTTTGGATTGAAAGGAAAGGTAGCTCCCCGCTTCATCATACTATTTTAAATTTTGCAATGAATTAGGCCAATATGCTATAAAGTAAACTTGCCCCCACAGTTAGCCAAGGTTCATGATGTGTTCCATTTATCCTTGCTATGAAAGGCCGACATAGATCCCACTCCAGTTCTACCCCAAGTTCCTATACAGGTCAAGGAAGACTTAACACTCAAAGTGAGGCCCACAAGAATTCTAGATTAGGGAGTGAAAGAACTACATAATAAGAAGATTCCCATTGTTAGAGTCTTATGACGGAGCCCTCAAATAGAAGAGGAGACTTGGGAGACAGGGTCTGAAATAAGGAAGAAATACCCCAAATTGTTTGAACAACCAGGTATAGGATGTGAAACCTCCATAATTTCGAGGATGAAATTTATATTAAGAGGGAAGAATGTAAAACCTGAAAAAACATTTAAGTAAAAGGCTGACCTATGCTAAGAAAGAATTAAAGAGAAGAAACCGGCTTACTCTAGGTGGAAAAGGGGGAAGAAAAACCAGCTTATCCTAGGTAAGAGGAATATCACTTCCATGACTAGTTACTACCTCATGATTTCGGGATAAGGAGGGGATGAAACCCCAAAGTAGAAGGCTTAGGGTTCTTGAACTCATGATTTTGGGACAAAGGAGGGGATGAAACCCCAAAGTAGAAGGCTTAGGGTTCTTGCACTCATGATTTCGAGAATGATAAAATGTGGAGTTCTAAGTAGAATAATGAATAAAAGAACACAAGGATAAACTCTTACAAAAGAAATATGTGTGTATATGAGTAACTTTGAGTGTGTAAACCTAAGAGAGGGGCTAATCAAATTGAAAGGATGAGTGGAATATGGAATAAAATGACCTCATGTCGAACTACAAGTTACACAACTAATACTTTTGTTTATCCCGACCTCATGTAATTTCACAACATAACATCCTAATAAGAAGAATACCACATATGTATATTCATACATATCACATCTACATGTTCACACATGCACATCCATGTTTCATTTCAATTTTTCATTACAAGTCTTTACAAAAGGGGTCAGACGACTAATTGAGCAATTAGCTCATCTGTTCATACAGAATTCATATCATCTATAACATGCGAATATATAGTTCTTTTCAAAATGTGTGAGTTGTGAAACGAATTTCCTTACACACCATGGTGGTATGATGTCCCTGTTACAGCATAAGATAATTTCAAGCATTATAAGAAATTTAAAAACATAATAAAGCAATATCAACGTTACATTTCATTCATGAACCAAAGAGCATAATTCTTTCATTTTCTTCTTACTTATATAAATACCACCCTTAATAATTTTTCAATTACTGTGGCTAATTACAATGCTCAAACTCGATCATCCGTCTCGAATATCGTTAACTGAACTAATGTAATTCTCTATTTGAAGCATAACAATCATAATTCTTTCATTTCTTATATGCATTGTACATCTCTTATTATTTTGTTAAGTGTATTTTTCTCACTCACACACCCCAATCTCTCCATAGGAGTTGTGTGGCAGAAGTTTAACATCGGTCGGGGTTAATTACTTCACCTTAACCCCGTCATCCAACTTGGATACTTTTAGCCGTAGCTAATCGCAACATTTAAACTCTGCCATTCATCTAGGATGTCATTTACCAAAACTAATCATCAACCATAACCCGATCATCCATCTCAGATGCAATTAGCCGAAGTTAATCACCATGTGCAATTTGGTCATCCATCTCGGATGCTATTAGTTGAAGTTAATCAACACCCACAACCCAATCGTTCATTTTAAATGCCATTAGCCAAGGCTAACCAACAATCACAATCCGGTCGTCCATCTTGGATGCCATTAGCCAAAGTTAATCGGCAATCACAACCCGGTCATCCATCTTGGATGCCATTAACCAAAGCTAATTAATAATAACTCGGTCATTTATTTTGAATGTCATTAGCCCAAGTTAATCAACAATCACAATCAACATTCCATAATAGGTTTGACAATCGTGAGCAGCCAAATTTCATAACAACTCAATTAACAACTCATAATCAGTTTGTTATTCATCGCAACACAATAATATATATCCTCCTCAACAAGTCATTTTAGAACATTAGCAATTTCATCATCATTTCAACATTCATCAAGAACTCGATCAACATTTCATAGTCGTTACAACATCCGTCAAGAATTCACTTAAACATTTCATCTTCATTACATCATTCATCAAGGATTCAATAATATATCGTCCATAAGTAAATCATTACAAAGCATTAACATCATACGAGAAAAAGGTGGAAATTACCTACCTGTTCCACCCGTAAGGTGTCCTTGTCATGACAAAGGTCCGATCCTGGAAGCACCACCTAAAACATCAATGGCCACAAATCAATACATTCATATTCAGTAATCACACACAACTTGTCATTACACATGTCTCAAGCATACACAAGTTCATGTTCTATTGTTCCACATATTACCATCACACAAAGCAATCATTTTAATCACCAGGCCATTTCAGATAAATAATCTGCTGTATAATTTTGTCAGCGAAAACTTGTTTGTGACAGACAATAGAAATTCAGCAGCGAACACTAATTCGCTGCAGACAACACACTTCAACATCGACAACTACTTCACTGCAGACACTAGAATTCAGCAGCGAAATAGTTTCGGCAATGAACACTGATTCGCTGCAGACAACAAAGTTTTCGCGGCGAACACTGATTCGCTGCAGACAACACAATTTCAGCGGCGAACACTGATTCACTTTTGATAACACAATTTCAGCAGTGAACACTGGCTCGTTATAGACATCACGGTTTCGATAGCGAACATTGATTCGCTGTAAGCAACACAATTTCGACAGCGAACACTGCTTCGCTTCACACAACCCAATTTCAGCAGCAAACTCTGATTCGCTACAAAGAACACAATTTTGGCAGCGAAAGGTAGTTCGCTACAAACTCCAGAATTCAACGGCAAATGGTGATTCGCTGTAGACAACACAATTTTGGCAGCAAACACTGATTTGCTGCAGACAACATAATTTTAGCAGTGAGCACTAGCTGGCTGTAGATAAAACCATTTCAACAGCGAACACTGGTTCATTGCAGACAACATAGTTTTGGCAGCGAACACCGATTCGGTATAAGCAACACAATTTCAGCAGTAAAGCGAACGCTGATTTGCTGCAGACAACACAATTTTGACAGGGAACGCTAAGTCGCTGCAGACAACACAATTTTGTTATTAGTTTCCAGCAAAGTCACCTGATTTTAGCTTAAACACACTCATGCAAATTCAATTCCAGCACATACTTTTTCAATTCCACCTGATTTTAGGGTTGTCTTCTTCTTTTTCTGCCCTAAAGTCCCAAGAACAAATGGAGATGTGGCATGGTTCAGACCTCACAAATCTAGTTTTAGGAAAGAGGTTGACAATATTCTTCCCTTCTTCACTCGATTTTTCTTCTTCTTCATCATCTTCTTCTTTTCTCTCGATTTCTTCCCTCCAATCAGCTTCCCACCAGTTCTAGACTCCCTCTCCTTCCATGTTTGCAGGTGTTCAGCCCTCCCTCTAGCTCTCCCTTCTCTCTCACTTGCCTTAGGAGGCACATGCAACAGAGTTTGTTGAGCTCTCTTTGGAAAGGAGGAAAAGACAGGAGAATGGAGCTCATTTCGGGAAGAGGGAAGGGCATGGAGCTCATTTTGGGAAGAGTGAAGAGTCACCTTTTCTCTCACCTTGTATTTATAGCCCCCAAAAGTGTGCTGGAGTGTTGAGCCGCTGGACCAAGGCTGTCCTTATCCCCCTTTTGTGTTATCTTAGGTTGATTTCTATTCTCATTCTCTCCTAGGATAAGGCGGTCCAACACCAATTTTTGTTAGGTTTTACAATGTCGCTGTCAATTCAGAAATCGGTAGCAAAACTATGTCGTTGCCAATTCTGAAATCGACAGCCAAAAACTGTTTCAATGTCGATTCAAAAATCAGAAGCCAAAATGTGCCATTGTTGATTTAGAAATTGACATCAAAAACTTTGTCACTACTGATTCTGAAATCGGCAGCCAAAAACTTTACCGCTACCAATTTTGAAATCAGCAGCCAAAATCGGCAGCAATGGTAGAGTCATTTCTGGCTGTACTTTTTTTTAGGTGTTTACATTAATGAACTTGTATGAAATGTGAGATGAAATGATAGAATGCATGGATTGTGACCTTGTTGAACTCCTAGGAACACACTTGTGCTGAAACAGAATTCATGTTGATGTTAATGATTTGATTTTGTTATGTGATTGATAAATTTGCATGGTTATGAACCAAGTGAATGAAGGTAAGGTTGTAGCATGTGGTTGTAGATATACTTATGATTAAAAAATGATGAATTGCACATATACGAATTATGGAGAAATGGACAACAATGTCCAGCAATAAAACAAAAAAGAACCATAAAATGATATGTCATAATGAACACTGTAGGAAAAACAAGTCATATGATAGAAATGAAACCCTTGTGTAGTATAAAATTGATATTAAATTGTGTTAATATGTTTGTCATGGTGCCATTTAAAACATAATATGAATGTGTGTGGCAACTCTAGGTGTCAGCCTTGAAGTGATGATTAGGGGATTCTCTGGAAGAATATACATGTTGAGTTTTGATTGTGCATTGTTGATGGTCTTATGATAAAATTTGAACGTGATTGATTTTTCTATATGTTCAAACTTGGTTGGGGGTGAGCTATAAAAGGGGAAAGCCTAGCGTAGACCTCATGTTTAGCCTAGGGAAAGAGTAAAAACCAAAAGTGACTCAATCGTCGTTGATGATTTCTGAATCGACAGCGACACGGGTTGCGTTGACGATTTCTGGTTTAGCAACAATGCAATTATTATCAATGATTTCTAAGTCAACAGTAAATTATGTGCGCTAATGATTTTACATGCCAACAGTAGAACTGAATCGTATTGATGATTTCTGGGCCGGTAACGACACAGTTTTCATCAACGATTTCTGAGTCAACAGTAAATTATGTGTGTTGACGATTTTATGTGCCAACAGTATAACTGAATCGCGTTGATGATTCCTAGGTTGGCAATGATGAATTTTTGTTAACGATTTCTAAGCCAACAATGAATGTATTCATTAATGATTCCAGGCATCAGCCGTGAAAGTAGTTTTTGCTGACGATTTCCATGTCACCTGCGAATTAGTTTTTGCTAATGATTTCTATGTGACCAGCGACCTAGTTTTAGCTGACGATTTATGTGTCACCGGCAACCCAATTTTTGTTGTCGACTTTCTGTGACAGCAGCGGCTTAGTTCATTGATGAATTCCATATCAGAGATGATTTGATGCTTGTAACGATTTCATTGTCTGTTTGATCTAAGTCACTACGAAACTCAAGAATTAAACACTAGAACGCCCATGAGTGGCCACGTTAAATATGAAGAGAAGTGTTTGATATGATGATGTTCATTGAATGATTGTATAATGTGTGGAACACTTGAATGTGAACATATGTATTCTTAGGATATATATGGTGGTGATTATATGGTTACTTGATATGAGTATGTTGATTATAATCATTTGATATGTTAGGTGATACGACCAAGATTAGAATTTTGACCGAACAAGGGCACTCCACAAGAGGAAGAAGTAGGTGGTTTCAATCCTCTCCTAGCATAATATAAATTCTCTAAATTAATTCATTACGAATGATTTAGTACTATCTTGTGATAAATAAAAAAATTACTTATAGAACACTTGATTGAGTATGATGATTAGTTTTAGTTAATGGCATCTTAGATGGATGGTCAGCTTGATTATGAGGATTAGTGTAAACACTCAATCAAAAAAAGTAATTTTCATTGACAATTTCTGAGTTAGCCGAAGCTAATCAATTATTTATCCCGATCATCCATTTGGATGCCATTAGCTGAAGCTAATCATTTATTTAGTCTGGTCATCCACTTAGGATGCCATTAGTCGAAGCTAATCAATCATCTATCCCAGTCATCCATTCGAATACCATTAGCCGAAGCTAATCAATCATTTGTCCCAGTCATCCATGTAGATGCCATTAGCCGAAGCTAATCATTTGTTCATCCCAATCATTCATTGTGGATGCCATTAGCCGGAGCTAATTAATCATTTATCTCGGTCATCCATTTGGATGCCATTAGCCAAAGCTAATCAATCATTTGTCCCGGTCATCCATTCGGATGCCATTAGCCGAAGCTAATCATTTATTCATATCGATCATCCACTTAGGATGCCATTAGTCGAAGCTAATCATTTGTAAGTCCCGGTCATCCACCTAGGATGCCATTAGTGAGTCCCGACCATCCACCTCAAATGGGTCATTTTAGAACACTAACATTTTCGTCATTGTTTCAACATTCATTAAGAACTCGATCGACATTTCATAGTTGTTTCGACAATCATCAATAATTCAATCAAACACTTCATCGTCGTTTCATCATTCAACAAGGATTTAATAAAATATTATCATAAGTAAATCATTTCAAAACATAAACATCATACGAGAAAAAGGTGGAAACCACCTACTTACTCCACTTGTGGGTTGTCCTCGTCATGGTGATGGTCCGATCCTGGCCACACTACCTAAGACATCAATGGTCACAAATCAGTACATTTGCATCTTTAAATCACATTCATCACCATACTTATTTAATGAGTCCACATGTACACATTCAAGCATTTAAGTCATTTCTGCCTAGGGGTTTATTGCAAAAAATTGGCAGCGAAACTGATTCGTCGCTGGCCACACAATTCAGTAGCGAAAACTTATACAATGTAGATTGTACAGTTCAGCAGCGAAAACTGGTTCGGTGCAGGCTGCACACTTTGGCAGCAAAAACTGGTTCGCTACCGGCCACACAATTCGACAGCGAAAATTGTTTCACTACAGTCATCACAATTTCGGCAGCAAATGCTACTTCGCTGCAGCAAACAGGCAACTCAATTTCAGCAACAAATCACACTTCTGCTGTAGACAACACAACTTCGGCAGCGAACGCAGATTCGCTGTGGAATACATAATTTGGCAGCAAACACCTGATTCGCTGCGGACAACACAAGTTCGGCAGCGAACACCTAATTCGCTGTGAAATACACAATTCAACAGCGAACACTTGATTTACTACGGAGGACACAACTTCAGCAACAAACACCTGATTCGTTGCGGACGACACACGTTTGGCAGCGAACACTTGATTCGCTGCGGACGACATAGTTTTGATAGTGACTGCCTGATTCGCTGCCAACAATACAGATTCGGCAGCGAACACCTGATTCGCTGCCAACAACACAGATTCGGCAGCGAACACCTGATTCGCTACTAACAACACAAATTTGACAGCGAACTCTTGATTCGTTATGGAATACACAATTTGACAGCGAACACCTGATTCGTTGCTGACAACACAAATTCAGCAGGGAACACCTGATTCGCTGCGAAATATACAATTCGACAGCGAACACCTGATTCGCTGCGGAATACAGAATTCGGCAGTGAACACCTAATTCGCTGCGGAATACACAATTCGGCAGCGAACGTTGATTCGCTGTAGACAACACAGTTTGCAACAGCGAACACTAGTTCGCTGTGGACTACACAACTTCATTTAGCAAGGTTTTTCTGAATTCATTCATTCCATGTTTTCACTTACATTATGGTAATACATCAACACCATCACGAGCAATTTCATAATTCACAAGTGTTCATTTTTGGTCATGGACTTAATTCCCTTAAGGTGTTCATCACAATGAATTCTCTCATTGTTCCCTCAATCCTTATGGCTGGACATTGCTGCCCATTACACTTAGCTACACCTGCAAATCATCATATTTCTCACAAGTATAATCACAATCACAATTCACAATTCATTCTCCATATTCACAATTACACATGTTCATTCATTAAACAAACCAAATCAAAGCATTATATGGTGTGGTTCCTGTTTCAGCTGCAGCATGCTTTCAAAATTCATTCCACCACCTTTCCATATAATTTCATCAATCAAATATGTAGAATTTACATCATCAACACAAGTATGATTCTATTATTGATTCAAAAATGTTCCTAGAAGTCTCACGAGATCATCATCCATGCATTTTGTCACTTTAATTCATAATTTTTCCAGCCCTCACCATGGTCGACCCTCCCCTAGGTTCATGCATTCAAAATCATTCATGTATCTTGAGTAAGGGTCTGTGCATGTGTTCATTCATCTTTTATTCTACATAGGTCTGTCCATTTAGTTAAGATTCCTTGAGTTAAGGTGCAAGAACACCACTCCTTTCATTTTCAAGTTTTCTTCCATTTCCCTTTTGTCTGAAATCTGGGGTAACAGCCAGCCAAGAGAAGGATATTGGTCTTACCTCATGTTTTTAGACAGTCTTTGAGCAGGTCTTGGTGGTATGGTTCTTCCCTTAAGTCTTGGTTTTCTGCCCTTCTTCCTCTGCAAATGTTTCTAGCCGACCCTAGGCTCTCTTTTTTTTCCATGATTTCAACTGTTCAACCTTCCCTCTCCCTCTCCATTCTCTCTCATGCCCAAGGAGGGCACATGCAGCTGGGGTTTGGTCAAGTTTTTCTTTGGAAAGGGGAAGAGAAGAAAGGACATGCTACTAGGCACATGCAGCAGAGTGGTTGAGCTCTTTTTAGGAAGGAGGAAAGAACAAGAGCATGCAGCTTATTTTGGAAAGAGGGAAGGGGACAAGAGCATGCAACTCGTTTGGGGAAGAGTGTCCCTCCCTCTCTCTCCTTGCTGCATTTATACCCCTCTTAAATGAAAAAAGAGGGTGTTTGGACGTTGGACCAAGGCTGTCCTAATCCCCTTTTTGGGTTACCCTTGAGCTGGTTTCCATTCCCCTTCTGTCCTAGAATAGGTCGGTCCAACAATAATTTTTTTTATTAGGTTTTACAGTATCGCTGTCGATTCAAAAATCAGCAGCCACAAACTGTGGCCCTACCGATTCAGAAATCGGCAGCGAGAATTGCGCCGCTGCTGATTCATAAATCGGCAGCCAAACTGTGCCGCTGTCGATTCAGAAATCGACAGCCAACTATGTCGCTGCCGATTCAGAGATCGACAACCAAAAACTGAGGTGCTGCCGATTCAGAGATGGGCAGCCAAAAACTTTGCCGCTGCTAATTCAGAAATCGACAGCAAAAAATTACACCGTTGTCGATTCAGAAATCGGCAGCCACAAACTGCGTTGCTGCCTATTCAAAAATCGGCAGCGAGAACTGCGCCACTGTCGACCCATAAATCAAAAGCTAAACTGTGCCGATGCAATTCAGAAATCAGCAGCCAACTAGGCCGCTGCCGATTCAGAAATCGACAATGAGAACTGTGCCAGTACCAACTCATAAATTAGTAGCCAAACTGTGTCGCTGCCGATTCAGAGATCGGCAGCCAAAAACTATGCCGCTGCCGATTCAAAAATCGGCAACCACAAACTGCGTCGCTGCGAATTCTAAAATCGACAATGATGGTGGAGTCATTTCTGTTTACTTTTTCTTTTTTGGGGGGTGTTTTCAAAAACCGAAAGTAGAAGGGAAGAAAAATTGTTAAATCCCTTCCTATAGCTGTTGAAAACTGTGAGCTATGAACCAAAGCCCTTCTCCACCGGTTCTTATGACTTTAGGACCAAAAAGAAGAAGAAAACCCCAACTAAATGGCCTAGAATTCCTACACCAGCTGCTAAGGAAATCTAGACTAGAAAGAGGGACGAAAATGGGGTTGAATGGGGACCTAATTCCAAAACATGTAACAAAAAAATGGATAATTTTGAATACACAAACTGAAAAGAAGGGTCGGCTATAGTAAGGGTTGGACTGAATGCAAATGTTATGTGACATTATGCATAGATTGTGACCTTGTAAGAACCTTATGTTATGCTGGAATCAAAACATAAAGTATATTGGTGCTAATGACGTGAATTCTGCTTGTGTTTGAAGAAATTGTGTGATAATATGTTAGAATGATGTTATGTACAGGGTTGTGTTATCATTGAACCTTAAAATGCATGTTAGAGCTGAAAACAGAAACATATTATGTTGATGCCCAAATTCAGTTGTGATTGACGAAATTGCATAGTTATGAACCAAGTGAATGAAGGTATATTTGTAGCATGTTATTGTGATAAAAATGACAAATTTCATGTGTAAATTAGGGGCCAATGGACAACAATGTCCGCCCAAAGGGAAGAAGGGGAAACAATGAAGGGACCTTGCATGATCCTTAGAGGATAAAACATAGGATGGAAATGATATCCTTATATGATGTGCATTGATTAGTAGGTTATGTTGATGGATTTCGCATGATGGAACTGAAAAACATTGAAGGTATGATGGTGTGTACTGACGGTTTATGCGTCAGTCGTAAATCATATACGCTGATGATTTCAACATCAACTGTGAAATTGTGTTGCGTTGACGATTTCCAAGTTGGTAGTGACTCGGTTTTCATAAACGATTTCTCCGTCAGTCGCAAATCATATGCACTGATGATTTCATTGTCAGCTGTGAAAATTATGTGGCATTGATGATTTCTAAGTCGACAGTGACTCAGTTTTCTTCAATGATTTTTGAGTCAGTAGTAGCCTATGTGCGTTGGCGATTTATGTCGAATTTTGTGTCACTAACGAATTAGTGTTCGCTACCGAATTATGTGTCGCCAGTGAATCAGTCTTCGCTGTTCAATTGTTGTGTCAGTAGCGAATTAGTTTTCGCCGTCGAATTGTTGAGTCAGCAGCGAATCAGTTTTCACTGTCGAATGTTGTGTCGCCAGCGAATCAGTCTCGCTGCCGAATCCTATGTCCTTAACGGATCAGGTTTCTCTGTCGATTTTTTGTGACAGACTTCCATGTCAAAAATGACTTAAATGCTTCATGGTATGATGGTGTAATATGTGGAACACTTGAATGTGAATATGTGTATTATTGGAATATGTATGGTGACGAGTTATGTGATTATCAAACGCAAATGTGCTGATTTTATGATATTTGATGTGTTAGGTGGTGCAACCAGGATTAGACCTATAATCGGATAAAGACACCCCATAAGAGGAGTAGGTAGGTGGCTTTCACCGCTTCTAGCATAACGTTAATTCCCTGAAGTGAATTTGTTATGAAGTGTCTTTTATTGTGTTATAGCTTGTACTAAACTATTATGGAATGTTTGTACGGATATCACGAAAGATCTACTATTTTGATATAATGAATGTTAAATGGTTACAAAACATTTTTATGAGTACTGTGAAAGATTTTATTTGTGTTATAATGAATGTTAAACTGTTATAGAATGTTTGTACGAGTATTAGTAAGGGACTATCATTGTGTTATAATGTATGCAAATCTATTTTGGAATGTTCGTACGAGCATGACAAAGGATCTACTATTGTGTTATAAGGAATGTTAAATTAATATGAAATGTTTATATGAGTAATATGAATGATCTACTATTGTGATAAAATAAATACTAAACTATCATAGAATGTTCAATGAGTATTATGATTAGCTTCGGTTAATGGCATCCTAAGGGGATGGCGGGCATGAATTGATAATTAGCTTTAGCTAATGGCATCCGTGATGAATAGCCATGTTGTAAATCCCGGGAAAAATCAAGGTTGGATTAAATTAAAGAAAATAAATTAAACTAAAAAGAAATGGGGGCAAAACAAATACACTTAAGAAAATGGGGCCTAAATGAAAATAATAATAAATAAATAAATAAATAAAGATCTGCAGCTATCATAAAGAAAGAAAAGAAGGAGTTTTTGTATCCATTTTTTTTTACAAATCAAGAGAGAAACACAAAAAATTCCAAGACCCATCCAAGATTAAGGGTTATTCATAGAATAAACACTGGTGGGCAAGGGATTAACAAGAAAATTTGAACAAGAAGAGATGAGGAAAGGGTCAGCTGTCATTAGAAAGAAAAGAAGGGAGTTGAAGATCGAAACCTTGATTCGTACCGGGTAAGGTGTTCTAAACATGGTTTTATGAGTTGTTTCAAAGTTGATTATAAATTGATGCCTAGATGTTGAATTATAGTTAGGGTTCTTAGACTTGAATTTAGGGAAAATATACGAGTCGCTAAATTAAATAACTTCAGGTGTTGTGTGTATTAAGGTTGACGAATCTGGACAGTTTCATCTCTCCACTTTCAGAGGGATTTCGGGTAGGAGGATGGAGGAATAAGGATCAAGTTCCTCATAGAAATTGTAGTTTTAGATGTCGACTAACTAAGAAAATTAGTCTTGCTCAATTTGAAGTTATAGAACTCCAGCTATAGGTCACCAACCGAGACTGGGTCACGACAGACCCTGTAGGGTAATAGGTCTGGTTCGTTGATAAACAATTTTAACTGCCTTGGAGGTAGATCTGGGTTCTCCTTCCTGTAGAGAACTTATAGCCTTATGTCTTAGCTTCCAACGAGACTAATCTCGCTTGAAACGAAGTTTTATAACTCTAGATACAGTTAAACATCTGAGGAAAAGTTGGACAGTAACAGTTCAAATATCTAGACAGTAACAGTTCAAAACAAGGCAGTAACGGTTAAAAAATAAGATAGTAACAGTTCAAATGTCTGGACAGTAAGAGTTCAAATGTCTAGACAGTAACAGTTCAAAATAAGACAATGACGATTCAAAAACAAAACAATAATAGTTCAAATGTCTAAACAGTAACAGTTGGACAGTAACAGTTCAAATGTCTAGACAATAATAGTTCAAAACAAGACAGTAACGGTTCAAAAAACAAGAAAGTAACGGTTCAAATGTCTAGACAGTAACAGTTGGATAGTAATAGATCAAATGCTTAGACAGTAACAGTTCAAAACAAGACAGTAACGGTTCAAAACAAGACAGTAACAATCCAAATATAAAGAAAGGAATTATAACTATGGCTGGACAAATAACGACAATATTAATGGGTGAAATGAGAAAAATATAAAATATTAAGAAATGATTGAAAGAAAAAACAAGACAGCAACAGTCCAAATATAAAGAAAGGAATTATAACTATAGCTGGACAAATAACGACAATATTAATGGGTGAAATGAGAAAAACATAAAATATTAAGAAATGACTGAAAGAAAGACTTATTGATTGTTGATATGGTTACTATAAAACATATCCCGGGTGAGGAAAATTTATGAGATAAACCTTTGATTTGCAGGAGGGACCACAGGTGTGGTGCAATAGCAAAGCAGGGGAGCACGAGTAAAGCTTCTATTGCAGGTAGGTGAATCTCACCTATACTTTCTAAGTTAAATTCCATGATTTAATATATATTACCGATATGAAATGTGAATTACTGAATGTACGTGTAATCAAGGTGAAAGGTTGTTATGTGAATTATCGAGTGGTGAAATCATTGTTGACAAAAGAAATATAAAAAGTGTGATTTGAGGCATGAACTAGTATACATTTAGTGTATGTTAGAATCCCGGGTAAGGCGATCGAGCTTGTATTGACTAGCCTACATTTAGTGTATATTAGGATCCCGGGTAAGGGGATCGAGCTGGTATTGACTAGCATACATTTACTGTATGTTAGGATCCCGGGTAAGGAGATCGAGCATGTATTGTCTAACATACATTTAGAGTATGTTAGGATTCCGGGAGAGGGGATCACCATGTAATGGCTAGCGTACATTTAATGTATGTTAGGATCTCGAGTAAAGAGATCAACTTGCATCGACTACTATAGGGTGATGATGATGATACCAGTGAAATTGGTATCGGTAATGTGTTATGCAAAAATAATCATGATTGATCTTATAAAATCGGAAATGGAGGTTGATGATGGAAGAGGGAACGATTATTAATAGTTGAATAAAGAAGAGATTCTAATGAAAAACCAGAAGGGAGAAGTGAACAAAATATAAATGCATGTTACCCTTTTCAAATTGTTAGATATTCATGTTGTTATATTTATTGTGATATTCACATTTCAATAATATGCATTTTGTTTTAGGATCATCGCATGCACAACAGGAGTAGATCCTAGCTTATGTTTCCATTATTGTAATCTAGGTTCTAGGGAGTATACCCTTATATTTTATAAACATGAAAATGTTTGTATAATTGAATTTGTATAATTAAGGTCTAAACTTGAATGAATAAACTTAGCTCTGTAGTTCATATAACCATATTAATGTCTATGTGTTTATATTTTTATCCATCCACAATAATATTTTGTTATATAATGTGTATCATAAATATTGTGGTTGGTCGGTGTGATAATATTTGTAGAATTGAAAACCGGGTTGGTTGGGTCGGGATTGAGTTATGAGACGCGAGTTACTAGAAGTGTAAACAAGTTACATGTCAATAACTTGGAACCTTCCGGTATAAGGGGGGACCTTGGTGAAATTTCAGTAGATGTTAATACGAAGACCATGAATGTAAAAAAAAAAATCTAATTACTCTGTTTTCGGTTGATATGAGATTGTTGCTTTTATCTCGGTATAGACATGAGGGATGTTACACATGTTGTGTTTGAAGATTAGCTTTGGCTAATGGCATCCTAAGGGGATGGCCGAGATAAATTGATGATTAACTTCAGCTAATGGCATCCTAGACTGATGGTCGGGTTGCGTTGATGATTAGTTTCGGCTAATGGCATCCTAGATGGATGGCTAGGTTGGGCTAATGATTAGTCTCGGTAAATGGTATCCTAGAGGGATGTTCAGGTTGAATATGATGATTGGCTTTGGCTAATGGCATCCTAGATTGATGTGATCCAACCATCAAAGGATCCATTGGAGGTTACAGTTGGTCCAGTTACTAGGCTTAGGGCTAAGAAGTTCAAAGAAGCTTTCAATGGACTTCAAGAGGATTTGTAATAATAAAGAGTAAGCCTTGATTAATTTGATTCATGTCCAAGAGGGGCTTGTTGGTGGAACCAAGACCATTGCAAAAGGATTGGGAGAAGAAGACTAGATTCGGACAATTTGACCTTTCGTTACTCTTTGGGTCATAACTGAATCTAAGATAAAATTTTGATGTGATTCTAGTTGGGCTGGAAACTAGACTTCCATACATTTCCAATGGTATATAGCACACCTTCTAATTCATTAAGACGATAGAGAACCATCGATTTTAAGTTGGACTTTTGCTGTTGCTAGACAAAATACAGAAATAACGAACTTGTCTTATTTAATTAGTTGGGCTATCAAACTTTATTTATTTTAAGAGGAGACATTTAATTTGGGTCTTAGACTTGTTTATTTTAATTAGTTTGGGCTAGTTTTAGCTTGGGTTGATTATTATTTAAATTGGGCTTAGTGAGACCCATTAGGGAAACTTGGGTTTTAGCTTGAAGTTTAAATACTCTTTAGGAATAATTTTAGGGCAGACTTTTGATGATATGTTCAGCATTGTAGCCGAATTTTGGTTTCTCAATCTTTGTTCTTGATTGAACTTTCAACTCTTCAAAGAATTGACCATTCTTTGTTGTAAATTTATACTTCTTTTGCTCATTTACAAGTGTTGGCGTTGTGATCGAGTTGGTTTATAGTCTTGTTGCCTTGGAGTAAATCTTCTATTGTGATAAGCTCATTCAAATCTCAACAAACTTGGCTTAGATTGATCTTGGGGTTGCGAATTCCATTAAATTCCGCTAGGGTTCGCATCTAGATGGAAGACCAAGTTGATTTTGTGATTGACTTTGGCTCATTCAACTATATCACTGAATATGCTAAGCATGCATCTTTGAAATGTGGCTGGTGCATTACATAATCCAAAAGGCATCTTTCGATATGCAAAAGTACCAAATGGACATGTGAAAGTAGTTTTCTCTTGATCTTCCAATGCAATTTCAATTTCATTGTAACCTGAATAGCCATCTAGGAAACAATAAAATCCATGAACTGCAACTCTTTCTAAGATTTGATCTATGAAAGGTAAAGGAAAATGATCTTTTCTAGTCATTCAATTAAGTTTCCTATAGTCAATGCACATGTGCCAACCAGTAATAGTCCTAGTTGGAATTAACTCATTTTTCTCATTTGTTATCACAGTGACTCCAGACTTCTTGGATACAACTTGGGTAGGATTTACCCATTTCCTGTCAAAAATAGGATAAATGATTCCATTATCTAGAAGCTTAATGACTTCATTTTTCACTACTTCTTTCATATTAGGATTAAGCCTTCATTGCATTTCTCTATAGGGTTTAGCATTTTCCTCTAAATAAATCATGTTTGTGCAAATCAAAGGGCTAATTCCTTTTATGTCAGCTATAGTCCATCCTAATGTATTTTTGTGCATTTTCAGAGTCTAGAATAACTTAGCTTCTTGATGTGCATTAAGTTTGGAAGAGATTATTACCAGAAAGGTTTCATTTTCTCCTAAAAATGAGTATTTAAGATTAAATGGTAACGACTTCAAATCAAGTTTTGGTGGTTGAGCACTTGAAGGTATGGACTCAAGTGATCGTGGTGGCAATTCTTCAATTTGTGGTCTCTGATTACATGTCTTTGATTCTTCCTGAAAATAGATCATTTGCAAATTGTCAGATTCATCAATCTCATTTTCACTGGAAGTGGTTTGAAATTGATCATGAACTAATTTCAATAAAGTTCACTTCCTGTAAATCATTATCATCTCCAGGTTGTTTGCAAATGTTGAAATATTCATCTCCAATTCATGTTTCCAAATGATAACTTCATCAGTCCATTCCTACAGTTAATCAATGCATTAAAAGTTGCAAGAAATGGACGTCCTAAAATGACAGGAATTGAATTACATGCTTTAACGGGTTGTGTATCTAAGACAACAAAATCTACAGGGTAAATGAATTTATCAACTTGTACTAACACATCCTCAACTATTCCTCTAGACAATTTTACAGATCTATTAACAAGTAAAAGAGTTACAAAGGTTGGTTTTAACTCACCTAGATTGAGACTTTGAAAGACTAAATATGGAAGTAAATTCACGCTAGCTCCAAGATCAAATAAGGCTCTTTCAATTTTATGTTCTCTAATAAAGCAAGAAATTATAACCAGTGTCTTTATATTTCAAAGCATTATTGTTCTGAAGAATGGCACTTACTTGTTCGGCTAAAAAGGCTTTCTTTTTCACAAGTTTTCTCTTCACGGTACACAGATCTTTCAAAAATTTAGCATAAGAAGGTACCTGTTTAATAGCATCCAACAAAGGTATATTGATCCTTACCTATTTGAAGGTTTCAAAGATTTCAGAGTTGTGATTGACTTTCCCTTGTTTGGTCATGGTATGAGGAAATGGAAGTGTTGGCGGGGAATCAGTCTTTTCTTTGCAATGTCTAGGTTCAACCCCTTCCTTACCCTCAGATTTTGACTCGTCATCTTTCTCACAAGGTTCAAGGGTGGGTTTTTCAATAATCTTACCACTGTGAAGAGTGATGACTAATTTGACTTGATCCATGTGTTGGCTTTCGGAACTACTTGCATTTGCATTGTATTGCCCCTTGGGATTTTGCTGTGGTTGAGATGGAAACTTACCTTTCTTTTGAAAACTGAGAGCAGATGTGAATTTTGCAAGAGTATCTTTAAAATCTGTCATGCTTTGAGTAAGTTGAGTGTTGATTGTCTCGAGCTTTTCAATGAATGCATGCAATGTTTCCTCAAGATTTCTTCTAGGAGGTGGAGCATAAGGAGGTGCATATCCATGAGAATTTTGAAAATTATAGTGTGCTTGAAACAGTGGCTGTGAAGTTTGTGCATTGCTGTTATCACTCTTCCAACTGAAATTTAAGTGATTTCTCCAACCAGGGTTATACGTTTATGAGTATGGGTTATGATTGGACCTTTAGAAACTATTTAAAGCATGGGCTTGTTCATGGAGGCATTCCCTAAAAGAAGACAAAGTTGAACAATCATTTGTTGAGTGTTCATTGGTTTCACATATTTGACACACAATGTCTTGAACAGATTTTAATTGACCACTCTTTTTCAATTCTAGTGCCTCGACGTTTCTATCTAAAGATGCAAATTTGGCTTGGAGGTCATGATCTTCCATAAGGTTGTATATACCTCCACTAGATGTATGAGGTTGAGTTTTACTTGGTGCCTCATAAGTGCCTGTAGTGTCCTAATTTTGAGCATTTTCACCTAGCAAGTCTAGGTACTCCATTGCTTCATTAGGGTCTTTATCTTCAAAAGTTCCATTGCACATCAATTCAACCATTTGCCTATCTCTAGGTGTTAACCCTTCATAAAAATGTGAAACCAATCTCCATGTTTCAAAACCATGATGAGGGCAAGTATTAAGCAAGTCTTGATACCTATCCCAACATTGGTAAATTATTTCTCCTGGCTTTTGAGCAAATGTGGTGATTTGTCTTTTGAAAGAGTTTGTTCTGTGAGACGGAAAAAACTTCTTTAAAAATTGTTGTTGCATTTCATCTCAAGCACGAATGGATCCAGGTCTTAAATTTTGTAGCCATGTTTTAGCTTTATCTTTTAATGAAAAAGGAAAAAGCTTTAATCTTGTGGTGTTCATGCTACAATTTAAGTCATTATAGGTGTTACAGACCTCCTCAAATTCCATTAAATGCAAGTATGGATTTTCTAAATCTAAGCCATGAAAAGAAGGTAAAAGTTGAATAATGCCTGGCTTAAAATTAAAATGAGATGCATCAGGGGGGAAAACTATGCATAAGGGTGCATTTGTTCTTGTGGGATTCAGGTGGTCTCTAACTGTTCTAACACGGTTATTCCCATTATTCTCATTATGAAGCGACCGGTTATCTTCTTCGGCCATATTTTCTGAAAATAATGAGGATACCCTACAAAGTCTAGCACTTAATGTACGTGACCAAACTCTCATGCACGTGTAGGAAAAGAATAAAAGGAAGAAGAAAACCAAAGAAAAAGAAACAAAGTTAGATACAAGAAAAGTGAAAAGAGAAAATAAAATAAACTTCATAATTTATATAAGAATTTACCTCCCCGACAACGGCGCCAAAAACTTGACACGACCAAAGAGTTGATGTCTTCTCCCATGTGTAAGAGTGTCAAAGTAATAAATAACCCGGCAAGACCGGCATCGAACCACAGGGAGGAGGTTAACTGTATAAACTATAAATAAAGAAATAGATAATAATAGAAAATGAGTTGAAGAGAGCTTTGAGATGTGATATTGATATAAGGATTAAATAAGAATAAAATAATTGTCAAGGTTAGAGGATCCATTAATGGTATTTCAAACAAATACAGTATAAAACTCTTTTTATTACTTGACTGGAAACCACACACAAAGGAGGTTCCACTCGGATTATAAATTGTTAACATGATTACATTAATTATCTTATTCAAGTAATGCCAATACTTGTAAATATTATCAGGTATTCATGGTGATAACTTATGTTAACAACAAATCAAGTTCCTTTCATAGCACAGGTGTCGGTTATACCATACAGTTGGGCTATGAAAGTGCCAAGTATTTGTTGTACCAAGGGTTGTTCAACACAAATCTAGATTAATCATTTAACAAGCAAGGTATTAAGAGTGAGCAAGATAATAAATATAAAACATGTTAGTATCAAACATTGAAGTCCGTGTTGAATTTATACTATACTTATTCTTACACCATTAGTGTAACCTTTTCACCTTGACATAATAAACTTAGTTGAATATTATGAATAAGAGAAACATAAATAAATAAGATAAGAACATAATTATATAAGTATAGTAAAGGAAATGAAAAGCATAAATAAGAGAATGAGGAAAATATAACATGAAATAAAACTTGAACATTACAAAATACAAAGAAAGAGAGAAAGAGCAAGATCTTGATTTGAACACCAAACTGCTTAAATGGATGGCAAATGCCTCCTTTTATAGGCCAAAATTTAGAACTATTGATTTGATGACTAATTGCTGAGTGGGTGGCCACATCTTGACTTGGTGACAATCCTTATCTTCTTGTCTGAACAAAACATCATTGCTAACGTCAGAATTTGAACAGATTGTCAGCATAAAAGTTCTAGGAAATTGTCACAGCTTTCCAACAAAAAAAGAATCAGTTCATTTGGACTTCTAGAACTCGAGAAATGGGCTAAACACTGAACAGTGTCTGGGCAGCAGGACAGATTCCGACTTCTCCATTGTTGCTAAGATTTGGACTTCCAAACAGCATAATTGAGTCTTGGACTCCCATGAATGTTTTAGGCCTATGTCTTAGCTTTCTATCCATATAAACCAAATTGAAATCCAAGATCTACAGCTCTAGATATGACCCAATGACAAAACAGTGTTCTAGTTTGGACTGAACCCGCATCTCTTTTCTAAGCTTAACCCTCTCTTTGTCTTCTCAATTTCAGTAGTTAAACTCATCAATCAATCCTTTGATTTATGTGATAGACCTGCATTTAAGATGAACATTTACCATAAATTAAATGTATCTTATAGTATCAGACTTGTTATTATAAAACATGCTTTAGTTAAGGAGTTATTGATACTTCAAGTGCAAAATGATGATATAAAACCTTGATAAAAAATGCACTTTTAAGTACTAATCAATAGGGACATCACACAATCAAGGTGCGTAGGAAAGCCCGTTCCACGGGTTCACATATTTTGAAAGGTGGAATGTAATAGTATGTTTTTAGGTGTTATGTATTTGATAAGAATGAACGAATTAGATGAACATTTTGCCATTCAGCACTTTTGTAAAGACTTGTATAAAAACTTGAAATGGAATACGTATACGAAAGTACGATCTTATAAACATGATGTGGTGAATCTATGTATGTGATATTCTCTTTTATGAGAATGTTGTATTGTGAAATTACATGAGTATGCACTACACTAAGAGATGAATTCTATTACGATAAACCCTAAATACTGTTGCAAGAATGTGTATTGTCACTCTTTATAGGATGTTGATTTACTTTACCCTATGTGAGTTGTGCATTGCTAATGAATGTAATGTATTTATAAATTCACATAATGATATTATGAAAAAGTATCGAAAACCTAACGACTTACAAAAAAAAATTCCACCAATGTTTTACTATGAAAAGGTCGGGTTGTTACAATTAGCTTCGGCTAATGGAATCCTAGATGGATAGCCGGTTATGAAGAGGTTGGGGCGTATGAGTAAGGATAACACAATGGTCAAAATAATAAGGATTGTAATATACATATGAGAAGTAAAAGAAGGAATGTACCTACTAAGTTAATAACGAAAAGTAACG
>Ga0325401_1001115_pt1 | contig 21967 bp, 26 predicted proteins | sample PopdelMetagenome_FD_205666 | JGI IMG/M metagenome (GOLD analysis project Ga0325401, IMG submission 205666) | Populus deltoides microbial communities from Bellville, Georgia, United States - Xylem-PdKOR-R2 | ecosystem: Host-associated > Plants > Phyllosphere > Stem > Wood/Secondary xylem | place... | reverse complement strand
GCTTTCCCGACGAGATGACCATCGTCATCCAGAACCGCTTCTGGGACCTGACGGTGGACGAGCAGAAGTTCTCGGTGGGCTTGAGCTTCAACCAGGTGCCGTCCAAGCTGGTGATCCCGTACGCCGCCATCACCGGCTTCCACGATCCCGCGGTCAATTTCGAGTTGCGCTTCCAGGCGCTCGAAGGCCCGCACGACGGCCCCGAGCCGCATGACGAGGCGGAAAACGACGGCCCCCCCGCCGCGGTGCCGGTGGAGGACGGGTCCAACGTCGTAGCGGTGGACTTCAAGCGGAAGAAGTAGAACGCCCGGGGGGCGTTCTACTCCGCCGGAGGCAGGTCCGAGGCCGACCGCCGATCGCCCGCCGCCGCAAGCCCGTCTGCCCCGGCTCGCCATCGCGGTGCCCGCGCGCGTCATCGCGCCTTGCACAACCGTTCGCGGTTCGCGAGAGGTGCGCGCCATGACCGACACCCGCACCGAAACCGATTCGATCGGCGCCATCGCCGTTCCCGCCGACGCCTATTGGGGCGCGCAGACGCAGCGGTCGATCGAGAACTTCCCGTTCGGAGCCGCCGAACGGATGCCGCTGGGGATCGTTCGGGCGCAGGCGCTGGTGAAGCAGGCGGCGGCGCGGGTGAACCGGCGGCACGGTCTGTCGCCCGACCTCGCCGACGCGATCGAGGCGGCGGCGGCGGAGATCGTCGCAGGGGACCTCGACGACCAGTTCCCGCTGGTGATCTGGCAGACCGGGTCGGGCACCCAGACCAACATGAACGTCAACGAGGTGATCGCCGGCCGCGCCAACGAGGTGCTGGCGGGCACCCGCGGCGGCAAGACCCCGGTCCATCCCAACGACCATGTCAATATGAGCCAGTCGTCCAACGACAGCTTTCCCACCGCGCTCCACGTCGCGGCGGTGCTGGCGACGCGCGACCGGCTGCTCCCCGCGCTGGAGCGGCTGACCGCGTCGCTCCTCGCGAAGGCGGAGGCGTGGGATCACATCGTCAAGATCGGCCGCACCCACACCCAGGATGCGACCCCGCTGACGCTGGGGCAGGAGTTCGGGGGCTATGCGGCGCAGCTCACCAGCTGCCGCGCTCGCATCGAGGGAGCCGTCAACGGCAATCTGCGCAAGCTCGCGATCGGCGGCACCGCGGTCGGCACCGGGCTGAACGCGCCGGCGGGCTGGGCGGAGGACATGAGCGCCGCGATCGCCGACATCGCGGGCACCCCGTTCGAGCCCGCGCCCAACAAGTTCGAGCAGCTGGCGGCCAAGGACGCCCTCGTGTTCTTCGCCGGCGCGCTGACCACGCTGGCAGTGGCGCTGACCAAGATCGCCAACGACATCCGCTTTCTAGGGTCGGGGCCGCGCTCCGGCCTTGGCGAGCTGTCGCTCCCCGCCAACGAGCCGGGCAGCTCGATCATGCCGGGGAAGGTCAACCCGACCCAGTGCGAATCGCTGACCATGGTCGCGGCGCAGGTGATCGGCAACGGGCAGGCGGTGACGGTCGGCGGGATGCAGGGGCATTTCGAGCTCAACGTGTTCATGCCGCTGATCGGGGCCAACGTGCTCCGCTCGATCGAGCTGCTGAGCATCGGCATGGTCAGCTTTGCCGAGCGCTGCATCGACGGGACCGAGGCGAACGAGAAGCAGATCGCCGAGCTGGTCGGGCGGTCGTTGATGCTGGTCACCGCGCTGGCGCCCGAGATCGGGTACGACAACGCCGCCAAGATCGCCAAGGAGGCGCATCTCGCGGGCGAGACGCTGAAGGAGACGGGGCTGAGGCTGGGGCTGGTCGACGAGGCGACGTTCGACCGGGTGGTGCGGCCCGAGCTGATGCTGGGTCGCTGAACGCCGGGGAACTCCGCCGTCCTTGTCGCCGTTCAGGCGGGGACAAGGAGACAACACGTGAGTGCAACCACCATCGGCGCGCTGATCGGCGGCGCCATCGATCACTTCTCGGGCGATGACGACAGCTCGGTCGACGGCGCGCTGAAGGGGGCGATCGTCGCCAATGTCGCCAAGGTCGTGCTGCCGGTGGTGGTCACCTACGCGGTCGGCTGGGCGGTGCTACGCGGGCTGACCGAAGTGCGCGGCGCGCTGGCGGGCGTCGAAGAGGAGGCGCACTCGTGATCGGCCGCATCATCGGCGCGCTGGTGGGGCGCGAGATCGACCGCCGCGACGGGTCGGGCGGGGTCAAGGGCGCGGCGCTGGGTGCGCTCGCGGTCGGCGGCCTGCGCCGGATGGGGCCGCTGGGCGTGCTGATCGGCGGCGGCTATGTCGCGAAAAAGGCGCTGGATCGGCGGCGGGCGATGCGGCGGGTGCCGCGGGACTGAAGCGCGGCCGTCACCCCGGCCTCGTGCCGGGGTCCGCCGTCGTTCAGGCGTGACGCTCTGATCGGTGGTCGACGGGATCGGCGCACGGCAGACCCCGGAACAAGTTCGGGGTGACCAACAGGTTCATGTGCGTTGCCCAAGAGCCGCACCGTTGCCGCACCTGGCCCGCCCGGCTTGACGCCCGCCCCCATGCACCGCCATGGGCCCTCATGCCCACCACCCCCTCCGATCCGCATGGCCTGAAGCGTCGCGGCGTCCTGTTCGTGCTGTCGTCGCCGTCGGGCGCGGGCAAGTCGACGATCGCGCGGATGCTGCTGGAGGCGGAGGCGGATCTGGCGCTGTCGGTGTCGGCCACCACCCGCGCGATCCGCGAGGGCGAGGAGGAGGGGCGCGACTACCACTTCGTCGGGCTGGAGCAGTTCCGGCAGATGGTCGCCGACAACGAGTTCCTCGAATGGGCGCACGTCTTCGGCAACCGCTATGGCACCCCGCGCGCGCAGGTGGAGGCGATGCTGGCGGCGGGCAAGGACGTGCTGTTCGACATCGACTGGCAGGGCGCGCAGCAGCTGTTCCAGATCGCGGGCGGCGACGTCGTCCGCGTGCTGCTGTTCCCGCCCTCGATGGAGGAGCTGCGCGCGCGCCTAGAGCGCCGTGCCACCGATGCCGTCGAGGTGATCGACGCCCGCATGGCGCGCGCCGCCAACGAGGTGAGCCATTGGGACGGGTATGACTATGTCCTGGTCAACGACGACCTCCACCGGTGTTTCGAGCGGGTGCGGACGATCCTGGCGGCCGAGCGGCTGAAGCGGTCGCGCCAGACCGGGCTGATCGGGTTCATCCGCAAGCTGACGACGCGGTGAAGGCGGCTCGGGGTCGGCTGCCGATCCGGATCGGCGATATCCCGAACATGGGCTCCCGCGAAGGCGGGAGCCCAGACTGGACCCCCGCCTTCGCGGGGGAACAGGGGACGGAGGCTCAGGCCGTCTCGGGCTCCACCACCAGCATCTCGAGCGCGGCGGACAGGTAGGCGGCCTCTGCGGTGCGGCCGGCGGCGTCGAGCAGGGTCAGCGCTTCCGCGATGCAATCCACCGCCTGCTGCACCTCGGCGGAGAGGACGGGCGCCGCCGCTGCGACCAGCGCGAGATAGCGTTCCGCCATCTGAAGGTGGATCGCACGCACCTGCGGGTCGCTGGCGCGGGCGGCGGCCCCTTCGGCCTTGCCGGCGCGCTCGGCGTAATAGGAGCTGTCGGTGCGGAAGAGGTCAATCATCCCGGCCTTCTACGGCCCGGCCGGAACGCGGCAATGCCGCATCCGGAAACGGATCAGTCGCGGTCGAGCGCCCGGAGGAAGGCGACGCCGGCGTCGAACCCGCGGCGGCGATCGGCCGCGGCGGCGGCGGCGAGCGGGTCCTCGCCCCATCGCTCGGCCTGCCAGTCCTCGTCGACGCGCGATGCGGCCCAGGCGGCTTCGGGGCCGATCGCGTTCTCGAGCAGTGCGAGCGCGAGCACCAGCGAGCCGGTGATCGTCACCAGCGGCGACAGCGCGGCGAGCCGGAACGGGTCGAGCGCCGCCACAGCCGCGCCCAGCCGCACGAGCGTCGCGGGCGGCTGGGCCTGGTGGACGATCCCGGTCGCGACCGTCCAGTGCACGTCGTAGCGGGCGCGCGCCCAGGCGAGCGGCGGGTCCCAGGCGGCGGCCTGACGCTGGGCGAGTTCGGCAGGCGCATCGGCGCGGTAGCAGAGCAGGTCGCTCTCGCCATAACGTGCGAGGCCGTCGGCGAAGGCGGCGGGATCGGGCGCGATCCGGTCGATCGCGGCGTTGGCGAGCCCGGTGAGCGGCATCGCGCGCGGGTCCACCGTGTCGCCGACCCCGCGCCATTCGTCCGCGACCAGCCCGGCGAGCGCGTCGGTGGGCAGCGCGAGCGGGGCGCGGCCGGGGGTGCGGACCGGCCGGCCGTCGAGCGTCACGCTGCTGCCGGGGCCGATCGCAACGTCGGTCCAGAAGCGTTTCACGTCTTGCTGCGCCAGCGATGCGCGAGGCTGGCGGGGACGACCGCCATCACGCCGAGCGCGGAAAGCAGGATCGCGATCCCGAGCAGCTTGGGGAACAGGTCGTGCGCGCGGGCGGCGAGCACCAGCCCGAACACCGCGCCCGCCATGCCGAGCAGGCGGACGCCGGTGATCGCCAGCCAGCGGCGCTGGGCGAGCGTGTCAATCTCGCTCACGGCTGCACCAGCGCGGCGAGCCGGTCGGGCAGGTCGATCGCGGCGTCGACGATCGCGTCCGCGCCGGCCGCGGCGAGATCGGCGCGGGCGTGATAGCCCCAGCTGACCCCGACCGTGGCGGTACCGGCGGCGCGGCCCATCGCGAGGTCGAAACTGGTGTCGCCGATCATCGCCGCGCGATAGGGGAGCGCACCCGCCTCCGCCAGCGCGGCGTGGAGCATCGCCGGGTCGGGCTTGGACGGGTGGCGATCCGCGGTCTGGAGCGTCACGAAGCGGTCGGCGATGCCGTGGTGGTCGAGGAGGTGGGCGAGCCCGCGATCCGACTTGCCGGTCGCGACGCCGAGCAGCCACCCGCGCGCGAGCAGCAGGTCGAGCGCCTCGGCGACGCCATCGAACAGCGGCTCGGGATCGAGCGCGCCGGCGCTGCGCAGGGCGGCGAAGGCTTGCTTGTAGTCGGCGGCGAGGCGGCGGTGGGCGGCGTCCTCGGCCTCGGGAGCGAGCGTGCGCATCGCCTCGACCAGGCTCAGGCCGACAATGCGCCGGACCGCGGCGGGCGGGGGCGGTGCGAGGCCGCTGGCGTCGAAGGCGAGGGCGGCGGCGCGGCAGATGTTCGCCTGGCTGTCGACCAGCGTGCCGTCGCAGTCGAACACCGCCAGCCTGATGGCTGGGTCGGGACTCATGCGGCGATGGCGACCGGCTCGCTCAGCCAGGGATGCGCGCGGACGCGGACCGCGTTCGCCTCCAGCGCGGCGGTGTCGGCGACCAGCCGGTGGCCGGCGACGGTGCGATACTGCGCCACCACCGTCGCGATCCGGCCGAAACGCGCGCCGGCGGCGGCGGCGCGGACGAAGAAGTCCCAGTCGTTGCAATTGTGGAAGGAAGGATCGAACCCACCCGCGGCATAGACGCTGGCGCGGCGGACCAGCGACCAGCTGGGGCCGACCACCCCGCCCGACAGGAGCCCGGCGCGGATGCAGCCGCCATCCCAGCCGCATTCGGCGTCGCCCGGCGCGGCATCGCCCTCCACCCGCGCGAAATGGCCGACTACGACGTCGAGGTCGTCGTGGCACGCGCGGGTCAGCAGCGCCGCCGCCGCGCCCGGCATCCAGCAATCGTCGCTGTCGAGATAGGCGACCCACTCCGACCCGCAGATCGCGGTGCCGGCGTTGCGCGCGTTGGACGCGCCCGAGTTGCGCGGCAGCGCGAGTGCCGTGACCTGCGGGTGGCGATCGGCGAGCGCGCGGACGGTGGCCGCGCCGCCATCGTTGGAGCCGTCGTCGACCAGCACGACGCGGGCGGGCGGAGGCGTTTGCGCGAGCACGCTCGCCAGCGCGTCGGCGACGACATGGGCGCGGTTATGACAGGGGATGACGACGTCGTAGGCGGGAAAGGGGGCGATCGGCAGCGCTGGGTCCATGACGCTGATTAGGGTCGGGCACCCGCTATTTGCAAGATGCGGGAACGCAATCGGCGCTGAGGCGTGTGCCATTCCCGTCACCCCCGCGAAGGCGGGGGTGACGGGAATGGAATGTGACGGAAAGGTCAGCGCCGGCCGCGAGGCGGGCCGTCCTTCGCGTCGCCCCGCCCGCGGCGTTCGCCCCGGCGTTCCTTGCGGACCGACTTGGCGTGCGCCTTCGCGCGCTGTTTCTGCACCGCGCGGGTGGGCGGGGGCGGGCCGTCGTCGAGCGGCATGCGGTCGCCCAGCGCTTCCTCGAATCCCAGGCTGGCGAGGCTTTCGGCGAAGTGGGTGGGGAGCGGCGCGGTGACGTCGACCTGCCCGCCATCGGGGTGGTCCACCCGGATGCGGCGCGAATGGAGGTGCATCTTGCGGCTGATCCCGCCGGTGAGGAATGCGGCCGGGCCGCCGTACTTGCCGTCGCCGACGATCGGGTGGCCGATCGCGGCCATGTGGACGCGTAGCTGGTGGGTGCGGCCGGTGAAGGGTTGCAGTTCGACCCAGCAGGCGCGGTTGCCCGCGCGCTCGATCACGCGATAGCGGCTGCGCGCAGCCTGGCCGTTCTCCTCGTCGACCTGCATCTTCTCGCCGCCGGTGCCGGGCTGCTTGGCTACGGCCAAGTCGACGATGCCGTCGTCGATCGAGGGGACGCCGACGACCAGCGCCCAATAGGTCTTGCGCGCGGTGCGGCCCGAAAAGGTCTTGGCGAAGAACCCGGCGGCGCGGGGCGTGCGGGCGACGAGCAGCGCGCCCGACGTGTCCTTGTCGAGCCGGTGGACGAGCTTGGGGCGTTGTCCGGAGCCGAACTCCAGTCCGTCGAGCAGGCCGTCGACATGCTCGTGGGTCTTGGTGCCGCCTTGCGTCGCGAGGCCGGGAGGCTTGTTGAGGACCAGCGCCTGCGCGTCGCGATGGATCACCATCTCCTGCACGAACGCTTCCTGATCGGGGGTCAGCGGCACGCGCGGGCGGGGTGCGCGGACCCCCTCGGCGGGGCGGGGCTCGGCGGGGGGGACGCGCAGCTGCTGCCCTGCGACGATGCGGTCGCCCGGCGTCGCGCGCGCGCCGTCGACACGCAGCTGGCCGGTGCGCGCCCACATCGCCACGGTGGTGAAGCTGGTGTCGGGCAGGTGCCGCTTGAACCAGCGGTCTAGGCGGATGCCGTCGTCGTCGAAGCCGACGGTGAACTCGCGCACGTTGGTCGTGCCGGCGACGCTCGGGGTCATGCCTGCGCGACCTTGAGGCCCAGCACCAGCGCCGCGATCGCGCCCGCGACCGAGGCGAGGACGTAGGCGCCTGCGACCCATGCCTGCCCGCGCTGGACCAGCACCACCGCGTCGAGCGAGAAGGCGGAAAAGGTGGTGAACCCGCCGAGTACGCCGACGCCCAAGAACAGCCGCCACGTCTCGCCCCCGCCGGTGCGCGCGAGCACCCCGACGAGGACGCCCATCAGCAGCCCGCCGAGGAGGTTGACCGCCAGCGTGCCGACCGGAAAGCCGGCACCGAACAGCGCCAGCGTCGCGCGGCCGGTCAGGTGCCTGGCGCCCGCGCCGATCGCGCCGCCGAGCATGACGAGAGGTAATTGCATGGCTCGCCCCTAGCGCAGGCGGGCCGGGAAGTCAGCCGCCGTTCACCACCAGATCCACTTCGCTGCCGCCGGCGCGCGGGGTCGCGTAGATGACGTACGCCGCCTCGCCGCGCGTGCCGCCCAGCACCCGCATCGCGCCCTGCGCTTGCGCCTCCGCGGAGAAGCCGGCGGCGGTGGCGCGAGTATAATAGAAGCCGATCGCCTTGGCGGGCGGGGCACCGGTGGTGAAGCTGACGATGCGCAGTGCGCAGCCGTTGGCGTCGGTGCCCGCCGCCTCCGTGACGCGCGCGCCGGGATAGAGCGGCAGCGCGTCGGGCAGTCGGGTCGCCCATGCCGCCGAATAGCCGACGCGGGCCGCACAGCCGGCGGTGGCCGGATTGCGCTGGCGCTGGGCGAGCGCGGCGGGGGTGAGGGTGCCCGCCTTCGCCTTGCAGTCCGGGCAGGTCGCGGACGGCGCGGGGGGCGTGCGCAGCGATGCGGTCTCGACCGGGTCGGTGGGCGCGACCTCGGGCGGGATCGGTGCGGAGTCGGGGCGCGGGGCGGGGCGGATCGCGTGTTCGTTCGACGACTGGGTCAGCGCGGGATCGACCATGATCTGGTCGGCGAGCGCGGCGGTGAGCGCGGGGTCGCGGACGTTCCCCGGCCCGGTCGCCTGCGCCAGCTCTCGGTCGAGGCTGTCGAGGTCGCCCGCGGGCTCGGGCGCGCGGCTGCATCCGGCCAGAAGGATCAGGGCGGGAAGGGCAAGGCGCAGCATCCTGTCGGCATCGCACGGCCTGTTTAAGGAAAGGTGAGCGGGTTGCGGACGGGCCCGATGCGGGCCATCTTCGCGGCCATGAACATCCTTTCGATCCTGGTCGGCCTGCTGGCGATCCCGTTCGTGCTGGGCGGGATCATCCCGCTGCTGGGCGCGCTCAACTATCTCGCGATCCCGATCGTGGTGGTCGGCGCGGGGCTGGGCATCCTGTCGCGGCGCACCAGCGGGCGAAACTTCAACCTGTTCGTGCTGGTCGTCGCGGTGATCCGCCTGAGCCTGGGCGGCGGCATCCTGTAAGAGGCCCGGCGCGGACGCCGGGCCCCCGTTCTTCAGCGGCAGACCACCTGGCCGCGATCGACCGCCTGCCCCAGCAGCGCGCCGCCGCCCGCGCCGATCAGCGTGCCGAGCAGCCGGGAGCCGCCGCCCGCGATCAGATTGCCGAGCCCGCCGCCCGCCAGACCGCCGATGATGAGCCCGGTGGTGCCGTCGTTGCGGCGGCAGTAATAGCGACCGTTGCCGCCGCGATAGACCCGGTCGTTCCGGCCCAGCCGGCGCTGCTGGTAGTAGCGGCCGTCACGATAGTAATTCTCGGCGTAGTAGCCGCGTTGCCCCGGCGCGAAGCGGTTGTAGTCGTAGTTGCGGTATTGCCGCCAGTCGCGGATCGAGCGCTGGCGATCGCGCTGCGCATCGCGGACGTCGTCGCGATACTCGCGCCGTGCCTCGCGCACGTCACGGCGCGAGTCCGCCCGGCGCAGGTCGCGGCGATAGTCGCGTTGGGCATCGCGGACGTCGTCGCGGTATTCGCGGTTCGCCTCGTACGGGTTGCGCTGCGCGGCGGCTGGCACCGCGGCGAGGGCGGTGGCGGCGATCGCGACCGAAAGCATGATACGCATGAAAGCTACTCCCTTCGAAACAGGTGAAGGGAAAACGGGGCGGCGCGGGCACCGGTTGCGTGAACCGAAAACTACGTTTCGTTCACGCAACCGACACCTGCCGCCGCCACGATCAGCCGACCGTCACGCCGACCACGCGCCACCTGCGACCGTCGCGTTCGAGCGTCACCGTCTCCGTCGCATCGGCCTTGTTGGCGAAGGCGGTGCGGAACTTCACCAGTTGATAGCCGCTCGGCGGGGCGGGTACGTCCTCCTGACCCAGGAGCGTGCGCGAGGTGACCGCGCCGAGCGGGACGCGGACCCGTTCGGACGCGGCGGCCCATGCCTTCGCCGTGTTGAGCCTGCGAAAGGCGGCGCCGGTCGCGCGGTAGCTGTCGTCCCAGCGGCCCTGGTCGACCAGCTCCAGCCACCCTTGCGCCGATGCCACGACCTGCGCGTCGGGCTGTACGGAGGCGGCCGCGGGTTGCGGGGGTGCCGACGCGAGCTGGGGGCCAGCCAGCGCAAGCAGGGCAAGGGCGAATGTCATGAGCAAACCTCCGATGATCCAGGGCCGGCGCTGCGCCGGCCCTGCGCCGCCGATCGGCGCGACCTCTTCATCTGCCGTGCGACGCCGCTCGTCCTCCCCGATCGGGCTGTCCGCAAAGGATTGGGGGGCGAACGGGGCGGGCGTGTCGCCTTCGGCTTCGAGCAGCAGGCGCGCGGCTTCGCGGCTGCTCGACACCGCCATCTTGCGGCGCGCGTCGCGCAGGCGTTCGTTGATCGTGTGGACCGACAGGTCCAGGCTGCGCGCGATCGACTTGGCGTCGTGACCGCGCACCATCAGGCGCAGGGTCTGTTTCTCCTTGTCGGTCAGCGCCCAGCCATCGTCCCTCGTGCCCATCCGTCGTCCTTAGGAAACGCGGACCGGCGCACCTACCCCCAAAAAATCGTACTCCCGCCTACTCACGAGAAAGGGCGCCGGGGTTGCCCCCGACGCCCTTGCCCGTGACGAACCTGTCAGATCCGCGACAAGCGCTCAGCGGCAGGAGCGCTTGCCCGACCGTTCCACCGCGCGGCCGGCGAGCGCGCCTGCGGCGGCGCCGCCCAGCGTGCCGAGTGTCCGGTCGCCGCCGGTGTCGATGGTGCGGCCGAGCAGCGCGCCCGCGACGCCGCCGACCACCGCGCCGGTGGTGCCGTCCGGCTTGCGGCAGCGCAGGCGGCCGTTGTCGTCGCGCCATTCGCGATACTTGTAGCGGCGCTGTGCGTCGGCGGGCGTCGTGGCGACCAGGGCGGGGGCGACCATGGCGGCGCAACCCAAGGCAAGCATCATCTTACGCATAGAAACTCCCGGCTTCGTTGATGGGATGTCGCAAGAACGTCATGTTCTGGCACCGGTTGCATGAACGGGAAACAACGTTCCGTTCAGGCAACGGTTCGCGCGAAGTGTTGCGGGACGGGACAACGGAACCTAACCGGTCGCGCGTGATGCTGCCCCCGGTTACCGTGCTGCCCGCCCCCGTGCTCCCCGCTGCCGTGCTGCCTGTCGCCGCGCCGTGGCTCGACCTGATGGGGCTGGCGGTGTTCGCCGCGTCGGGAGCGCTGGCGGCGGCGCGGGCGCGGCAGACGGCGGTGACGCTGGCGTTCTTTGCGCTGATTACCGGCGTCGGCGGCGGCACGGTGCGCGACCTCCTGATCGGAGCGCCGGTGTTCTGGGTCCACGACGCGCGGGCGGCGGGCGTATGCCTGGCGATGGCGGCGCTGATCTGGGCGACCCCGGCGCGGTGGTGGCGGGGCGCGGCGCTCGACTGGTTCGACGCGGTCGGGCTGGCCGCCTATGCGGTCTATGGCGCGGCCAAGGCGCTGGGGTATGGCGTGCCGCCGGTGCCGGCCGCGCTGATGGGCGTCGTCACCGCATGCGTCGGCGGGATCATCCGCGACGTGCTGGCGGGCGAGCCGTCGATCCTGATGCGGCCCGAGCTGTACGTGACCGCGGCGGCGCTGGCGGCGGCGAGCCATGTCGCGCTGGTCGAGGCGGGGGCGCCCGTGACGGTCGCGGCGGGGGCGGCGGCGCTCGCCGGCTTCGCGCTCAGGGCGGCGGCGATGCGTTGGCGGCTGGCGCTGCCCGCCTACTCCAAGGGCTGATCGTTCAACCCGCGCTGCCAGAAGCCGACGTCGATCCACCGGTCGAACTTCCACCCGACCCGCGCCAGCACCCCTGCCGCGCGAAAGCCCAGCGCCTCGTGCAGCCGGACGGAGGCGGGGTGGGGCAGCGCGATCCGGGCGATCGCCTGCGCATGGGCACCGGCCGCGAGCGCATCGAGCAGCGCCGCGTACAGCGCACGCCCGATGCCGCGGCCCTGCGCCGAGTCGGCGAGGTAGATGCTCGTTTCCGCGGTGCGGGCATAGGCGGCGCGGGGGTGGAAGGGCGAGGCGTAGGCGTAGCCTGCGACAATCCCGTCCGCCTCCACGACCAGCCAGGGATACGCGGTGGCGGTCATCCGCCGCGCGATCCCGGCCGGGTCGGGCGGATCGGTCTCGAAGGTCGCGATCCCGCCCAGCACGTGCGGGGCGTAGATGGCGGCGATCGCGCCCGCGTCCGCCACGGTGGCGGCGCGGATCATGCCCCGATCGTCACCCGGCCGATCACAGCCCGACCCGCGCGAGGATCAGGTCGAGCAGCCGTGCGTCCCCCGCGCCGGGCGTGACCGGCCCGAGCCCACCGCATTCCAGGCACCGCGCCTGGATCGATCCCGCCGCCGCCAGCCGCCGCACGTCCCCCAGCGCCCGCAGCGCGAGGCCGCGCTGCTCCGCGCCGATCCGCGCGAACGCGTCGCCGCCATCGCGCGCGTCCTCGTCGTCGTCCTCGCCAAAGGTCCGGACGATCTGGGCGGCCCAGCCGGGCTCCTTTTCCAGGTAGCGGGCGTGGACCTTGGCGGGGTCGAGCTTTGCCCGGCGCGCAGCTTCGGCGACCGCATCGTCGAGCGTCCCGAACCGGTCGACGAGGCCGAGCTGGCGGGCGGTGCCGCCGTCCCAGACGCGGCCCTGGCCGATCTGGTCGACCCTGGCCGGCGTCATCCGTCGCGCGGTCGCGACCCGGCCGACGAACTGGCGATAGCCGTTCTCGATCGCCGACTGGAGCACCGCGTCGAACGCCGGGGTAGTGCCGCGATACAGGTCCGGCTGGCCCGACAGCGGCGTGGTCCGCACCCCGTCGCCGGTGACGCCGATCTTCGCCAGCGCCCCTTCGAAGGTCGGGATGATCCCGAAGATGCCGATCGAGCCGGTGACGGTGGTGGGCTCGGCGAAGATCACGTCGCCGGCGGTTGCGACCCAATAGCCGCCCGATGCCGCGAGCCCGCCCATCGACACCACCACCGGCAGGCCCTGCCGCTTCGCCTCCGCCACCGCCGACCGGATGCGCTCGGAGGCGAAGGTCGATCCGCCGGGCGAGTCGATCCGCACCACCAGCGCCTTCAGATCGCCGGTCGCGAGCCCGTCGAGCAGCGCCTTGCTCACCGTCTCGCCCGCCGCGGTCCCCGCCGGACCCTCTCCGTCGACGATCTCGCCCGCGACGGTCAGCACGCCGATGGCGGGGCCGCTGGTGGACAGCGGGTGCGCCTTGAGCCACGGGTCGTAGCGGATGGTGCGGAAGGCGCCGGCGGGCTTGTTCGCCTCCGCGCCCGCGATCGCCGCCACCCGCTGTCCGAACTGCAATCGGCTGCCGACCCGGTCGACCAGCCCCGCCTGACGGTTCGCGGCGGCGATGTCGCCGTTCGCGGCGAGCACGACCTGGTCGGGGTGGGCGAGGAACGCCGTCACCTGCGCCTTTGGCCGCGCGCGGTGGATCGCGTCCTGCCACCCTTGGAACAGCGTGCCGTACAGCGCCTCGTTGACGGTGCGGGAGTCGGGGCTCTGGTCGGCGCGCAGCCAGGGCTCGACCGCGGACTTGTAGCGGCCGACGCGATAGACGTGCGCGGTCACCCCCAGCTTGTCGAGCAGCCCCTTGTAATAGAGCTGGGTCCCGCCCGGCCCGGTGAACAGCGTGCCCCCCATCGGATCGACCCACACCTCGCTCGCCGCCGCGGCGAGGCGATAGCCGGCATCGGTATAGCCGGTGGCGTAGGCGAGCACCGGCTTGCCCGAGGCGCGCACCCGCAGCAGCGCGTCCGCGACCTCGTTGAGGCTGGCCGGGTAGCCGCCGCCGAACCCGTCGAGGTCGAGCACCACCGCCTTGACCCGAGCGTCGCCCCGGGCCGCGTCGATCGCGCGGACGAGGTCGCGCAGGCGGAACTGGCGCGGAGCCCGGTTGCCCGACAGTGCGGCGAGCGCCTGCACCTCCGCGGGCTGCTCCACCACCGCGCCGTCGAGGTCGAGCAGCAGCGCGCCGTCGCCGATCGCGGCCGTCGAACGCCCGGTCAGCGCGGCGTAGAGCAGCCCGAAGAACAGGAGCAGCAACAGGAGGACGAGCAGGTCCTTCAACCCGATCAGCAGCTTCCACACCCCCCGCACGATCCGCCAGCCGGTGCGGCGGCGGGGGGTGCCCGGGGGAGGTTCGGGGGTGAAGCGCTGCTGGGCGAAAGCCGTGTCGGTCATCAATGGCCGGGTTAGGGCAGGCGCGGGGGACTGGCAACAACCCGTGTTGTTTCAATAAGACGCGGAATGGTTGGTCCTCTCCTGCCAGGGAGAGGTGGCGCCGAAGGCGACGGAGGGGGAGGACGCCCAAACGGCCTGCAGGCTTCCTCCCCCTCCGTCAGGCTGCGCCTGCCACCTCCCCTGGCGGGGGAGGATCGCGCGCGCCGCTTCCAACCGGACGCGATCGCCTCTAAGCCCTCCGACCATGACCGCCACCGTCGCTCCCCAGGCGCCCGCGACCCAGGCGGGCGAGGTCGCCGCGCTGGCTCGGCTCGCGGGGCCGCTGGTGGGCGCGAACCTGCTTCAGATGGCGGTGTTCGCGGTGGACGTGGTGTTCGTCGCCCGGCTCGGCCCGGCGGAATTCGCGGCGGGGACGCTGGGGGTGTTCCTGTTCCACATCCTCGCATTCGGCCTGGTCGGGATGGTCGGCGCGGCCGAGCCGCTGATCGCCGCGGCGCTCGGGCGGCGGCGGCAAGCGGTGCGCGAGGTCAGGCGGTCGTTCCGGATGGCGCTGTGGCTGACCGTGATCGGGTCGCTGGTGGTCGCCGGTGTGATGCATGTCGCCGAACCGTTGCTGGTGCTCGCCGGGCAGGACCCCGCGGTGGCGGCGCGCGCGGGCAGCTTCTGCCGCATCCTGGCTCTGGCGGTGCCGTTCGCGGTGGCGGCGGCGCTGATGCGGCTGACCGCGGCGGCGCTGGGGCGGCCGGGCTGGGCGCTGGCGGTGACCGCGCTCAACCTCGTCGTGGGCGTGCTGGTCAACTGGTGTCTCGTCTTCGGCCACTGGGGCGCACCTGCGCTGGGGCTGGAGGGGTCGGCGCTGGCCAACCTCGCCGTCTCGGTCAGCTCGGTGCTGAGTTACTGGCTGATCCTGACCCGCGACCGGCGGCTGCGTCGTTTCCGGCTGTTCGGGCGGTGGTGGCGGCCCGAATGGGCGCGGCTGAAGGCGATCGCCCGGCTGGGCGGGCCGATCGCGCTCGGCTGGACCGCGGAGGGTGGGCTGTTCGGCGGCGCGGCGCTGTTGATGGGGCTGATCTCGGTGACCGCGATCGACGCGCATGCGGTGGCGCTCAACCTCGCCGCGCTCGCGTTCCAGATCGCGTTCGGACTGGCGCAGGCGGGGACGATCCGGGTCGGCTTCGCCTATGGCGCGGGCGATCCCGTGTGGTGCGCACGGGCGGGGCGGGCGGCGCTGATCCTGGGGATCGGCGCGACCGCGGTCACCGCCGTGATCTTCTGGGCGATCCCTGCGCAGCTCGTGCGGCTGTATGTCGATCCCGCGCACGACGCGGCGACCGCCGTGCTGGCGGTCGAGCTGCTCGGCGTCGCGGCGCTGTTCCAGCTCGCGGACGGGGCGCAGGCGGTGGCGGCGGGGATCCTGCGCGGGGTGCAGGACACGACCGTGCCGATGCTGGTCCAGATCTTCGGCTATTGGGTCGCGGGGTTCGGGACGGCGGCGCTGCTCGGCTTCGGCCTGGACTGGGGCGCGACGGGGGTGTGGTGGGGGCTGGCGGCGGGGCTGTCGACGGTGGCGGCGCTGCTGCTGTGGCGCTGGTCGGCGCGCGGGCGGATCGGGCTGTCGCCTCCCGTTCATTTTGTCGGCGCGACCGGTTGACGGGTAGGAAGGCGCGCCACATATGGCGGGCGTTGGCACTCACCGATCGGGAGTGCCAAGACACTGTCACACTCTGCAAAAGGGTTCGCACATGAGCTTTCGTCCGTTGCACGATCGCGTCCTCGTCCGCCGCGTCGAGGCCGAGGAGAAGACGGCCGGCGGGATCATCATCCCCGACACCGCCAAGGAAAAGCCGCAGGAGGGCGAGGTCGTCGCCGCCGGCAATGGCCTCAAGAGCGAGAAGGACGGCAGCATCACGCCGCTCGACGTCAAGGCGGGCGACCGCATCCTGTTCGGCAAGTGGTCGGGCACCGAGGTCAAGCTGAACGGCGAGGACCTGCTCATCATGAAGGAATCCGACATCCTGGGGATCGTCGGCTAAGCCTTTATCGCCTCCACTTCCTCCACTTCACTTATCTGAAAGGTCAGCCAACATGGCAGCCAAGGACGTAAAGTTCGGTCGCGACGCGCGCGAGCGCATCCTGCGCGGCGTCGACATCCTCGCCGATGCGGTGAAGGTCACGCTGGGGCCCAAGGGCCGCAACGTCGTGATCGACAAGAGCTTCGGTGCGCCGCGCATCACCAAGGACGGCGTGACCGTCGCCAAGGAGATCGAGCTCAAGGACAAGTTCGAGAACATGGGCGCGCAGATGGTGCGCGAAGTGGCCTCGAAGACCAACGACGTCGCCGGCGACGGCACCACCACCGCCACCGTGCTCGCCCAGGCGATCGTCCGCGAGGGCATGCGCTCGGTCGCGGCCGGCATGAACCCGATGGACCTGAAGCGCGGCATCGACCTCGCGGTCGGCAAGGTCGTCGAGGACGTCAAGGCGCGCTCCAAGCCCGTGTCCGGCTCGTCGGAAGTCGCCCAGGTCGGCATCATCTCCGCCAACGGTGACACCGAGGTCGGCGAGAAGATCGCCGAGGCGATGGAGAAGGTCGGCAAGGAAGGCGTCATCACCGTCGAGGAGGCCAAGGGCCTCGAGTTCGAACTGGACGTCGTCGAGGGCATGCAGTTCGACCGCGGCTACCTGTCGCCGTACTTCATCACCAACCCGGAGAAGATGACGGTCGAACTCAACGACCCGTTCATCCTGATCCACGAGAAGAAGCTGTCGAACCTGCAGGCGATGCTTCCGATCCTGGAAGCGGTCGTCCAGTCGGGCCGTCCGCTGCTCATCATCGCCGAGGACATCGAGGGCGAGGCGCTGGCGACCCTGGTCGTCAACAAGCTGCGCGGCGGCCTCAAGGTCGCGGCGGTCAAGGCGCCCGGCTTCGGCGATCGCCGCAAGGCGATGCTCGAGGACATCGCGATCCTGACCCAGGGCGAGATGATCTCCGAGGACCTCGGCATCAAGCTCGAGTCGGTGACCACCGCGATGCTCGGCACCGCCAAGCGCGTGACGATCGACAAGGACAACACCACCATCGTCGATGGTGCCGGTGATGCCGACGCGATCAAGGGCCGTACCGAGGCGATCCGCCAGCAGATCGAGAACACCACCAGCGACTATGACCGCGAGAAGCTCCAGGAGCGTCTGGCGAAGCTCGCAGGCGGCGTTGCGGTCATCAAGGTCGGCGGCGCGTCCGAGGTCGAGGTCAAGGAGCGCAAGGATCGCGTCGACGACGCGCTCCACGCGACCCGCGCGGCCGTGGAAGAGGGCATCGTTCCCGGCGGCGGCACCGCGCTGCTGTACGCGTCGAAGGCGCTCGACGGCCTGAACGGCGCCAACGAGGACCAGACTCGCGGCGTCGACATCGTCCGCAAGTCGCTGACCGCGCTGGTCCGCCAGATCGCGCAGAACGCCGGGCACGACGGTGCGGTGGTCTCGGGCAAGCTGCTCGACGGCAACGACACGTCGCTCGGCTTCAACGCGGCGACCGACACCTACGAGAATCTGGTCCAGGCCGGCGTGATCGACCCGACCAAGGTCGTCCGCACCGCGCTCCAGAACGCGGCGTCGGTGGCGGGTCTCCTCATCACCACCGAGGCGACCGTGTCCGAGCTGCCCGAGGACAAGCCCGCCCCGGCGATGCCGGGCGGCGGCATGGGCGGCATGGGCGGGATGGACTTCTGATCTTCGACCGGGGCAGCGAAGGCTGCCCCGGACAGAAGATCAGAATGGCCAGCCGGCGGACGGCAACGCCGCCCGACCGGTCTGACGTCCTGCGGCGGCTTTGCCGTCGCCCCTCCACGATCAAACGGCAAAGGGCCGGCGGAACCATCCGCCGGCCCTTTGTTTGTTGGATCGCACCAGCTAGGTTGACCGGCGATGGCAACTGATCCGAACCAACGACTACTGACCGTCGAGGAGTTCCTGGAAATCGAGTTCGGCCCGAACATGAAGGCTGAACTCGACGACGGCGTCATCCGCATGATGGCGGGGGGAACACGTCGGCATGCGCGGATCCAGCAGAACCTTGCCGCCTTTTTCGACCGGGTGCTGATCGGGTCGGGATGCCAGCCGTTCGGATCGGACGTGGGTGTGGCTACATCCGAGCGATCCATGCGCTACCCCGACCTGACGATCGACCGCGGGTCTCCTGACGATCAGCCGAACGACCTTACCTTGCGCGACCCCCGCGTCGTCGTGGAGGTCCTGTCGCCGTCAACCCGGACCTACGACGAGCGGACCAAGGTTACGGAATACAAGGCGGTCGGTTCAATCGAGACGATCATCCTGGTCGATGCCGAGACAGAACGGTGCCGTGTTATCCAGCGAACCGGCAAAACCGCTTGGACCGACATCTCGTACACGACGGCGGTGGATATGCCGTTGCCGTCGCTCGATCTCGTCCTGCCCCATGACCAGATCTTCCGTGTCTGATCACCGCGCCACCGACTCGCGCGTGCCATGGGCGAGCCGGGTATTCGGGTTCGGGCCGATGCTGCCGCTGGTCGCCGCCGCGGCGGGTGCGTGGACGATGCCGCAGGGATGGCCGGCACTGGCGATCCATCTTGCGATCATCTGGGGTGCGCTGATCCTGAGCTTCATCGGCGGGGTGCGGCGGGGGTTCGCATTCGGGCAGGATCGCGCGTCGACCCCGGTCGAGATCGTCACCGCCGCGGGTTATTTCACGCTGGCGGGGCTGGCGCTGGTGGTGCCCTATGCGGTGACGTCGGTGTCGCTGCTGGTGGTAGGCTATGTGCTCGCCGCACTGCTCGACGCGCGGGCGGCGTTGCGCGAGGATGCGCCGCGTCACTTCGCGCGGCTGCGCCCGCCCCAGCTGCTGCTCGGCGCGGCGGCACTGGCCGCATTATGGGCATGGCTTCTGCACTGACCCGGCGTTAACCATTGCGGGGGCAGGAAGGGGCGGTGCAGCGCCTCCTCACCCCCGTCGCCCTGATGGTGCTCGCGCTCGCGGTATTCGGTGCGTGGATGCACTGGGCGGTGCTCGACCCCCGCAACGTCGGCTGGCTGCTCGACGGCAACGATCGCGGGGCGAACGCGGTCGGCACCGCCGCCTATCTGCGGGCAGGCCACTGGCCGCTGCTGCGCCAGCCGCTGCTCGGCTATCCACAGGGGCTCGCGCTGCTGTTCACCGACAGCGTGCCGCTGATCGGCCTTCTCGCCAGGCCGTTCGGCGTGCAAGGCATCCAGTTGGTCGGTGCCTGGTACCTCGTGTGCGTGGTAATCCAGGCCAGCTTCGCCTGGCTGCTCGTAAGCCGCCACACGGATGACCCGCTCACCCGCTGGCTCGGCGCGGCGCTGCTGACGTTCGTGCCCGTGCTGCTCAACCGCTACGGCCATCCCAGCCTGTGCGCCCAGTGGCTGATCCTGTGGGCGTTGTGGGTCCATGTCGACGCGCGCCGTTCCGCCTCGCCCTGGCACTGGCTGGGGGTGCTCGTTACCGCCGCGCTCGTCCACAGCTACCTGCTGCTGATGATCGCTGCCTTCTGGGGATCGACCCTGATCCGCAGGCTGGCGACCGAGCCACAGCGGGGCAGGGCGGCGGCAGGCGTGCTCGTCCTGCTGCCGGTCGCGGGCATCGCCGCGCTGCACGGGGTGTTCAGCGGCGGCTTCCTGTCGACGCGGACCTATGGCTCATGGCCGCTGGCGATCGATGCGTGGTGGAACCCGGCGAACCCCGGCTATTCCCGGCTGCTGCCGTCGTCGCCACAAGGGCCCGATGCGCTCGGTTTCGAAGGGCTGCAGTATCTGGGTGCGGGGCTGCTCGCGTTAGTGCTGATCGCCGGAGCGGGTCTCGTCCGGCGACGCAGGGTCGGCGCGGAGGGCCGGCGGCTGCTATGGCTGGTCCCGGCGTTCGCGATCCTTGCCCTGGTCGCGATCGGCCCGGCACCAATCTGGCGTGGCGAGCCGCTGTTCCGGGTGCCGATGACCCGCGGCATCGTCAACCTGCTCGACCCCGTCCGCGCCGCCGGCCGGCTGGGTTGGCCGATCACCTATACGCTGATCTACGCCGCCGTGGCGGTCGTCACGCGACAGCGGCGGGCGACGCTGATCCTGGCCGCCGCGCTCGCGTTGCAGATGATCGACCTGTCCGGCATGGTCGCCGCGATCCGGACCACCAGCGCGCAGGCGGACGACCGCACTACCTATTCCCGCACCCGCGACCCGCGTTGGGCCGGGCTGATCGCCCGCGCCGGCTCGGTCGATTTCGAGCCGCCGCAGCCTTTTGGCAATCTGCAGATGATGGAGGAAGTCGCATGGCGCGCGGTCGCCGCCTGTCGCCCGGTCCGCTACTTCTACGCCGCGCGCGACAGCCGTGCGATCCGCGACCGGACGCAGGCGGACGCCGCAGCGTTCCGCGCCGGGCGGCTCGACCCGACGCGGCTCTACGTGGTGCTGAGCGGTCCCGTGCCGGAGCCGGTGCGCAGCCGCGTCGTCGTGATCGACGGGGTAGCGGTGGTCCCGGCCACCGCACCCGCGCCGCCGCCCGGCTGCTAGCGCTTCATCGCGGCGAGCAGCTTCTTGACCTCCTGGCTGCGGCCGCTGGGGACGATCAGCACATCGTTACCGCTGGCGACGACGATCAGGTCCTCCACCCCGATCGCGGCGATGCGGATGCCGTCGGAGCGGATCAGGCAGTTGCGAGTGTCGAGCGTGATCGCCTCGCCGCCCGCGGTGTTGCCCATCTTGTCGCGGCGGCTGATCGCCTGGAGCGCGTCCCAGCTGCCGACGTCGTTCCAGCCCATCGCGACGGGCACCACCGCCACCCGGTCGGCCTTTTCCATTACCGCGTAATCGACCGAGTCGTCGGGAGCGGCGGCGAATGCGTCGGCGTCGGGGAAGACGCGGTTGCCCTTGCGCCACGCCTTGGCCATCGAGTCCTGCACCGCAGTCAGCATCGCGGGGGCGTGCTGGGCCAGCGCTTCGAGGAACAGGTCGGCGCGGAACAGGAAGATGCCGCCGTTCCAGGCATGGTCACCCGCCGCCAGCATCTCCTGTGCGGCGGCGAGAGGGGGCTTCTCGACGAAGCGGCTGACCCGGTGGACGCCGTCTGCGATCGCCTCGCCGACCTGGATCCAGCCATAGCCGGTCTCGGGCTTGTCGGGCGCGATGCCGAAGGTAACGAGCCAGCCCTTGGCGACCATCGGCAGCGCGGCGCGGATCGCGGTGTGGAACGCGTCGACATCGTCGATGACGTGGTCGGACGGCATCACCAGCAGCGCGTCCTCCCCCCCGCCCGCGGCAATGGCGGCGAGCGCGATCGCGGGCGCGGTGTTGCGGCCGACCGGCTCCAGGATCAGACACTGCGCGGGTGTCCCCGCCTCCGACAGCTGGTCGTCGATCATGTCGGCGTGCATCGCGTTGGCGACCACGATCGGGGCCGCGAAATCCTCGCCCGCGGTGCGCTTGGCGGTGAGCTGGAGCATCGTCTCGTCGGCGGTGAGCGACAGGAGCTGCTTGGGCTTCTCGGGCCGCGACATCGGCCACAGACGCGTGCCCGACCCGCCCGACAGGATCACGGGAACGATGGTATTGCTCATCTGAATTGAAACCCTTTCCGTGCGCGTCAACGCTTGAGCCTTCCAAGGGCTCCCGACGCTACGCCGGGTTCCGTTCAGGCTTTCTTCGTCAATTCGCGCGATAGCCGATCGCCGGGATTTGGGAAGAACGGGGCGTATCGCGATGATCCGGCTGTTCCGGCACTATGTTCCCCATGCCGTGCTGCTGCTCGGGCTGGTCGACTTCGTGCTGCTGATGGCGGCGGCGGAGGCCGGCTGGGTGATCCGCGCGGGGCAGATCGGCATGGCGGTAACGCCGGTGGGCGAACGCACCGGTCAGCTGGTGAGCTTCGCGCTCGCGCTTCAGGTCGCGCTGGTGGCGGTCGGGGGATATGGCGCGGGATCGTTCCTGTCGCTGCGCTTCGCGGCGGCGCGGCTGATGGTGGCGGTGTCGCTGGGCGTCATCTTCCTGTCGTTGATCTATTTCCTGATCCCGCCGCTGACCCTGTGGCGGTCCAACCTGCTCTATGCGATGGTGCTGGCGATCGTGGCGCTGGGGCTGGTGCGCGCGCTGCTCGGTCGGGT
>Ga0325401_1001114_pt1 | contig 21969 bp, 15 predicted proteins | sample PopdelMetagenome_FD_205666 | JGI IMG/M metagenome (GOLD analysis project Ga0325401, IMG submission 205666) | Populus deltoides microbial communities from Bellville, Georgia, United States - Xylem-PdKOR-R2 | ecosystem: Host-associated > Plants > Phyllosphere > Stem > Wood/Secondary xylem | place... | reverse complement strand
GGCTCTATTATATGGAAGATGTTAGTATTGGCCGAGCACATCACATGCATAATTCAAGTGACCTCAAAGTGGAACAAATTTTGCTCTAGCACTGTCGGTTAGGCCACCCGTCATTTGGTTACTTACAACATGTGTTTCCTGATTTATTTTCGGGTTTGTCGAATTTGGATATTAAATGTGAGACATGCATTTTAGCTAAAAGTCATCGAGTTACTTATCTATTGAGTATGAATAAGAGTGATATTCCTTTTGCCTTGATTCACTATAACGTATGGGGTTTTTCCCCAAAATCTATTATGTCTGGTTTTCACTGGTTTGTGATATTTGTTGATGATTGTACTCAAATGACTTAGATTTATCTGTTACAACATAAAAAGGAGGTTTTTCATGTGTTTAAATCATTTCATACAATGATTCAGACTCAATTCGCAGCTAAGCTCCAAAAATTCAATCAGACAATGATGGTAAGTATGTGAATCAATAGTTTTGTAATTATTTCCACCACTATGCACTAATTCATGAGACCTCATAGCCCAGACTCCGCAATAAAATGGTATTGCAGAATGTAAGAATCGTCACATTCTTAAAACTGCTCGATCTCTATTACTTGGAGCTTACGCACCTAACCACTACTGGGGTGATGTTGTTACCACGACTGTCCATCTCATTAATTGCATGCCTTCAAAAGTTCTTGGGTTCAAGACTTCGCTACAGGCCTTGTCAACCTATGTGTCATTACCTACAGTATGGATGCTTCCGCCACACATTGTTGATTGTGTTGCGTTTGTTCACCTCCACAAGAATCAACGTAAGAAACTTGATCCTTGTGCCATTTGTTGTCTTTTTTTAGGATACGCTGCACATCAAAAGGGGTACCGATTCTACGACCCAGTTACTAAGCATATATATGTGACTATGGATTTCACGTTCCTCGAATCTGACACTTTCTACTCTCTTGCTGCATCCAATTTTTCTCTTCAGGGGGAGACACAAGTAAGAGAAATGAATTGGTTGACATTTGATTGGTTCAAAGACACTGATGCGACACCGAATACGACTCGACTTATTATCAATCAGGAATCTAAGCTAGAGTTGACATCTCCAGAAGCTCAGCCTATTATCAATCAGGAATCTAATCTAGAGTTGACATCTCTGGAAGCTGAAGTAACAGTGTCAACATCTCCAGAAGCAGTAATAGTACCCCCCACTCCCACTCCCACTCTTCAGTATCCAATGACCCATCTCCTGAGAATATCATTGAGGTAAGCTCTCCTATCCCACCTCACATTCCTGATGATATGGATACCCTTGTTGGCTATGAGTTACCTTTCAGGCAAAATCGAGGAAAACCACCAAAGAGATATTCTCCAAAACTAGAGGATCAACGGTTAAGATATCCAATTGCCAATTATGTTTTGACAAAGAAACTGTCTAAACCTCTTAAGAACTTTGTGAATGAACTCTCCTCACATCATATTCCCACGAGTGTTGACGAAGCTTTGGATGACTCTAGGTGGATCCAAGCTATGAAGGAGGAAATGGAAGCTTTACTAAAAAATAAAACGTGGACTCTTGTTTCCCTACCAGAAGGTCAAAAAACAGTGGGGTGTAAGTTGGTATTCTCCATCAAGTACAAAGTCGATGGGTCAGTTGAAAGGTACAAAGCAAGACTAATGGAAAAGGGCTATACGTAAACCTATGGCATAGACTATCAAGAAACATTCTCACCTGTGGCCAAGTTGAGTACTGTTAGAGTTTTACTATCTCTCGCAGTAAATCTTGATTGGCCATTACACCAGTTTGATGTTAAAAACATATTTTTACATAAAGATCTTGAAGAAGAAATCTACATGGATGTCCCTCTAGGATATATGGCAAACTCTGAAGCTAAGATCATGTGCAAACTACAAAGAAATTTATACGGCCTAAAGTAGTCTCCTAGAGCATGTTTTGGGTGCCTGAACTCGGCAATGAGAAAATATGGCTTCCAACAAAGCAACTCGGATCATACTCTATTCTTAAAACATCACCAGGGTAAGGTAACAACTTTGATAGTTTATGTAGACGATATGATCATTACAGGAGATGACAAAGAGGAAATAGCAAGATTTCAAGAGCAACTGGCCACAGAATTTGAGATGAAAAATCTAAGAGGACTCAAATATTTTCTGGGAATTGAAGTTGCTAGGTCAAAACATGACATATTCCTTTCCCAATAAAAATATATCCTGGATTTATTATCAGAAGTATGATTACTAGATTGTAAGCCTGCAAATACACCGATAATTCAAAATCACAAACTCGGAGAATACCCAGACCAAGTGTCAACAGACAAAGGAAGGTATCAAAGAATAGTATGAAAATTGATTCATCTCTCTCATACACAGCCAGACATCGCTTATACAATGAGTATGGTAAGCCAATTCATGCATTGTCCGAGTGAAGATCATATGAATGCAGTGATTCGGATTCTCAGATGCCTAAAGTTCTCTCCTGGAAAATGACTTATATTTACAAGAAACAATCACTTACGAGTGGAAGGTTACACAGATGCTGACTTAGCAGAAAATATCTCTGATAGAAAATCGACTTCAGGCTATTTCATGTTGGTTGGAGGAAACCTAGTTACCTAAAGAAGTAAGAAGCAAAAGGTGGTAGCATTATCAGTTTCGTGGGATGGCTAAAGGCCTTTGTGAACTTCTTTGGCTTCGAAGACTATTAACTAAAATTAGCCTTGCTCCTAAGGGAGAAATGAACCTATTTTGTGACAACAAAGCTGCAATTAATATTTCTCACAATCTAGTCCAGCATGATCGGACCAAACATGTGGAAGTAGACCGACACTTCATCGAACAAAATCTTGAGGCCAAGATAATTTGATCTCTGTTTATTAAATCCAAAGACTAGTTGGCAGACATACTTACAAAAGCTATATGTAGCATAAGCTTTTACAATTCACTTGGCAAGTTAAGCATTTAAGATACATATGCATTAATTTGAGGGGGGAGTGTTGGCATGAGTTGTGCTATGCAAGATTATAAGAGGAAAATTAACAATATATTCATTAGCTAATTAAGCTAATAAATGTAGGTTACAATCTGTTATATATATCATCTTATTCATGTAAATAAAACATTAAAAAATGAAAGATTTTTTTCCATTCTGTCACGTCTTAGTACTCGCAGTTCCCACGACTCCTTTTCGAAAGAAACGCTAAAAAAAAGAAAACTTATTTAAAAAAATATCCGTATATATTAATAAGTCATTATTGCAAAAATCTCAGCCATTTCTACAGAAGTTTCAGTCTCACCACCTCAGCTGCTGTAGTAGATGAATGGCTCCGCAAGACCCATCCATTATGCCAGCGTCGGAACCTTCAAGGCCGCCTGATAGTTGGTGTCGTTGTCCAGTGGGGACCATTCAACAATCATGAGCATGTACATGCAAATACTCTCAGCTGTGCGTGGGCAGCCGCTGCTTAATCTTCCACCTCTCTATATCCAACACCGTTCCACAGCGTCTCCATAATTTTCTCACGGACTAGAACATTACTTTTGTTAGGATTTGCGATGGCAAAGATAGAAAGAAGTTGAGAAATTCAAGGCATCAGTTGGCGATTATAAGGCTACTTGATTTGAGGAGGTTCTTGAGATCTGAAGATGGAGAGCATATTTATTTCGGCTGCAAAGCATGAGATTGTGAAACAGTTCTCGGGTCATTGAGATTTAACTTGGGAGATGGATATTACTGCAAGTGATTGGGGTAGGGAAGATCTCATTTTTTATCAAATTAGGCAGGCTTCTATCAGTGCTTATGTTTCGTTCAAAATTGGCAAGGACTTGCGTGCTTGCCAATGTGTGAGCATTTGACAATCTACACATGCCAATTAATAGGAGAGAAAAAAATAATGTAGCAACTAGGGAAGTAGTTTGCACAAGAGTTATCATGTCAGCAACCAAGGATATGTAACAGCCTCAGGCAATTGGAAAGGCTGGTTCTTCTTTTCATTCAAACAGCCAAATGTCATGAGAATTACAAATCAAGCAAATCTTGATTAAATTATATACTATTTTACAAGGGATTGAAGGTCCACAAGACTTGTATTATCTTGGAGAATTGCAAACAATTGAGACTACATGTACAGTTAGCAAGACCAATGTTATTGTGCCGGAGGATCTTCAACTTCAGCCTCTTCTGATTCTGATTCTAACTTTTCTTCAAGACGGATCCTCTTCTCGGATGCTTGTTTTTCGAAAATTTCACTGTCAGTTGCTTTATGCTTCGATGAAGGTAGGGCTGATGACGAGTCGGTTTTAGACTCAGCGCCAGCAGAAGGGGAAGGAGGTGGCAGCTCGGAATCTTTAGGTGGATCGGTTACTGATGACAAGCTTTTGGGAGAAAGTAAGGCACTGCCAGCTTTCTGCTGTTCCTCTATTATCTTCTGTAAGTACCTTGCATGTTCCTCTATCCGTAACTGAAGGGTTCTTTGCACCTAAGATATAGAACGAACAAACAAGTTATCCTAACGGGAAGACCTCAGAGATCAGCATTCAATGCATGTCTATCGAAGTTATGTGAACAAATTCAGGCACAACGGAGAATATTGATCTGGTCATACAAGAGAAAGCAAAAGCAAACAACAAGCAAGAGTTTTGGGAAGGGAAGGGTGAACAACTACCAGGAGGTATTGGCCTCAACCATTAGAGAAAATTGAGAGGCTTTTTAAGCCCTCGACACAAAACATTCCGCAAAAGCTATCAGATATATTCCCAGGACCCAGAGAAGAAAGTATACTAGTAGGCGCAGATTAATTTTTAAGATTAACGAAGTGAGAAAGCAGATAGAAACCAAATGGTAGTCATAAGTTAGTTGTACAACATACCTCAAGTGGTTCATGTAGCTGCTTCTGGACTTCCATTTGCATGCGAAGAGCCTCGGTGATTTGAATTGTCCTAGACATGAAAAGATGGGGAAAGTTTTATATGTAAATTGATAGAACAAAATGGCAAGATGTCCACATAGAATTGAAAAGGCAAAATATATCAGTGCTAACCCTTTTTTCTTCCCATCATCATCAATGATAATTGAAACCGCTTTCTTTTCTTCAGAGCAAGAAGCTTTCTTCTCTGTATAGAAAGGGAGTAAAATCTCAACAATTCAGAAAGAAAGTGGAAAAAGAAAAAAAAAATCCTTTCATGCATATATAAAAACAAAAACAGATCACTATAGGAATTAGTTTTGAAGTCTAATTCTTGTAGGTTATCTTTAAGTCTCTAAAATAATCTTAAGATTAGCATAAATATGAGTCATGAACAGTTGTAATCTAAGTCCAAGCCATGGGGCTTCCTCTCTAATGTGAGAGTAATATGATATAAGTGAGTCTCAATCATACTTCCCTCATCCTCCTCCCAATTTTACTCTGTGGAAACTTAAAAGTAAATTATAGATAGGGTCGAATTGATTCCCTCTTCAAGTTCTGGATATCCCAGAACAGGATCCCATGATCCTGAACTAATCACGTATCAGCAGAAAAATAAGAAGAAACAAAGATCAGGTAACCCAGAAACACTGCCACCCATCTTCAGAATTGAGGTAGAAAATTGTTCTAATGAAAAGAATAAATAAGCATGCCAGATGGAACGAATAACTATAGCACGGACAAAATCATATGAACACTTTTTTAGTTATTCCTGAAAAAGATTTGGTAATGATGATGTTGGCAATGATAAACATGACTTCTTTGCATTATGAATTCATTACCTTCCTTTTTTTCTGGAAAATACTTGGCAAGTCGGTATTTCTGAAAAGAGAAAAAAGTAAGGAGAAGGTAAAAATCTATACAATTAAAGCACGCGCAGTTAAGTTCAAAGCTGACTAATTCAGATTGGATGAACAAGTTGAGAGATAATATAGACTGGATACCTGTAGGTGGCTTTTCACATGATAGATGGTCAAACCTTCAACGTTCATAAGCTTAACACCCCCTTTGGAGTAGCCTCTACATTTCAAAGGAATCCATGAAACATCATACAACAAAGAATATATATATATAACAATATCAAAAGTGCCGCGTGAGGTATTTGCTATGGTTCAGATGATTAAGTGGTTCGAGCCTAATATATATCACAATAGAGTCCTTCAATGAAAAGAACAAAGCCTCGACCTTCGATGGAAAAGGTGACACAGCTTACTTACTTTCAGCCCCATCAAGCTTATTGACAGCATCCAAAAAACGTTCATGAAGCTCAGGTGTCCATCTCATTCTTGGCTTGTGTGCAGTGGATGAACCAAGAGAGGGTTGACTTGAAAGCGCATCAACAGGTGGGGCAATAGAAGGAAAATTCTGATAGCATGCGAATCCTGTGACTGGTTTTGATGAAGTTTCAGGAGTTCCATATATTTCCTAGAAAACAGATCCAAAGAAGGTATAAATTAGTTGAATATAATGCAGTAGTCCATCAATGGCATGTCTATATGTGGAACAAGAAAAAAGGATCCTGTTTTCTTTGTTTTTTTTTTTTTTGAACTGCAAAAAAACCTTATCTAAGTCATTCGTTTTTTTTTTTTTAGCAGAGAAGCAAGTATTGGAAATAAAATAAACCCTTCTAATGTAGATGATCCCTCTGCTTGACAATACAATTGCAGATTTACAATAAAACTACTTTTAGTACATTCATTCTAACCAGAATCAAAATTGATGATAGCTACAATGTACTTACAACAAGCCTCGGGTTTTCTCCATGGTCTGTGATAGCTATATCAAGTTCATCAGACAAAAACTGCAGCTCCAATTGCTCTGTTAGTTCTAAATTGTCACTCGTACAGTTCATGCCATGAAAGCCACCCTCAGAGGCATCTCCAGACAAATTGAGAAAGTCTATCATAAAACCATCTGAACGCTCTTCATCAAATGGACTGCTCAAATCCTCGCTGACAAGCTGTGGAGATTTTGTTGAATCAGTGGCAGAAACGGACTGGCTATATGTTGGGGGATGTGGTAGAAATGGAAAATTTCCAAGCTGTCGATTAGTTTCAGAGCTAGATGAAGATGGCAGGTATAAACTGGTACAGAGCACAGACGAGCGTTGAAATGTGCTCTTAGAGAGTTGGACATGATAAGCAAGAGATACAGGGCTGTCTGGTCCAGATTTTGGATGGTACTTTTGATGTTGAACTGTAGACACTTGCATTTTATTTGGAAAACTGAGAGATTCTTCACGTATCAAAGGAGATGGACGTGGAGAAGAAGATTCACCTCTCAATGAAGTTTGACTATCTGATTTGCTACTAAAAGAGCTCTGGATTGGAAATACGGTAGTGCAAAATGGCTGTGTGACTCCTTTACTGGACTCCCCTTTTGTTACTGATACGACAGCATGGTGATTCATGATGATAGCCTAACCTTATCTACCATTCCCATAATCATATGCCAAAATCTAGTAAAAAAACCTTTACAGATAGAAATGATGGAACGAGAGATACTGGATTGGAATTTTAATTTCTGTTGAGATTGAGAAATTCTGAGATTTGAGGGCATAACAAAGGAAAGACATATGGTCAAAGTTTAAGGTTTAATCAAGTTCCAAATCCACCAACAGAATCAGTCAGCCGCGACATTTATGTCCGGAACACTCTCCTCGCTTCAATCAGCACCGAACTGTTACATTTCTGTAACAAAAATTAGCTTCAATATGATTCTTAGCTTATTTCAGTAACCAGATCAGCAAATCAGTTATCTGCTAAATTTGACATGCATTTAAGCCATATAATCTACACAGATCTTGATGTGAAGGCATCTCCATCAAGTCTATAACTAAATCATGCAAATGATTCTGTGCTGAGAAACCTGTAAACCAGAGAAGCAGTATATTGATCAACACTCGGAAGAAATTGTAAAGTTCTTTCTTGGTAAATAAAATTGTATACAAGTTACAAGACAATTCAACCACTTGACTGAAAAAACGCCATGAGAATCCATTTTTCTAGCTTAGCAAAGACACTTACAGAGGTCTAAGTTGTTAGGCAATCAATTGTATAGCATAATTATAGGACAAGAAAACACATGATGGCCATATCAGTAATTAGCAAGTGCAGCATGCCTAAGTGGCCTCCAGGCAAAGCACAGCTCTATCACAAAATAATATCTAGAATTACTTGTACATCGATGACCGAAAACAGACTCGCTGTAGGAGTCCACACATACAACTTCTAAGCATCAGAAATTCCTTGCCATTGTCAACCCCTACCTGAAACCTAAACTAAAACAACCTATATCTCTATCATTAACTGTTTATGCTTAAATCCCATCACAACTGCCACTAAAAAAGCACACTGGAACCAAGCTCTAACACACTCTTTAACTGAAATTCCGACCATATAAAAGCTGACACCTTCTTTTTCATCATTGCAATACATATATAGCAAAAGCTTTAAAATTATTTTACAGTTCTTAAACACTTAGCATGAAGGAACAAATCTAAATATTAACCTCAGACATGTCACCATAAAACAGAACCCAAACTTTCTCCCGCCACTAAAAATAAGTAAAGATTTCTTTTTCTTAAACAGGAATTCAAAAAGAAAAAAGAAGAAAAGAAAAGGCATAAACACACAAAATGAGAGAAACCCAGATAGATTTAAAATCCTATAGCAGCAAATGAATTCAAAGTGGACTAATTAATAAGCAAGAAAAAAAGAAAAATATATGTTTAAACTCCCGTTAAAAAACCAATGTCATGAGAGTCAGTCATCCACAAACGAAATTAGATAAAAGAATGACGCAGCAGAAAACAGTAAATGAATACGACCAACGTCAATATTCCGTAAATGATTTACAATGAGAGAAACTCTCAGAAAACTCAAGGTTTATTATTCAAAAATCAATGGCTGCCACGGTCAGGGGCCTTACAATGGTATATAAAGCAAAACCCTAACCTAACCCATGACGGATAAGGAAACGACACAAAACATTAAATTTACCAAAAATGGCAAATTTGAGATAAATGCAGAATACGAAAGGCCTATGAATCCTGAGCAAACAGGAATTGACGGAAGTCAATTCGGACTCGGGAATCAAGAGTTATGGCTAAAACAAAACTTTCCAAAAATGGAAAAAATGACGATTTCGGGGCCGAAACGATGGAATTTGGCCAAAAACTGGTGGACATCAGGGGCATAGCCGCTGACTTCATCCGCAAACAGCGAAACGCATTGACTCGGTGAATTTCGCGGCATTCCGACTCCGATGCCCCGGACGCCCTGGCTGCCGAAATTCAGTTGCCTTTGAATTTCGGGTGATCCCTCTTGAGCATATATGCTTCCGCTACTTGTTCTACATCAAAGAACCTCAAGAGTAGCAGCAGATAAGATTTCATCAGATATCTATGTACGTAAGGAAGAGAAGAGAAAAGTTCATCAAGAAAAGAAAAGAAAAAAGACTGTAATTAAACTAACCTGAGAATACGAGATCTTTTTTCTTTCTTTCTTGTTGAAGGAAGAAAAGAAGAGAGACAGACAGACAATAACAACAATGTTACTAAGGTGCTTTGAGTCTAACGTTGCATACTGTGATAAAGAAAGAAAGAAAAGAAAGGATCCAGATACTAAAGAAACCAAAAGTAGCAGAAGGATTTGGCTCCGGGGAATCAGTTTATAAGAAAATGATTGATCGCATTGTGAGGGTTACAGTGTTTCACAGGCCTGGAATGCTTCACACGCACCAATGTCAGGTGGATCTTGGTTGTCTGTCCTTTCTGAAGACATGTCAAGTGGGGTTTACATCATCTAAAATTTGAAAATTTTGTCTGAAGCTGAGGTCATCCCATCCCATCCCATCCCATCCTCGAGTCAATCTTGTCTGTGAAACGAGTAAGCAATGGAATATCTACTGTGATTGTGATTGCCTTCGATGAAATTCTTATCCAGTATCTTGTTTTTATCTGATCCAATAATTCTTTTTTTCTTACCATTTCTAACTCCTGTTAAACTCTGTTGCCCCCAGTATTACTGCTCAAGTGCTATGATGCTTACTACAGTACTATGCATTGCAGACAAATTAAATTCATGGTTTGATCTTCTATAATTTATTTAAAACCATCAGGGGAATCTCACAACAATGCTTGATAATATATTACTCCATGCAGTCATGTTGGCTTCTTCTTTTTTTGGTTATTGTAATGTAATGTGTTTATTAAAAATATTTTTTATTTTAAAAAATGTTAAAATAATTTTTTTAAATTTTTGACATGGAAAAAACATTTAAAAATGAAAGCCAGCTCTTTCCCAAACCACACCTAAGTTTTCAAAGCAAACAAATTTCATAGCCACCCCAATCAAGGGCACTGTAATCTCTAGTGTCTATGTATGCAGTTGTTCATACACAAAATCCCCCTACCAAATGGCCAAAACATGAATAGAGTTATAACAGTACTTTTGTTTAAGCATGGAATCTTCAATCAATCTCCCACAAATCAAATAGCAAAATCCAAGTGATTTTTCATAAGATCAGAAGGTTCCAAATTTCACATTGGATTTAGGGTTTAGGGCATGCACCTCATGGTATTTACACTGTTTAATTCGTTAGTACTAATTGTGTGTAATGGAAAGTAATAAGCAATTCCAAAATATCAAAAGCAAGAAGGGTCCCATAGCATTAATTTGATCTCTAATTAACTTACTTTTGTTTAATTTGTTTTCATCATCATCCTAATTAATTAAGCTAATTAATTAATACCCTAGTACCCATTCCATTTCTTAATTTGTTTATATCATTATGATCTCCTCTATTTTTTTTAGTTTAACGTAGGTGTTTGGGCCAGCTTGCGCGCACTTCGACTAATCCCACGGGCCGTGAAGTTAACGACCATGTAAGCTTCCAGTGACTATCATATAAGCAACCACATGACTCAAATCTGAGATCACAGAGGGAGCAAATCTCTTGATCCCAAACTCTTATACTAGGCCACCATCTAAATGGTTGATCTCCTCTATTTTTGCATAGCTAGCTAGTGAAATCAGCACTCAGAAATTAAGCATGGTTATGGTTCTAAAATGGCTCTGCCTCCTATTCAAGGAGTGCAAAAATACAACAAACAAGAAAATCAAATTGACTTGAAAGAAATACTTATCAATTGACGCGGTTACGCTGATTGATTGATTAGCACTATAATTGAAGGGTATATTAAACACATCAATAATTAAGCTTATATGGCTACCTGTTAGGTTATCCCAAGTTCAGTGCATGCATTAATTAATTAATTCTGAATGAGATTAGGAGCATGCAACTTGACTTTCTTATGTAATCCATTGCACGTTAGTAGCTAGTGAAGTAGAATACACACACACACATTGGGAGAAGAGGGACAAATGTAGATATATCTCCATGATACATAACAAAAAGAAAGGTTGAGATTTTGGGAGAAGAAGGACAAAAGCGGGTGAGGAAAACGGGAATACAAAGGGGCCGGCAAATAGATAGAGGCCAGCCGGCAACAAACAAGTCACTTTGTGATAATTAGAAGTATCACAACAGTTCAAATTTAACCAAAAACAAAATGTTAAAATGAGAAAATCCCATAAATTAAGTAAATGAATGTATATACTTTTTAATTTATGATTACAAATTTTTTAAAAAAAAATATTGAAAAAACATGTATATTTATCCTTTTTTTTCCAAAAAAATTTAAAATAGCTAGTTATATATATATATATATGTAGTTTTTGAGATTTTATCTAGAATAATGAATCTTTTAAAATAAAATTATTATAGGATATATATTTTGATTATTTATATTAAAATTAATTTATTTTTATATATTAATTTTTTATTAGGTGTTAACTATTTGGAAAAAAGTTTTTTTTTTTAATTAAAAACCAATCCTAAACTTAGAAGTGAACCAATTAATATAAAACTGGAATGAGAACATGTAATCCACTATAAATTCGTCACAACCATTGCTTGCCGTACAACCAAAGATACGTAGACGTCAGGGAGAGGAAGAGTCAAAACTCATACCCCACGAAGCCTGAAAAACTAGCTCAAGAAAACAGAGAAACCCTTGTCTACCTAAACTCTAAGAATGTATGCTTGGTTTAAAGACTTGTATTGGTTGATTTGTTGATGCAAATCCTTCGTTTTTGTACCCATCAAAAAGATGAGCAGCAACCAACATGGAAACACAACAACAACAACAGACCTATCAGCAAGAAGCTGGTCGCCAACCCCTCAAAATGGGTTCTCCTTCTTTGACTCTATTTCTTATCGTTGGAATTCTTTGTTTCAGAATCAAAAGAATAAATTCCATATAGAAGAAGAAGAAGAAGAAGAAAGATCTGCATTTATTAAGGTCTGTTCTTCCTTCTCCACCGGTTCCCCATTTATCTGCTTGTTTTGATGATGCGTTTTATGGTCTTTATTATTCTTAATTAAGACTTGCATTGGTTGACTTTGAAAGAACAAATCTTTAGCGTCTATCTCATCGTCAAGAAATTCATTTGTTGTTAATGGATAGCTAGCAATCAATCCTATATTTAGTGAAAGTTAGACACTTGTGATTCAAAATGCTGACCTTTTTTTTTTTACAAGGTTTGCGTATAATATAGCATTCTGTCTTTTATATGTATGTATGTATGTTTCATGATTAGCGAGGGATGCACCCAAAAACTGGATGAGACATGGGAAGTTTATATTTTTTTCTCAATTCAATCTTCTTATGCCTTGAGAGCATCTCTGAATAGACTGTAGGACATAATCTGCTGAATTTAACTACAAAGTTTGATTCCTGCTCCAAGAAACATACATGATCTTCAAAACATGGTAATGATTAGCTCAGTAATTTTCAAATCATATTCATCATCTTGATCTATGTGGTCTTTTAAGGTGTTTTCAAGCAGTAATACACTACCAATTAAGCAGCAAAAGTTATTGATGCTTGTATTAGTTACCTTAGTTTCTTTATATTTTTAGATGACAGATGGAGGTCCAAGGTATACTGTCGATGACGCCATTCTGGCCATGGGGTTTGGAAAATTTCAATACCTCGTGCTTCTCTATGCTGGCATGGGTTGGGTTTCAGAATCCATGGAGATGATGATTTTATCATTTGTAGGACCAGCAGTTAAGTCTGATTGGGATCTTACTTCTCAGCAAGAGAGTCTAATAACCAGTGTGGTTTTTGCTGGCATGCTGGTTGGAGCATATTCATGGGGTGTAGTTTCCGACAGATGTGGAAGAAGGTTGGCCTTTTATAATTTTCTGCATTTCTGTTTACAACCCTTTTTTTACTTGAAGGTCATAATAATTATTCACAGAACTTGGAGATGCTTCTGCTATCATTTGTATTGATTGAAAGTCACAATAAAAGCTTTAAACAGATCTCCCGTCAACTCCAACTATGGTTTTAGTGGCTTTTTTTTTTCAGATTGCATAAGCTGTGCCTCTTTGTTGAACTACAGCTGGAATATTTTTTCTGTACTCCCTCAAATGTGCTCTACTGTTTTTTTATTGTATTTCTTCAGGAAAGGTTTCTTGGTTACAGCAATAATTACTTTTGGAGCTGGTTTTTTAAGTGCTTTTTCCCCAAACTATATCACATTGCTTATTTCTCGTTGCTTGGTTGGTCTTGGTCTTGGGGGTGGTCCTGTACTCTTAGCTTGGTTTTTGGAGTTTGTACCAGCACCAAATAGAGGTGCTTGGATGGTGATTTTCTCAGCATTCTGGACATTTGGAGCAATCTTTGAGGCTGCGCTAGCATGGGTATGCTTATGATTTCTTATACTAAGATTTCGAAACTTTCTTGCTTTTCTCTAATGGACACTACGATGTGTCATTTGACGCTATCATTTGCATATCCATGCTTCTTTTGGATGTGGTTTCATCCTTGCTTCATTCTCTGACAGATTATCATGCCTAGATTAAATTGGAGGTGGCTGCTGGCGCTATCTGCTCTGCCTTCATTCCCTCTCCTTTTATTTTATTTCATGACACCAGAATCACCGAGGTATTTTTGCTTGAAAGGCCAGAAAATTGATGCCCTCAGCGTCTTGAACAAAATTGCCAAACAAAATGGAAAAGAATTGCCTCTCGGTGATCTTGCTACAGATAATGAAATCGAGGCACAAGGAATAAAGAATCTTCCCACAGAAGGCACAGAAGAAGTTGCTATTCCTTCTGCCACTCCTCTTAACTGGAAGGATTCTGACATGGGGGTCTTAAAATCCCTGTTAATGCTTCTTTCACCAAAACTGATTAGGTCAACCGTGCTTTTATGGGTGGTATTCTTTGGGAATGCGTTTTCATACTATGGCCTTGTGTTGCTGACAACCGAGCTGAACAATAGGAGCAATACATGCCATCACACTAAAGCGCAGTCACAGGGGTCTTCTGATGTAGATTACAAAGAAGTTTTAATCGCTAGTTTTGCAGGTGAGTTTTCACAGATATTACAGCAGTGTTTTTATTCACACGATAATCCTGATTCTGTGATCTGTTCAAGGAAAAGCTTATAACATCTGACTTTTATTTGGATCCAGAGTTTCCGGGGCTCATCGTGTCAGCTCTCATAGTTGATAGGATTGGTCGTAAGCTTTCAATGGCGGTATTGTTCTTTGTGAGCTGCATCTTCCTGCTGCCATTGGTAGTCCATCAGTCACCAAGTGTCACAACAGTTCTTCTCTTTGGTGCTCGAATATGTATCACAGGAACCTTCACCATCGTCTTTATATACGCTCCAGAGGTGAGTCATGGCAGTTGAATCTCTTTTTATTATCTCATAATCAAGAACCTTCACAAAAAATAAAAATAAAAATAAAAAATAAGATTTTAGCTTACACCAACTCCTCTGGGTCATCTTGTGCTAATAAGGTTGTCAAGAAATTTATTGAGAAAAAAGAGAGAAATTTTTTCATTAAAAAACTAATAAATATGTCAAGACTATAACAATTTTCTTATAAGAAATCAAATTAATAATTTATAATACTGATCTTAATATTTTATATCTATTATAGTCTAATTTAATTTCATTTGATTTAAATTAGAAATTATCATGAATAAAAAAAATATGAAAAGAATTTAATTTTTTTAATATTTTATATTGTTAAAAATATTTGCATATAAGAGAAAAATATTGAATTGTTCATTTGTTTTTCAAAAACTTCTAAATAAAATTATGAAAAGCTTCTAAAAAGTGTTTTTCATACTTGATAAATTTGAAAAACTAAAAAACTAGTTTTTTATTTTTATTTTTCTAGAATGAAAAATATTACATTTAAACATAAACAGAGAGTTTCAGTTCTTTTTTTTTTCTAAATTTTTTAAAAATCGAGTTTTACTTGATTCCTTCTAACATGACCCATCCATCCTCCCTATTCATCCATCTTCACGTACAGACTTGTGCAGTCCTGTAAATCACTGCAGTGATTGTGTTACTAGCTATTTAACTCACGCAAGTTAGATATTTGATTTTTATAAAAAGTAGGTTTATTTATGCATTTTGTATATAAATTTTTTTAAAAAAAAACTCATATATGCATGTAATCAAATAAATAAAAAAACTATGTGTATTAATAAACAGGATGAAAAATTATTAATGACAACAAAAAATTAAATTAGAAAAATCAAAAAAGATGTATAAATCAAGATTTGAGATATTTATCCAGTTTTATTTACTTAATTTGTTTATTTAAAAAAATATTAAAAATAAACACATATTAAATTGATTAAATAAAATAAAAATGATTAAATAAAATAAAAATAATAGTATGCAAAGCAGCATATATTAGAAATATTATCTAAAAATAAATATTTTATTAAATAAAATTCTTATATACAAAAGATATAAAAAAAAACTATAATTGAATTAAAATAATATTAAATACGCACAACACCATAAAAAAGTCTCCCCTTAAATTAATATCTAGCCTTAAAAAAAAAGGGGGCAAAAGAGCCTAGACTCGCGAGCCTATGGGCCATCATTTTTTATTTTATTTTTAAATTAAAGGTGACATGTTGTCCGTCAAGGCAAATGACGTGTTGTTTGCAAGCCTAGATTCTGGTCACCACAATGTTGGCAAAAAATCAGGGCAATGACTCTTTTAACAAAAAAAAAACCAATTTTAAAGTTATTTTAATCCAAAAACACATTATCAACACCCTTATAACACCCTCAAACCATTTCATCAACTCTAAATACTAAAAAATAGCCTAAAAACCTGAAATTAAACCAATTTGGTTTTTGCTATGTCGGCTTAAATCCAACATTGAGGTTCCAAACAACCACCATGAAGTCCTAGAGTGGATGGTGACTTTCTCTCTCATCATCGAAATCCGGCAACTCCTCTTTATCATCTCTTTAACCAATGACTGAAAAATAACATTGTCGCACGTGTGCGACGTCGGCGATATCGTCCACTCTCAGGTATGGTTATTTGTCTATCTGGAAAACATAGGGAGACAATAAATTCTTGTCTTTTATCAATGGAAAGCAGGAATGAGAATCGCCACCTAGTATTTGGTCACTAGGAACCCTAATTGGTCTCAGAGATCGGGCACGGGGACTAGTTGTATAAAGAAAAAGCATTAGCATCTCAAATACATCCTACCTAAGGTAAGCTTTATTATTTAATTGTTTGATAAAAAATTAAGGTTTTGTCGTGTTTTCTAATTATTGGTCTGTATATGGTTTAAGAAAAGTTCTTCTCAGTATGGAGATTCTTGTCTCATCATGGAGATTCTTGTCTCATCATGTAAAACCTAACCGTTCTATGTCAACTAAAGAAAACTATCTTTTTAATATCAAGAATACATCTTACGTATAAGCTCGTAATCATTAATATTAAAAGAAAACAAAATGATTTTTTTTGGAATTTTTGAAATATTAGCCTAGTTCTCATGACTTTGATAAATTGGTTATTAAAACCAAAATGCATGCTAAAACATATATATTTTTTTAAAAAAATTTGTATAAAAACATGATATATATATATTTTTAAAAGACTTGGCTGTATGTATGAAAACAAGACTTTTTTTTAACATTTCAGAGAAAACCAGGTGTTTTAATACTGAATTTGCATCTTTACAATATAAAAATACAAACTAATATTGTGCAAAATTGATAGGAAAATACACGAGAAAATCATAAATTTTTTAAAAAAGATTTTTGGATTTTTTAATTTTTTTTACTGGCTTAGGCCCGACCCAACCACTTTGGTCTGGGCCGGCACTGTCTGGCCTAAAAAACTAAAACAAACAATGGAGTGGCCTAGAGAAGACGAAGAAGAAGAGGAGGAAGAGGAAGAAGCAGACTTGCAGCTTAGCGGTGCTGCCGGTGGCGATGGATGGTGTTGCGGTTGCGGACCGTGGTGTTGACTGGCTGATGGTTCTTCTTTCTTTCTTTGCGTTTCCCTTATGCTTTTTATTTCTTCTGCTATGTCCTTCCTCTTGTTCCCTGTTTTATTCTTTCTCTACCTCTCTAGTCCTCTCAAACGTCCCCTGGTTCAAAATTCAATTGTCATTCTCTGTTTTTTTCTCGTTCCCTCTGTTTCTCAAACATTCTCTCCCCTGTTTTCTCTTCTTTTGCCCCCCTTTGTTTGCTTCTATTTTTTACTTTCCTTTTCATTTATGTTTCCTCTCAAATTTATCATTTTTCCTTGAAATCCCCCCCTTTTGTTTTTTCTTGCTCTTCACCTCTGTATCTCGAACAATTCTTTGCCTTCTCTTACATTTCATCCCCTCTTTTTGTTTGTCCCTCTCCTGTATTTATAGGAGGTCAGGGGAGAGAGCCACCCCTACCAAGTCCAATCGCGCTGAATGGGTAAGGTGGTTAGGCGGCCATTGGACAGTCGTTCCAAGGTGCCACAGAGCTTGTCTCCTTTGCCTTTTCATCTTTGACAGGTCAATGGGTGTGGGTCGTGTCGATTTTGGATCTTCAGGAGAGAGAGAGAAAGCGAGAAAAAAGCAGGGGAATAAACCCCTTCTTCCCTTGCCTCTATGTGTGCAGGGGAAGAAGGAGAATAGTGTCGTTCAAAAGGGCATTGTTTCGTTTTTTTTTTTAGGTTGGGAAAAAAATTGAATTTGAGGAATAACCTAAAAATAGGTTATGACAAACACAAATGAACTTGTGCATCAAAATGGATTTTTTAAAATGTCAACGAACCTAAATTGTATAAATTGCTTTATTTTAAAAGATTAAGGACCTATGAGTATTTTTTATGCAATCTCTAACATGCCGTCCATGTTTGACAACTTTTTTATTTTGGACCCCTTCTTTCAATTTCACGTATGACTAAGAGATCACAAATAATAGGCCTTCAATTAGGATCAATTGAACAAAATAAAACTAAAATGAATTGTTAGAAAATGAACAGTAAGTCTAGTGTTTTGTGTGTGTGTATGAACAATGAAAATCAACAATAACTAAGCCAGGACTATTAGTGTATTAACAAAAAAAAAACTAAAAGGGTTCAATGTTTTACTATAGCATGTGAGGAGATACATTGTGGATTCAAACAGTATAATTACTATTTTGCTCTTCATTCTTAACAATTGCCTTTGAAATAAGGGTAAAACCGTATTTTCCATGGGATCCAAATGTCATTTGAGAATGGATTGGGGGCAAGATTGTTGTTTTGTGTATTTTATGTATAGTAAAAATAGTATATTGTCCCTGGGGGCTTGGAAAAATTAGCCTTTGGTCCAGGGGATTTTGCTTCTTTACAAGTTTATTTGTACAGTGAAATAACTTTCGTGCCCTTCATGCCCGAGAAATATTGACCTTTAAGTGAGGGGTTGTTATCTCTTTACACATTTTATGTACAATTAAATTTTGCTTTTGCCCTTTGACTTTGATAAATTAAAGGCTCTTAAGAAGGTATTTTCGTATTTGCATCATGGTTTTTTTATAATATTTGTATGCCCTTAAGGTCATTTTAGTAATTTGCATTATTATAATATTAATAAATCGATAAAGTTGGCCTACGAGTGCCATGCACGCGTAGGCATGTCATCGCCCCCTGCTCTATTTGGGTGGCGCATTGAGGCACGTAGTGGTAAAAAAAGGTTGATCGCCTACTCACCCAACACGAAAGATAGCGACACATCTTTTAGAGTGGTGTATATTGGCATATGAGCGGCAGTGTGGCAACAATTGACCTTTTTTCTCCTCCACTTTTTTCTCTCTCCCATGCCTTGGTATACGTGCAAAGCTCTTTGTGTCCTCCAGTTTTTATTTGTTTTGAGTTTGGTCTTTATTCTTTTGATTTCTATTTTTATTAGATTCAATGCTTTTTAAGTTTGTTTTGTTTTTAATTTCATCTCTAATCATTTAATCTAATTAGATTTTCTTATCTAATCTAGTCCTCATTCTTTTTGTTGCTATTTTTTTAATCTTTTTTCATTATATGTTTTCTTTAATTATGTCCTTGGGAGTTTGATTTAATTTTGTTTGGTTTCCCATTTTGGTCCTTATTTTTTTATCCTTTTCTTTATTTTTTTAATTTAGTTTCTAATTAGTTTTTTTCAATTATTTTTGTGCATTGTTTAGTTCTCATTATTTTAATTTTAGTTATTTTAAATTTTTATTTTTTATGGTTTGAAATTTTTTTATATGGTTTTTTTATGTTTATCTTTTACAAGGTATTTTTAATCTTATAACTTAGTCCACTTGTTTCGACGATAAATATTATTTTTTTAACCTGATTTGTCTTATGTTATTATCATAATCCAATGAATATTATTTTTTAACCCAGTCCACTAATTTTAAAAATATTTAATTTAATATGTTTCAGGTTATGTTATTTGAATATTATTTTTTTACTTTGAAAAAATTTGAAGAGGCCTGCGTCATAGCACGCGAGTCCCGTCTGGTACTATAACAAAAACCTGTACGTCATCGCACTTATGGCAGAAATCTGCAAGCAATTTTACATTTCGCACTCAGTAGTACACATGGCCTATAGGAGTTGAATCTTCACGCATTGAATATCCCACCATTTTGTTTATCATTGAACTCAAGTTACTTGTCTGTGATAAAATATGGTTTTTTGTTTGCCAGATTTACCCAACATCAGTGAGATCAACAGGCATTGGAGTTGCAAGTTCGATGGGAAGAATTGGAGGGATGATTTGCCCGCTTGTGGCAGTAAGTCTGGTGCAAGGATGTCATCAGACAGCAGCACTTATTCTTTTCGTGTGCATAATATTTGTAGCAGGATGCTGCGTTATGCTGTTTCCGTTTGAGACCAAAGGCCTTGAACTGACTGACAGTATATCTAGTACAAAAAACGAAAAACCTAAGGCTGTGCTGTGAAACAAGAAGAGCCTTAGCTTGATCTGTCAGATAAGTCCTCCCTAACATATTAAGGCTGTGAAAAAGGGAGAGACCATTGCTTTATGTATGAACTTAATTTTATTTTCAGGGAGACTCTTCCTTCCTTTGTACAGTGTTTATTAAGAGTACAGATACAATCTTTGTAATTTGGCAAGTATATTGCTTGGTGGATTCTACAATTGCATTTATTGCAATAACCTTGTTTGTTACTTGTAAGATATATAATAACAAAATTGTAATAAAAAATACATCTTGCTTGTACCTTAATCTTTCATGGTGAAAGGTTGGGATCAACTATGAAGCCGTAATTAATTAATTAATTGCATGTGGTGATTACTGAAACAGCATATAAACTAAAATATAATTTATTCAAGGATTATATTTTTAGATCTAAAATAAAAATCAAGTAAGGATTTGATTGAGTTAATTTCTAAAATTATCATGAATTAATATATTAATATTATTCAAGGGGATTAATATTTTGTCAATTTATAGGGTTTTTTAGATTTTCTTATAAATAGTAGATGATAAATTAATTTTGAAGACATAAAAATAAAATTTTGAATTATAAAATTTTATAGGGTTTTTTTGGATTATACTATTGACATCAAAATCTAGAATTATAACATGATAAATTAATTTTGAAGATATAAAAATAGAAGGTTATCATACGTTTTCAATAAATTCCCTAATAACTTTTTTTTATCTAATAATCCTCCATTGCTAGATGCATTTTTTTTATTATCAAATTCTACAAAATAAAAAAGTAGACATATTAGATTGAAAATGCATTAATTAATAAATCATAAAATAGAAGGTGTAAGTTTATAAAAAAAAATAACATGATTTAAGATTTTTATAAATTTCAAAGTTATTCATCAAAGTTCTAATAATGTCAGTTATAATTGGTACATGATACAAGTAATTTTGACGATAAATAAGTGATTAAATTATTGTTGGAGAAAGAAAACTTTTACATTGATCGAGTATACGAACGTCAGTGTTAAAAGCTGATTAAAAAGTCATTGTAGATGTAAAAATAACTAGCACATGTCGTATAACCATTGAAAGTATATTATATTTTGAAGCATTATTTTTTTATAAAATTAAAATATCAAACTTATCATTATTAGGATCTTTATTAGCATCAATGAAATACCTTTTGATCTCATTTCTATTTTTCAAACTATCTTTCAAAATACCCATTCAAAACAACAAGAAGTCTAGCTTTCCCAACCATTTATTAAAAGACAAAACAAGCTCTGATAATTCCAAATTTATAGTTTATAAAAAGGTGATGAAAATGCATTTTAAATAGCTAGTTCAAATTAAATGCATCTGGAGGTTGTGTATTCACAACAACTATACTAATTTTTTTCTTCAAAAAACCAAATATTATTTTAATATTCTAATCGATTTATTCAAAAAAAATTTATGGTTTAATTTATCATTTAATTTTTTTTGTTTTCTAGAATATTCAGTTTTATTTGTACCCATACCAACTACGATCTTTAGAAAATTTCTAAACCTGTACCGTTGTTGTTTGACGTGGGGCAGCACACATGCTTTGTTTACTCCAATTATCAAAAGATGAGGATATTCCAGCTGGTACGAGATTCAATCTGGCTAGCTGGAGAGGAAAAAAAAA
>Ga0325401_1001111_pt1 | contig 22001 bp, 16 predicted proteins | sample PopdelMetagenome_FD_205666 | JGI IMG/M metagenome (GOLD analysis project Ga0325401, IMG submission 205666) | Populus deltoides microbial communities from Bellville, Georgia, United States - Xylem-PdKOR-R2 | ecosystem: Host-associated > Plants > Phyllosphere > Stem > Wood/Secondary xylem | place... | reverse complement strand
GCTCGGCCGCGTCCTCGACGCCAAGCGCCAGATGTTCGCCTCGGGCGCGAACTTCGACTGGGCGACCGGCGAGGCGCTGGCGTTCGGCTCGCTCCTGTCGGAAGGTTATGGCGTCCGCCTGTCGGGGCAGGATTCGGGTCGCGGCACCTTCAGCCAGCGCCATGCGGTGTGGGTGGACCAGGGTGACGAGCACAAGTTCGTGCCGCTGGGGCAGGTCGAGCATGGCCGGTTCGAGGTGCTCGATTCGCCGCTGTCCGAATATGGCGTGCTCGGTTTCGAATATGGCTATGCGCTTGCCGATCCCAAGACGCTGGTGATGTGGGAGGCGCAGTTCGGCGATTTCGTCAACGGCGCGCAGATCATGATCGACCAGTTCATCGCATCGGGCGAGGCCAAGTGGCTCCGCGCCAACGGGCTCGTCATGCTGCTGCCCCATGGCTATGAGGGGCAGGGGCCCGAGCACTCGTCCGCGCGCCCCGAACGCTTCCTGCAACTGTGCGCGCAGGACAACATGCAGGTCGCCAACTGCACCAGCCCGGCGAACTATTTCCACCTGCTGCGCCGGCAGATGCACCGCAACTTCCGCAAGCCGCTGATCGTTTTCACGCCCAAGTCGCTGCTCCGCCACAAGCTCGCGGTCAGTCAGGCGGCGGACTTCCAGGGCGACAGCCACTTCCGCCGCCTGCTGTCCGACACCAACGGCGCGAGCGACACGGACACCCGGCGGCTGGTGCTGTGCACGGGCAAGGTCGCCTACGACCTGATCGAGGCGCGCGACGCGGCGGGCGACGGCGGCACGCAGATCGTCCGGGTCGAGCAGCTATACCCCTTCCCCGGCGATGCGCTGGCCAAGCGGGTGGCGCGGATGCCCGCACTCGAAGAGATCGTCTGGTGCCAGGAGGAGCCCAAGAACCAGGGCTACTGGTTCTTCGTCGAGCCGCTGATCGAGGAGGCACTGGCGGGTCGGCGCGCGCGCTATGCCGGTCGTGCCGCCGCCGCTTCGCCGGCGACCGGGCTGATGAAGCGCCACCAGCTCGAACAGGGGGCGCTGATCGCCGACGCGCTGGGCCATTCGGTTCGCGAAGAGGTCCGTCGCACCCGCGAGAGCGAGGTCAAGGCCGGCAAGGCCGCGAGCTGATATTCCGTGTGTCCCCGCAAGGGCGGGGACCCAGACTGGGCTCCCGCCTTTGCGGGCGCACAACAAAGGCAGGTAAACGATGGCAACCGAGGTCCTGGTCCCCACGCTGGGCGAATCGATCACCGAAGCGACGATCGGCGAATGGCTCAAGCAGCCCGGTGACACCGTTGCCGCCGACGAGCCGATCGCCAGCCTGGAAACCGACAAGGTCTCGGTCGAGGTGCCCAGCCCCGTCGCGGGCGTATTGGGCGAGCATGCGGTCAAGGTCGGCGACACCGTCCAGGTCGGCGCACTGTTGGCGACGGTCGGCGAAGCCGGCGCCGGTGCCGCCCCGGCGACCCCGGCCGCGTCCGCTCCGGCGCCCGCCGCTGCCCCGGCGCCCTCTGCCCCGGCTCCGGCGGAGCAGCCGTCCGGCGACGCCGCCGCCGCGCTCTCGCCCTCGGTCCGCCGCGCGGTGCTCGAGCATGGCGTCGACCCCGCGACGATCAAGGGCACCGGCAAGGACGGCCGCCTGACCAAGGAGGACGTCGCCGCCGCCGCCTCGTCCAAGCCCGCTGCCGCGCCTGCCGCCGCGCCGGCCCCGGCCCCCGCCGCCACCGGCGGTCGCGCCGAAGAGCGCGTCAAGATGACGCGGCTGCGCCAGACCATCGCCAAGCGCCTCAAGGAAGCGCAGAACACCGCCGCGATGCTCACCACGTTCAACGACGTGGACATGACCGCGGTGATCGAGGCGCGCGCGAAGTACAAGGATCTGTTCGAGAAGAAGCACGGCGTTCGGCTGGGCTTCATGGGCTTCTTCGTGAAGGCCGCGACGATGGCGCTGAAGGACATCCCGTCGGTCAACGCCTCGATCGAGGGCGACGAGATCGTCTACCACGATTACGCCGACATCTCGGTCGCGGTCAGCGCGCCCAACGGCCTGGTCGTTCCCGTCATCCGTGACGCGCAGGACCTGTCGGTCGCCGGGATCGAGAAGACGATCGGCGATTTCGGCCGCCGCGCCAAGGACGGCACGCTCAAGATGGACGAGATGAAGGGCGGCACCTTCACCATCTCGAATGGCGGCGTGTTCGGGTCGCTGATGTCGACCCCGATCATCAACCCGCCCCAGTCCGCCGTGCTCGGCCTCCACCGCATCGAGGAGCGGCCGGTGGTGGTGAACGGGCAGGTCGTGGTCCGTCCGATGATGTACCTCGCGCTCTCCTACGACCACCGCCTGATCGATGGCCGCGAGGCGGTGACCTTCCTGGTCGCCTTGAAGAACGCGATCGAGGACCCCACTCGTATCCTCATCGACCTCTAACATCCTTGTGTCCCCGCGATTGCGGGGACCCAGTCTGGGCTCCCGGCTTTCGCGGGAGCACATCAAGGTGCGTGTGACATGTCTGACCAGACCTACGACTATGACGTTCTCGTGATCGGTGCCGGCCCCGGCGGCTATGTCGCGGCGATCCGCGCGGCGCAGCTGGGCCTGCGTACCGCCTGCGTCGAGAGCCGCGAGACGCTGGGCGGCACCTGCCTCAACGTCGGCTGCATCCCGTCCAAGGCGCTGCTCCACGCGTCCGAACTGTTCGAGGAGGCCGCGACCGGCAAGCTCACCAAGCTCGGCATCAACGTCACCGCGTCGCTCGATCTCGATCAGATGCACGCCCAGCGGCGCGAGGCGGTCAAGGGGTTGACCGGCGGCATCGCCGGCCTGTTCAAGAAGAACAAGGTCGAATGGCTCAAGGGCCGGGCCAGCTTCACCGGCACCGATACGGTCAAGGTCGGCGAGCGCGAAGTCCGCGCCAAGGATATCGTCATCGCCACCGGCTCGTCGGTCACGCCCTTGCCGGGCGTCGAGGTCGATCAGAAGGTGGTGGTCGACTCCACCGGCGCACTCGAACTGGCCAAGGTCCCCCAGCACCTGATCGTCATCGGCGGCGGCGTCATCGGTCTCGAGCTCGGCAGCGTGTGGAAGCGGCTCGGCGCCACCGTCACCGTGGTCGAATATCTCGACCAGATCCTGCCCGGCTTCGACGGCGAGGTCCGCAAGGAAGCCAACAAGATCTTCCGCAAGCAGGGCTTTCAGTTCAAGCTCGGCACCAAGGTCACCGGCGTCGCCGTCGATGGTGACAAGGCCACCGTCAGCGTCGAAGCCGCCCAGGGCGGCGGTGCGGAAACGCTGGAGGCAGACGCGGTGCTGGTCGCGATCGGCCGCAAGCCCAACATCGACGGGCTCAACCTCCAGGCTGCGGGCGTCGAGCTTACCGCACGCGGCCAGGTCGGGATCGATCACGACTTCCGCACCAACGTGCCCGGCATCTGGGCGATCGGCGACGTCGCGCCGGGGCTGATGCTCGCGCACAAGGCGGAGGACGAGGGGATCGCGGTCGCCGAGAACATCGCCGGCCGTACCGGGATCGTCAATCACGAGGTGATCCCGAGCGTCGTCTACACCGCGCCCGAGTTCGCCGGCGTCGGCCTGACCGAGGAAGCCGCGCGCGAGAAGGGCGAGATCAAGGTCGGCAAGTTCCCGATGCTCGCCAACAGCCGCGCGCGCACAAATCACGAGGGCGATGGCTTCGTGAAGGTGATCGCCGACGCGAAGACCGACCGCGTGCTCGGCGTCTGGTGCATCGCCTCGGTCGGCGGCACCATGATCGCCCAGGCCGCGCAGGCGATGGAGTTCGGCGCGACCAGCGAGGATATCGCCTATACCTGCCACGCCCATCCGACCCATTCGGAGGCGCTGAAGGAGGCGGCAATGGCGGTGACCGGAAAGCCGATTCACTTCTGACCGCAACCGCGACCGAGCGGTGATGCGCGTCCGCCCGGACCGCTCGGTCCCACTTGTCGCCATGTCCGACCGCGCCCAACTCGAAGCCGAATGGCTCCACCTCACCCGCACGGTGCTGCCGACACTCGCCGCCGACCGCCCCGAATGGCCGGTCCGGCTCGACCATTGCTTCCAGCGCATCCTGCTCGACCAGGCGGTGGGCGGGCGCTGGTACGATCATGTTTCGGGCCGCCCCGCCTATCGCCATCTCCCGCCCGAAACCCTGGCTCGCGCGGTCGCGCTCGCCCGTGCGGTGGTGTCGGGCGATGCCGATCTCGACCGCTTCGACCGCGATTCGCTGCGTTGGCGCGGCAAGCGGTCCCGCCCGTCGGTCCTCGACGTACAGACCTGATCAAGTCGACATCTACCTGCCGCTTGCAAATCGCAGCTCCTGCTGAATAATCTAGGCCCGATCGACAATTCCGATCGGGGGCGGGATGGACGAGACGACTTCGGCGCTGATCGGCCGCATCTATGAAGGTGCCCACGATCCAAACCTGTTTGCACAAGGGATTGCCGACATACTTCCCCTCGCCGGCGCGCAAGTGGGACTGATCGTCGCCACCGGCGTGTCGCCCGGCCCGGCGGTCGGCGTGCAACTGCTCGGCACGCCCCGTGCCAGCGCGGAGGCGGCGATCGCGACCTATGAAGTCGAGGGGCTGTGGCGGTACGATCCGACCGTCCACCATTTCACCGCCAACCCGCGGGCGCGCTTCTTCGACACCGCGCTCCACCGCGATCGCGACCTGCACCTCTCCGACCGTTACACCGCCTGGAACCGCCATCACATCGCGGGTACGCACTGGATGGCCTGCCACGTGACGCGGGCCGACGATCACGCATTCGGCGTTGCCCTGCATCGGCTCGACTCCGGCACCAGCTTCGATCCCGCTGCGCGCACCATCTTTCGCCAATTGTTCGAACATCTCGAGCGGGCACAACGGCTCGCGACCCGCCCGCCGGACCTGTCGCGCACCGCCCGGGCCATGCTGGTGATCGACGGCCGGCGCCGCGTCTGCGGCGCGAGCCCGGCGGCCGACGCGATCCTCGCCGCCGCCGACGGGCTGGACGTGCGCGACGCGGCGCTGGTCACCAGCGATCCTCGCCAGCAACGCCGGCTCGACACGCTGATCGACAGCGCGCTGGCCGCGGTGGCCCGGGGCGGAGTGGGGGGCGCGATGCCGATCGAGCGGCCGTCGGGCCGGCGATCGCTGGCGTTGCTGGTCGATCCGCTGCCCGATCAGTCCGCGCTCGGCTCGTTCATGCGCGGCGCGCTGGTGCGGCTGGTCGATCCGGAAGGTGCTACAGCGGCGGCGGCAGCGGACCGCTGGCGGATGCTGTGGAACCTGACCGCGGCCGAGACCCGCGCCGCGCTCGCGCTGGTCGAGCATGAGTTCAACCTGCGCGCCGCAGCCGGGGCGATCGGCATCACCTACGCCACCATCCGCACCCAGCTCGCCGCGCTGTTCGTCAAGACACGGACCCGCAGCCAGCCCGAACTCATGCGCCTGCTCACCCGGGTCCCGGACTGATCCGCCGACCGGACCCGTTCGGCGAGGCGCCGATCGGTCCGAGCGCATGGACCGATCGGCACCCCGCACCCGGCAGGACGCGAGCCCGCGCCTCCGGTGGACGGTCGCCGGCAACTCGCCGGCGCTGGAAACTGCCTATCGCGTCCTGGCGGGGCTGACATCGGCCAAATGATGTAGATCGATCCGATCCGGATCCAGCATCACCGGCCGGCCCCCTGTGATTCGGCCGCCAGCGTCTTGAGCCGGTACAGCGTCTCGAGCGCATCGCGCGGGGACAGGGCATCGAGGTCGAGCGCCTCCACGGCCGCGCGGATCGCGTCGCACCGCGCTTCTTCCTTTTCCGCCGCCGCAGCGAACAGCGGCAGATCGTCGAGCCCGGCGGCGATCCCGCCGGTCTTCTGCCGCCCTGCCTCCAACTTCGCGAGCACCGCCTTGGCACGTGTCACGGTGGCCGGCGGCATGCCCGCCAGTCGCGCGACGGCGAGGCCATAGGAGCGGTCCGCCGCCCCGTCCGCCAATTCATGGAGCAGCACGAGCTCGCCCTTCCACTCGCGCGCGCGGACATGGTGGAGCGACAGCGCGTCGAGCCGCCCCGCCAGCCGGGTCAGCTCGTGATAATGGGTCGCGAACAGGCACCGGCAGCGATTGTCCTCGTGGATCGCCTCCACCACCGCCCATGCGATCGCGAGCCCGTCATAGGTCGATGTCCCGCGCCCCACCTCGTCCAGGATCACGAAGCTCCTGGGCGTCGCCTGCGCCAGGATCGCCGCGGTCTCGACCATCTCGACCATGAAGGTCGATCGCCCGCGCGCCAGGTTGTCCGACGCGCCCACCCGGCTGAACAACCGGTCGACCAGCCCCAGCGTCGCCGCCGTCGCCGGCACCGGACTCCCCGCCTGCGCCAGCACCGCGATCAGCGCGTTCTGGCGCAGGAAGGTCGACTTGCCGCCCATGTTCGGCCCGGTGACCAGCCACAGTCGCGCGTCCTCCGACAGGTGGCAATCGTTGGCGACGAAGCGCCCGCCTGCGCGCGCCGTCGCCGCCTCCACTACCGGGTGCCGTCCGCCTTCCACCTCGAAACAGGGATGCTCCACCAGTCGCGGCCGTACCCAGCCGCCCTCCGCCGCGCGATCGGCAAGTGCCGCCGCGACATCGATCCGGGCGAGCGCATCCGCGGCTGCCGCGATCGCGTCCCGCCGGGCGAGCGCAGCCGCGACCAGTTCTTCCAGGTGCGCCGCCTCCGCCGCCATCGCATGGGCGCCCGCCTGGCTGACCCGCGCAGCCACGTCGTGCAGTTCGGGGGTGTTGAACCGTACCGCCCCCGCCAGCGTCTGGCGGTGGGTGAAGCCGCTGTCGGGCTTCATCAGCGGGTCCGCCGCGCGGGCCGGCACCTCGATGTGATAGCCCAGCACGCCATTGTGCCGCACCTTGAGCGCAGACACGCCGGTACGGGTGCGCAGGGCCGCCTCCAGCGCCGCGATCGCCCGCCGCCCGCCCGCGCCCGTTTCGCGCAGGTCGTCGAGCGCCACGTCGTAGCCGCCTGCGATATAGCCGCCGTCCCCCGCCTCCACCGGTGGCATCGGCACCAGCGCGCGGCGCAGCAGGTCGATCAGCTCGCCATGTCCGCGCAGGCGCGGCAACAGGTCTGCCAGCAGGGCAGGGGCGGGCTCCGTCCGCTCAAGGCGTCCGGCCAGCGCCCATGCCGCGTCCAGTCCGTCGCGCAACTGCCCTAGGTCGCGCGGAGAGCCGCGCCCTGCCGCCAGCCGACCCAGCGCCCGGCCGATATCGGGCAGTGCCCGCAGGCTCCCGCGTACCGCCTCGCGCAGCCCGGCATCGCCGAACATCCCGACCAGATCGAGCCGTGCGTCGATCCCGTCCCGGTCCATCAGCGGCGCACCCAGGTCGGCGGCGAGCAGCCGGGCGCCAGCGCCGGTGACCGTCCGGTCCACCGCATCGAGCAACGATCCCTTGCGCGCGCCCTGCGCGGTCGCGGTCAGCTCCAGGCTTTCGCGTGTCGCCGCGTCGATCGCCATCGTCTGCGTCACGGTCGCCAGCGCGGGCGGGCGCAGGTACGGCAGCGCGCCCTTGGCCGCATGTTCCAGATACGCGACCAGCCCCCCTGCGGCGGCCAGCCCCGCGCGCCCGAACCGCCCGAACCCGTCCAGTGTCGCGACTCCATAGAGCCGCTTCAGACGCGCCTCGCCCTCGGCGCTGGCGAAGTCGGCCCGCGGCCGTTCGGCGGTGGACAGCGGGGCATGCGCGCTGCCTTCCGCGACGATCACTTCCGCCGCGCCCAGCCGCGCAAGCTCGGCGGTCAGTCCGTCCGCGCCGGTGTCGATCACCATGAAGCGCCCGGTGGACACATCGGCGGCGGCCACCGCGATCTCGCCTCCCGCCTCGCCGATCGCCACGCACCAGTTCTCCGCGCGCGCATCGAGCAGCGCTTCCTCCGTCAACGTCCCCGGGGTCACCACCCGCACGATCGCGCGATGGACCAGCGCCTTGGAGCCCCGCGCCTTGCGCGCCGCCTCCGGGCTTTCGGTCTGTTCGGCGATCGCGACCCGGTGCCCCGCCTTGATGAGCCGCTGGAGATAGGCGGTCGCCGCGTGCACCGGCACCCCGCACATCGGCACCTTGTCGCCGCCATGCTCGCCGCGCGCGGTGAGCGCGATGTCGAGACACCCCGCCGCGATCCGCGCATCTTCGAAGAACAGCTCGAAGAAATCGCCCATCCGATAGAAGAGCAGGCAATCGCCCGCCTCTTCCTTGAGCGTCAGATACTGCGCCATCATCGGCGTGGGGGCGGTCATGGTGTGGGCATCATCGCAGCGGACGTCGCCGACCGTGACGGACGCGTACGATCAACACCACGCCCTTCACGACCCGGTAGCGGAGCAGATAGGGCCAGACGGTGGGCAGTTCGCGGGCTTCGCCCGAAGCCGAGCGTCCCCGATGCGGGAAAGTGGCAAGGCTCTCGCCGAGCGCGAACAGCCGCGCACCGACCCACTCCGCCGCAATGGAATCATGCTGCCTGATATACCCGATGATGTCGTGGACGACATTCTGCGCGCGATCCGACCAGACAACCCTAGTCATCCTGATTGGCAAGCCAGTCCTTGAACGGCTTCCACCCCGGCTTGCCTGCCGTCAGCAGCCATTTGCCCACGACGGCATGGCTTTGGACGCGCCCCTCCTCAAGGTCCGCCAGCGCGCGCGCGTCGTCCTCGTCATCCCCGTCGTCGATGTGGCGGATCCCTGGGGCGGGTGGCAGGGTCGCCATCCACGCATCGAACTCCTCGTCCGACATCTCTGCAACCGGCTTGGCGATGTTCGGCTCATGCCTCATGATCGCCATCCTACCCGCCGCCGCCCCGCTTGCCTAGCGACCCCCCGCCAGCCGGTGTCCCGTGTTCAGCCGCTCGTAGAACGCGTCGTACTCGCCATCGCGCTCGGCGATGCGGAACGGCCGGACCTGCTTCACCAGCACCTCCGGCGCTGCCCCGTCCGCCTCCAGCAGCGCCATCACCTCCGCGATGAACGCGTCCAGCGGCATGGAGGTCGGGTCCTCGCGCTGCCCCGGCATCAGGTCGGTGGCGACGCGCGGCGGTACCAGTTCGATCACCTCGATACCCTGACCCTTCAACTGCCAACGCAGCGACTGCGACCAGCTGTGGATCGCCGCCTTGGTCGCGGCATAGGTGGGCGTAAAGGCGAGCGGCACGAAGCCCAGCCCCGACGACACGGTCATGATCGTCGCCGGCGCGTTGCGCCTGAGCTGGGGCAGCAGCGCCGCGGTCAGCCGGATCGGCCCCAGCAGGTTGGTCGCCACCGTCTCCTCGGCATCCGTGAGGTCGTACGGGTCGGCGGTCAGGTCTTCGGCGCGCATGATCCCGGCATTGTGGATCACCACGTTGAGGTCCCGATGCTCCGCCGCCAGCCGTCCGGCCCCCGCCGCGATCGAGCCGGGATTGCCGACGTCGAGCACCAGGCCCGCGATGCCGGGATCGGCCTCGACCACCGCGTCGATCGCTTCGGCGCGCCGTCCCGCCACGATCACCCGATTGCCCCTGGCCTGGAGCGCCTGGGCCAGCGCCCGCCCGATCCCGGCATTGCCGCCGGTCATCAGGATCGTGTTGCCGCTGAGCTTCATGTTGGTCGCCTTCCCGAAAGTCCGGCCGCGCCAACGCGCGAGGGGCCGAACCCGTTGCCCCTGTGGCCTCGCCCCCGTAGAGCCAATCGCACCACGGGAGCCGATCATGTCCGACGAAATCACCGTCCAGTTCTCCGAGCGCGAGGCGCTGCTGTTCCACTCGGAAGGCCGGCCCGGCAAGATCGAGATCGTGGCATCCAAGCCGCTGACCACCCAGCGCGATCTGGCGCTCGCCTATTCGCCCGGCGTCGCGGTGCCGGTGCAGGCGATCGCCGACGATCCCGCCACCGCCTATGACTATACCGCCAAGGGCAATCTCGTCGCCGTCATCTCCAATGGCACCGCGATCCTGGGGATGGGCAATCTCGGCGCGCTGGCGTCCAAGCCGGTGATGGAAGGCAAGGCGGTGCTGTTCAAGCGCTTCGCCGACGTCGACGGGATCGACATCGAGCTCAAGACCGAGGACGTCGACCGCTTCATCGACGCGGTCGAACTGATGGAGCCCACCTTCGGCGGCATCAACCTCGAGGATATCAAGGCGCCCGAATGCTTCATCATTGAGCAGACGTTGCGCGAGCGGATGAACATCCCCGTCTTCCATGACGACCAGCACGGCACCGCGATCATCGTCGCCGCCGGCCTCATCAACGCCTGCCTGCTCACCCATCGCCGCCTCGACACGGTGAAGATCGTCGTCAACGGCGCCGGCGCCGCCGCGATCGCCTGCACCGAGCTGGTCAAGGCGATGGGCGTCCGCGCCGACAACGTCCTGATGTGCGATCGCACCGGCGTGATCTTCCCGGGCCGCGACGATGTGAACCAGTGGCAGTCCGCCCACGCCACCGCCACCGACCGGCGTACCCTGACGGAGGCGCTGCACGGCGCCGACGTGTTCCTGGGCCTGTCCGCGGCCGGCGCGCTCCAGCCCGAGATGGTCAAGGACATGGCCCCCGCCCCGATCATCTTCGCGATGGCCAATCCCGAGCCCGAGATCCGCCCCGAACTCGCGCGCGCCGCGCGCCCCGACGCGATCGTCGCCACCGGCCGGTCGGACTATCCCAACCAGGTCAACAACGTGCTCGGCTTCCCGTTCATCTTCCGCGGCGCGCTGGACGTGCGCGCCACCGGCATCAACGACCAGATGAAGATCGCCGCCGCCCGCGCGATCGCCGAACTCGCCCGCCAGCGGGTGCCCGAGGAGGTCGCCGCCGCCTATGGCCGCATCCACAGCTTCGGCCCCGACTACATCATCCCCGCCCCCTTCGACCCCCGCCTGATGGAAGTCGTCTCGACCGCGGTCGCCAAGGCGGCGATGGATTCGGGGGTGGCGACCAAGCCGATCCTCGACATGGATGGCTATCGCCAGCGGCTGCGCGCCCGGCTCAACCCGACCACCTCGGTGCTCAGCATGGCGTATGAGGGCGCCCGCGCGCACCCCAAGCGCGTCCTGTTCGCCGAAGGCGAGGAGGAGGTGGTGCTGCGCGCCGCCATCGCGTTCAAGGAGGGTGGCTATGGCACCCCCGTGCTGGTCGGGCGCGACGACGTCCACGACCGGCTCCGCGCGCTCGGCGTCGACAGGCCGGAGGAGTATGAGGTCCACAACAGCCGCCATTCGCCGCTGGTGCCGCGCATGGTCGACTTCCTCTACGCCCGGCTCCAGCGCCGCGGCTATCTGCGCCGCGACGTCGAGCGCATGATCAACCAGGATCGTAACACCTTTGGCGGGGTCATGCTCCAGCTCGGCGAGGCGGATGCGATGATAACCGGCATCACCCGCACCTGGGCACAGTCGATGCGCGGCGTCCGCCGGGTGATCGATCCGGCGGCGGGGCAGGTGCCGTTCGGGATGCACATCCTGGTCGGACAGAGCCACACCGTGTTCATCGCCGACACCACCGTCAACGAACGTCCCTCGGGCGAGGAACTCGCCGACATCGCCGAACGCGCCGCCGCCGTCGCCCGCCGGATGGGCCACGAACCGCGCGTCGCGTTCCTCAGCTATTCGACCTTCGGCAATCCGCAGGGCCACTGGATCGACAACATCCGCGCCGGCGTCGCCGCGCTCGACAAGCGTCAGGTCGGCTTCGAATATGAAGGCGAAATGGCCCCCGACGTGGCCTTGAACCCGCGCCAGCTCGCCAACTATCCCTTCGCCCGCCTGTCCGGCCCCGCCAACATCCTGGTCATGCCCGGGCTGCAATCGGCCAACATCTCCGCCAAGCTGCTGCGCGAACTGGGCGGCGACGACATGATCGGACCGATGCTGGTCGGCATGGAAAAGCCTGTCCAGATCGCCGCCATGACCGCCACTGCCAGCGAGCTGGTAACGCTGGCCGTGCTCGCCGCGGGCGGCATCGCGGCCTAGAGGTCGCGACCGGGGCGCGACGCTTCATCCCGGCTGTTCCTCCGATCCGGCCGGGCCGCGAGGGATCGGTACGCGGCAGCGCCGATCGCGCTCCGCCCGGCGTAGCCGTTTCCGCTCGCGCGCTCGGGTCCGGACGTGGCTCGCTGCGTCACCGCCGGTACACCCGAACGTAATCCACCTCGAACCGCTGCGGAAAGACGCGATCGTCGACTTGCCCGCCCATGTCGCCTCCCACCGCCAGGTTGAGCAGCAGGTACTGCGGCCGGTCGAAAGGCCAGCCCCCCGGCTTCGCGCCGGCCCGGGCGTAGCGGTGGAACGTCCTGTCATCGACCGCGAACCGCAGCGCGTCGTCCGTCCACTCCAGCTGATAGCGGTGAAAGCCGGAACAGGCGGACGGCAGCCTGATGCTGTTGCCGTCGCCATGGGTGCCCGCGGTCGCCCGGTTGTGGACGGTGCCGTGGATCACGCCCGGATCGTTGCCGACATGCTCCATGATGTCGATCTCGCCCCCGTCCGGCCATTGCCCGTCCGTGCCCAGCATCCAGATCGCCGGCCAGGTCCCCGCCCCGCAGGGCAGCCTTGCGCGTATCTCGAAAAAGCCGCGCGTCCACTGCGCCTTGCCCCGCGTGATGAGCCGCGCTGACGTATAGCGCTGTCCGCCATGGTCGGACACGCCGGTCGGCACCTCGCGACGGGCGGTGATGATCAGCCTGCCGTTCGCGACCCGCGCGTTCGCCAGCCGGTCGGCCGCGTAATATTGCAGCTCGTTGTTGTACCAGCCGGTCCGGTTCGCCTCCGTGTCGAACCGCCACTTGGCGCGATCCGGCCGTCCGGCGCGCGCGAACTCGTCGGCCCAGACCAGCCGGTATCCGGCGGGCGGCGCGGTGCCCGACGTGGTGCCCGGCAGCTGGGCGGACGCCGCCGCCCCCATCGCCAGCATCGCGGACAGCACAACCCGGATCATCGTCCGCTCCCGTGTTCGCACCGGCCCGACCACGTGCCGTTCACGCGTCGATGCTCGTCCCCAAGGCGGCATGGACCAGCCCGCCGTCGACCGTGATCGTCTCGCCCACCACATAGTCGCCCGCCCGGCTCGCCAGATAGATCGCCGCGCCCGCCATGTCCTCGTCCATCCCGATCCGGCCGGCCGGGATACCCCTGGCGACTTGATCGCCATGGTCCCGCGCCGCGCGGTTCATCTCGCTCGCGAACGCGCCCGGCGCGATCGAGGTGACGTTTATGGCGTCGCGCACCAGCCGCGCCGCCATCCGCTTGGTCAGCCAGATCAGCGCCGATTTGGACGCGTGGTAGCTGTACGTGTCCCACCCGTTCAGCCGCTGCCCGTCGATCGATGTGATGTTGATGACCTTGGCCGGGCGGGCAGGGGAGGCCGCCGCCTTCAGCGCCGGGTACAGCGCCTGGGTCAGGAAAAAGGGGGACTTGACGTTGAGGTCCATCACCTTGTCCCAACCCTGCTCCGGGAACACCTCGAACGGCTCGCCCCACGCCGCGCCCGCATTGTTGACCAGGATGTCGAGCCGGTCGGTCCGTTCGGCCAGATGTTCGGCCAGCGTCCGGCACCCCGCGACGGTGGACACGTCCTGCGGCAACGCCACGCACCGCTCACCCAGCTGCTCCGCGGCGGCGAAGCACGCCTCCGCCTTGCGGCTGGAGATGTAGACGGTCGCGCCCTGGCTGATGAACCCTGCCGCGATCATCCGCCCGATCCCGCGGCTCCCGCCCGTGACCAATGCGACCCGGCCATCGAGCCGGAACAGGGTATCGGTGTCCATCATGTCCTCTCCCGTCGTCATCCCGGCGCAGGCCGGTATCGCCTGCCGCGAGCCGAGCCTTCGTCATGCCGGCAGCCGGCGCCCCCGGTCGGCCGCTGCCTACCCGCCGCTGCCTACCCGCCCCGCTTCAACGTCTCGCGGGCGATGATCACCTGCTGGATCTGGCTTGTCCCTTCATAGATGCGGAACAGCCGCACGTCGCGATACAGCCGCTCGATCCCGTAATCGGCGATGTACCCCGCGCCGCCGAAGATCTGCACCGCCCGGTCCGCGACGCGTCCCACCATCTCCGACGCGTAATATTTCGCCGCCGCGCTTTCGAGCACCACGTCGGCGCCAGGCGCCGGGCGATCCGTCCCGCGCGCGGCTCGCTGATCGTGCACATCCTTCGCCGCCGCGGTCTCGAGTACCAGCGCCCGCGCCGCCAGCGCCTCGGTCTTGCTGTCCGCCAGCATACCCTGGATCAGCTGGTGCTTGGCGATCGCATGGCCGAACTGGTGCCGCTCGCCGGCATAGGCGACGCAATCCGCGATCAGCCGCTCTGCGACCCCCACGCACACCGCCGCGATGTGCAGCCGCCCGCGATCGAGCACTCGCATGGCGATCTTGAACCCGTCGCCTTCCTCGCCCAGCCGGTTGGCCGCGGGCACCACCACATCGTCGAAGGTGACGTCGCAGACATGCGCGCCCTTCTGCCCCATCTTCTTCTCCGGCACCCCGATCGTGATCCCGGGCAGGTCGCGGGGCACCAGCAACGCGGAAACGCCACGCCCGCCCGCCTCCTCGCCGGTGCGCGCCATCACCGTGAACAGGTCCGCCTTGTCGGCATTGGTGATGTAGCGCTTGGTCCCCGACAGCCGGTATGTGTCGCCGTCCCTGACCGCGCGGGTCTTCACCGACCCCGAATCCGACCCCACGTCCGGCTCGGTCAGCGCAAACGAGGTGACGATCTCCCCGCTCGCGATCCGGGGCAGCCATTGCGCCTTCTGCTCGGGGCTGCCCGCCATCACCAGGCCCTGGCTACCGATGCCGACATTGGTCCCGAACGCGGACCGGAAGGCGGGCGTGGTGCGCCCCAGTTCGATCGCGACCCGCACCTCCTCGGCCATGGTCAGCGCCAGCCCGCCATATTCTTCGGCGATCGACAGCCCGAACAGCCCCATGTCGCGCATCTCGTCGATGACGGCGTCGGGGATCGCGTCCGCCTCCTCGACGGTCGCCTCCAGCGGGCGCAGCCGTTCCGCGACGAAGCGTCGCACCCCGTCGATCAGCGCATCGAAAGTTTCAGGGTCCAGCGCCATCGGGCTTCCATCTCCGCTTGTCCGCACCGGGTGGTAGACGCGAGGGGAGGGGCGGGCAACGGCAAACCGCATCTTCGAACGTGGTTGGGCTCAACGGGGCAATGACCGTACCTGCGTTGTCAATCGCGCCGGGGCCTCAGCCCGCTTGCCGAACGCGCACCGCCGTCCTAGCCTGCCGCCACACCATCTTCGGGACCGCTCCACCATGCGCCACCACCGCCACGCCCGGCTGCTCGCCGCGGCCGCCGCCCTCTCGATCGCCGCCGTCGTGGTCGGCCAGACGCCCGCCGCCGGCCCCCGCTACGGCAGCTTCGGGGTCGACCTCGCCGCCCGCGACGCCGCGGTGGAGCCGGGCGACGACTTCTGGTCCTTCGCCAATGGCGGCTGGGAACGCGCGACCGCGATCGCGCCCGACCGCACCTCGGCGGGGGTCAGCGTCACCCTCACCGACGAGGCCGAGCTCCAGGTCCGCCGCATCCTCGAGGAGGCGGGGCAGGACCCGCAGGCCGTCGGCCCCGGCGCGAAGCAGTTCGGCGACTATTACCGCAGCTTCCTGGACACCGCCGCGATCGAGCGCGCCGGCACCGCGCCCCTCAAGCCCTGGTTCGCCCGCATCGACGCGGCCACCGACCGCGCCAGGCTCCAGCAGCTGTTCGCGCAGACCGGCTATGCCTCGCCCGTGGCGATCGGCCCGCGTCCCGATCCCGCCGATCCCACCCGCTACACGATCCGCGCCGGACAGGGCTCGCTGGGCATGGGCGGGCGCGACTATTACCTGCTGCCCGGCGCGAAGTACGACGCGTACCGCACGGCCTACCGGGCCTATGTCGGCCGCATGCTGACGCTGGCGGGCCTGCCGGACGCCGCCGCCCGTGCCGACCGCATCGTCGCGCTCGAGACCGAGCTTGCCCGCGTTCAATGGTCCCCCGTCCAGTCGCGCGACGTCCAGGCGATGACCAGGCCGATGGACGCGAGCCAGCGCCGCGCGCTCGCCCCCGAGTTCGACTGGGACGCGATGCTGCGGGACGAAGGCTATGCCGGCTTCCCGATCGTCATCATGAACCATTCCACCGCGCTGACCGGCACGGGCAAGGTGTTCGCCGCCACCCCCGTCGCCACCTGGCAGGACTGGCTCAAGTTCCGCCTCGTATCGTCACAGGCCGCGGTGCTGCCGCGCGCGTTCGACGACGCGAACTTCGCCTTTTACGGCAAGACGCTGTCCGACCAGCCCGAACAGCGCGCCCGCTGGAAGCGCGCGGTCGCCGCCACCAACGGCGCGATGGGGGAGGCGGTGGGCGCGGTCTACGTCCGGCGCTTCTACCCGCCCGAGGCGCAGGCCAAGATGGCCGAGCTGATCGCCGACCTGCGCGCCGCCTATGGCGAACGCATCGGCGGCAATAGCTGGATGGACCCGCAGACCAAGCAGGCCGCGCTCGCCAAGCTCGCCGCGTTCGACCCGCGCACCGGCCATCCGGTCAAGTGGATCGACTATTCCTCGCTCGAGGTCGTCCCCGGCGACCCGCTCGGCAACGCGATGCGCGCCGACGAGTTCGACCACCGGCTCGCTTTGTCCCGCCTGCCCAAACCCGTCGACCGCACCCTGTGGTCGATGACCCCGCAGACGGTGAACGCGTATTACAGCCCGCTGTCGAACCAGATCACCTTCCCCGCCGCGATCCTCCAGGCCCCCTTCTTCGACCCGAAGGCCGACGCCGCGGTCAACTACGGCGCGATCGGCGCGGTGATCGGGCATGAGATGGGCCACGGCTTCGACGATCAGGGCAGCCAGTACGCCGCCTCGGGCAAGCTCGAGAACTGGTGGACCCCGGCCACCCGCGCCGCCTTCACCCAGCGCACCGGGCAGTTGGTCGGCCAGTACGACGCCTACGAACCCATCCCCGGCACCAAGGTCAAGGGCGCGCTGACGCTCGGCGAGAACATCGGCGACCTCGGCGGGATCGAGGCGGCCTATGCCGCCTATCAACGCTACCAGGCCAAGCACGGCCGCGCGCCGGTCATCGACGGCCTCACCGGCGACCAGCGCTTCTTCCTCGCCTTCGCCCAGGCCTGGCGCCAGAAGATCCGCGAAGGTGCCCTCCGCTCCCGCCTCCTCACCGACCCGCACTCGCCCGCCTATTACCGGGTCAACGGCGTCGTCCGCAACGTCGACGCCTGGTACACCGCCTTCGACGTCAAGCCCGGCGACAAGCTCTACCTGCCGCCGGAACAGCGCGTGAAGATCTGGTAGATCGCAGTCGGTGACCCACCCCTTTGTGACCCAGGCTTCAAGCCGTTCGGCTGTAGGCGGGGTGAGACCATTGTATTTTCATCCAAGCGCGTGGGTGCAATGCTGAAATGGGCTGTTGCCGTCATGTTGTTCGGCGCAGCATCTGCGACCGCACTGGCTCGGACCTTCTCAGCGAGCGACGATCAACCAAGTTACCCGGGCGTACAGGTCTCACCGCCGGGGGTCCCGCCGCCGCCCCCGCCGATTGTACTCGAGAACTTCCCGTCTTCTAATCGGGTTCATGTCCTTGACGTCAAATGCGGTGCAGGTCGGCTTCGACTAAGCTGGTCTGCCAAGGATTACGAATCAGCACGGATCACCGAATTTGAAATCAACGGTGTGCAAGCACGGCATCAATTGCGCCAGCAACTGGACGACTATCTTCAAGAATTCCGCTATGACGTTCACATCTGGGCGGAGTGTACCTATGATGTCGCTGCGTTCTCCATCATCGACATAGCGACTGCCGGGACGAGCAAGCCCAAGCAGATCAAGCTCAACTTGATCGGCGAGCAACTAACGGTTTTCGGGCGGTACAACTACGGGGACGACAGCTGAGTTTAAGACGGTTCTAGCTCGCCGAGGTTCGGGGCGCTGACTGCCCCATCCGGCCCCGCCCACACACTGAACGCCCGCGCCCGGATCCACCGCGTCGCCAGCCACTTCACCCCCGACGTCACCGGCGCTCCCGCATGCAGCGCGCGCGGGTCGACCTTCCCCTCCGCGGTCACGTTGGTGAACACCAGCGCATCGCCCCCGCGCGGGGTCACGCTCAACCCGTAACGCGGGAACACGGTCTCGCCCCCGCCGAACCCCTGGTTCAGGTACAGCAGCACCGTCACCACCCGCTGGTTCGCCGTCCCCGGCAACGCATCGGAATGCGGGCGGAACTCCTGGCCCGGCTGGTAGCGGAGCACGGTCAGCGACTCGCCCTGGTCGACCTGCGTCCCCGTCACCGCCGCCACCCGCGCGTTGATCGCGCGGATCGGCAGCGTCTCGCGCGTCGGCCCGATCACGCCCCCGTCAGACGTGCGGTACGGATGCCGGAACTCCGCGCCCGTATCCTGGTCGACCACCGCCGCCGGCTGCATCAGGTCCATCGCCCCGCGCGCCAGATGCTCGCACTCCGCCGGCGTCAGCAGCGCGGGATAGCGCACCACCGCTCCCTCGGGCGCGAGGTCCTCCCCTTCGGGCAGTGCGGTCGGCCGCCCCTCGCCGTCGATCGCCATCGCGTCGAGCAACGCCATATGCGCCGCCGCCACCCGATCCCGCTTCGCCACCTCGCGCAGGATCGCGACCGCCCCCGCCCAGTCCGCCGCCGCGCCGGTGCCGTTGGCGGTCAGCGCGGCCTCCATCACCGCCGCGGGCACGTCCCCCATCCCCCGCGCCCGCGCCAGCAGCGCGCGTGCCGCGGACAGGTCGCGCGCCACCGGCTGCCCCTGCAACCGCCATAGCGCCAGGTGCACCAGCGCCCGCGCATCGCCCCCGTCGCCCGCGCGCAACAGCAACGCCGCCGCCTCCTCGCCCCGCCCGGCGCGGGCGAGCGTATCGGCCTGGGGAATGGCAAAGGCGACGATCATTGCGGAACGATGCGGTGGGTGGGGCAGGGGATCAACCCCATACACGTCATGTCGGGCTCGTCCCGGCATCCAGGGCCACAGGCGATATCCCCCGCGACTCTGGATGCCGGGACAAGCCCGGCATGACGCAGGTACTTGGGGTGTCCGTCACCCCGGCCTTGAGCCGGGGTCCTGCTTCTTCCCGCCGCCTGCCCACTCGTCACCCCGGCTCAAGGCCGGGGCAACCGGGGGCAGGACGGCGCCAAGCAACCCGACCCCGCCAAAACACCACTTTGGCGGGGCGTGCTACAGGCATGCCTCCAGATACGCCTGGTCGAACCCGAACTGCTTGGCCTTCTCCAGCGTGTAGGGCCTGAGGCCCATCGATCGGTATTCGCCGATGATCTTGCCGTCCGCCGACTCGTCGAGATATTCGAACTTGAACAGCTCCTGGGTCACTATCACCGGGCCTTCCATCCCGATCACCTCCGTGACGTTGGTGACCCGGCGCGATCCGTCGCGCAGCCGCTTGACCTGGATGATGAGCTCGACCGAGTCGGCGATCTGGCGGCTGATCGCCTCCTTGGGCACCTTGATGTCCGACATCATCACCATGTTCTCCATGCGGGCCAGCGCCTCGCGCGGGGAGTTGGCGTGGAGGGTGCACATCGACCCGTCGTGACCCGTGTTCATCGCCGCGAGCATGTCGAAACACTCGGCGCCGCGGATTTCGCCCAGGATGATCCGGTCCGGCCGCATACGCAGCGCGTTCTTGACGAGGTCGCGGATGCTGACCTCGCCCTGACCCTCCAGGTTGGCGGGCCGCGTCTCCAAGGGCAGCCAGTGCGGCTGCTGCAACCGCAACTCGGCCGCGTCCTCGATCGTCAGCACCCGCTCGCCGGGGTCGATCATCTTGGACAGCGCGTTCAACATTGTCGTCTTGCCCGAGCCCGTACCGCCCGAGATCACGACGTTGAACCGGCTCGCGCCCGCGATCTTGAGCGCGGTCGCCATCGACGCCGACATGGAGCCCCCACCCGCCATCATGTCGAGCGTGATCGGCTTGGCGGAGAACTTGCGGATCGAGATCGCGGTCCCGCGCAGCGACAGCGGCGGCACGATGACGTTGACGCGGGACCCGTCCTTCAGCCGTGCGTCGGCCAGCGGGGTGGTCTGGTCGACCCGCCGCCCGACCGAATTGACGATGCGCTGCGCGATCTGGAACAGGTGCTCCTCGTCGCGGAACTGGATCGGCGCGATCTCGAGCTTGCCCTTGCGCTCCACGAACGTCTGTTCGGGGCCGTTGACCATGATGTCGCTGATCGCCGGATCGGCCAGCAGCTCCTCGAGCGGTCCCAGCCCGAGCAGCTCGTCGACCAGCACCTTTTCCAGCGCGAACTGCTCGCGGCGGTTGAGCGTCAGCTTCAGCTCGGCCAGCACCTCGCCGATGATCGGGCGGAACTCCTCGGCCAGCTCGTCCTTGCCCAAAGTCGCCGCCGCTTCGGGATCGACGCGTTCGAGCAGGCGGGGGAGCACCTGTTCCTTGATCTTGTGGATCGAGGACTCGAAGCCCTCGACCTTGCTGACCCCCGCCTCGCCGCTGGCGTTCTGGCGCTCGGTCAGCCGCTGCATCGCGTCGCTGGGGGTGGCGGCGAACGCGCCGCCCCCGAACCCGTCGGTCTCGCCCGGCAGCGGCACCGTGTCGATCGGCGGGAATTGCGAGCCGCCCTCATCCGGGCGCGGCGCGGCGCCGCCCCCCTGCATCGGCCGCGCGACGCCGAAGGCCGGCCGCGCCGGCTGGCCACCCATTCCCCCACGCCGCCCGAACGCGCTCATCCGCGGATACCCTTAAACCGTTCGGGGACGGGCTAGGCGTTAAGGTTTGACAATTCGCTAACCACGGCGCGCCGGGCCCAGCCCGGCAAGCCGTCCCCCGCAAAGGCGGGGCCCGCCCGGAGGCGGATGGCCGTGCCCTGTCGGTAAGCCCCCGTCTACCCGTCACCCCCGCACAGGCGGGGGTGACGAAGAAAGACGATCGACGGTACACCACCCCCATGCGCCTCATTGTCCTCCTGGCCCTCCTCCTCACCCCGCTCGCGGCCCGCGCCGACGACATCGCCGCCACCGCCCGCGGCGTCGTCCGGGTGGTCACCATCGCGGTGGTCGACGGGCAGGTGGTCGGCTTCGGCCACGGCTCGGGCTTCGCGGTCGCCCCCGACCGGATCGTCACCAACGCCCACGTCGTCGAGCTGGCGCAACGCTACCCCGACAATGTCGTGATCGGCATCGTGCCCTCGGAGGGGAGCCGCAGCTTCCAGGGCCGCCTCGTCGCCTATGACGGGCGCGCCGACCTCGCGCTGGTTCAGTTCGACGGCGATGCGCTGCCCGCCGCCACGCTCTACACCGGCCCGACGGGAGAGGGCGACGCGGTGGTCGCGCTCGGCTATCCCGGCAACGTCGATCTCGCCACCGCGCGCTCGGCGGCCGACTATATCCGCCCCACCGCCCCCGTCCGGTCGGAGGGGGTGTTCTCCGCCCGCCGCAGCCTGACCGGGATCGAGGTGCTGCTCCACACCGCCTCGATCGCGCGCGGCAATTCGGGCGGGCCGCTGCTCGACCGATGCGGGCGGGTGATCGGCACCAACTCCGCGATCACCCGTGGCGAGGAGGGCGACGCGAGCTTCGGCTTCGCGATCGCCGACACCGAACTCGCCGGCTTCCTGCGCCGCGCGAACCAGCCCTATCGCTCGATCGGCACTCCCTGCGTGCCCATCGAGGACCGTATCCGCGCCGATGCCGAGGACGAGGCGCGCGCCGCCTCGACCGCCGCCGAGACCCGCCGGACCGCCGCCGAACAGGCCGCGCGCGGCCGCCAGGCGCAGCTGGAGGCAGCGCGCGACGCCGCCACCCGCACCCGCGAGAACGTGATGGCGCTCGCCGGGCTGCTGCTGGTCGCCGGCGCGCTCGCGGTCGGCGGGGCGGGGCTGCTGGAGGGCAGGGGCCGCCGCACGCCCGCGCTGTGGACCGCGGGCGCCGGGGCCGCCGCGATCGTCGCGGC
>Ga0325401_1001110_pt1 | contig 22001 bp, 22 predicted proteins | sample PopdelMetagenome_FD_205666 | JGI IMG/M metagenome (GOLD analysis project Ga0325401, IMG submission 205666) | Populus deltoides microbial communities from Bellville, Georgia, United States - Xylem-PdKOR-R2 | ecosystem: Host-associated > Plants > Phyllosphere > Stem > Wood/Secondary xylem | place... | reverse complement strand
TGTTTTTCACTTCATAATATAAACAGCAAACCATTTGCTTTTCTAAATTAAAAATAGCTAAACCTATTAGCAACCATTCCTCTCACCAACTGAAGCCCAGAGAGCCACACGCAGCCCTTCTTCTGCACACAACTGGATATCCTGATCTCCATTTTCTTTCGTATGCAATTCTTGCCTCTTCATCTGTGATGCAAGCCATTAGATGTTATAGAATACAAATCTTTCGAGTGCAAGCAAATGACAAGGTGATCTCTTAGGTAGTGTTTGATTGGAGACAGGAACATGTCTTCCTATGACTTTTGTTTTGAAAAGACGTAATTCACTTCAAAACTATTTTGGAAACGGTTTATTTCGTCTCTATCTCCGTCCCTTTAATCAAACACATTTCTATCACGTAACCACAAGTAATTAGGACAAAAGGAGACGGGGGCTGCAAATGATTATCCCCGTAAAAATTCAAATGATCAAATGGAGAGGCAGTGATCACCACCACAGTGCAAATAGGTGTATGGGATTCCCAACTAAGGGTTTTACTAGTTGAAGGGAAATGCTCCAAGTCTACTTACCTCAAATGTTTTTTGCACTACAGATGTGTAAAGCCATTAATTTGACAGTTCTACTTTAGGTATTAAGAGATCAGTACAAGATTGTCCTATGGAGCACTTTAGTAGTCGATTGAAGAAAGACACAATATCAGCAGGTGTTCAACTAATAGATAAATGGCACATCTTCTGAACTCCTTGGGATTGCATCTATTAGAAAATTCACACATGGAACTACTCAAGTTAAAATATTATGTTTACCAAGGGAGCAGTGAGAAGAGTTTGGTAGGAGCAAGTGTTATACCATTTCATGAAGTCAGAATTGTATTCTCTTGCTGTTCATGCCATCACTTCCTGGAGTCGCCAAAGCCCGCAGATTGTCTAAAATGATAATCATTCTGTGATCTATTGGTTAGGCCTGAATTGTTGCCAAATCCATTAGAACGGCCCGAACCAGAGTCCCCAAAACTGCTAGAACGGCCGGAACCAGAGTCACCAAAACTGCTAGAACGACCTGAACCGAAGTCCCCAAAATTCCCAAAATTCCTGGAGCGGTCTGTTCTTGACTCGCCAAAGTTACTAGAGCGGCCAAAATTCCCTGATTGGTTTCTGTTATAGCCATTGCGACTTGATCCTGAAAATTGACCATCAGAGCGGCCAAAACCAGAATTCCTAAAGCCTTGCCCAGATCCATAATTCCCCTGACCACCATATCGACCACCATCACCAAATCCTCTTGGACTTCCAAATGAGTTAAATCGTCCACGACCCATGTCATTGTACATGTCTATGCTTTCACCATCAACAGCGATCTTAGGGAGCTGAAAAACACCACAATCAGGGCACCATTTTTGATCAAGGTCAATAAAAAATAGAACACACATGTGAAACCTCGTAAAAACCAGAACATGCACATTGCAAAGGACTCCCACACCACATACATGTAAGCAACTACATCAAAGTTGTGCATCAACTCGTATTGAACAAAAATAGAAAAAATAAAAAGGATGTTCTCAAAAGAATTATAATCTCTCAAGTAATATGGCATGGATCCTTGTGGAATGGAGGTCAGTACACTACTAATGTGGCAATCAGCATATACTTACTTCCAGGTTATGTATATTTACTCAATTAGATAGAACTGGGCATTAATCACATAAAAAAGCCTGTCATGATCTGTACATTGCATGAGTCTGATTCTAAAAATGCTGGTGTAAACTATATGCATGTCATTTTCTGAAAATTCACAATTGAAACTTGGTGACCTGGCATTTTACACATCCAAAACAATTGAAACATAAAGATGCGTTAAAGGAGATTGATGGTTACCTCTAAAAATTTGCACCCTGTGTCGCGTTCAATTATCCGGACTTGCCTGCTCTCATCTTGAGTATAAATAAGAATTGCAGTTCCTTTCTTCCCAGCACGACCAGTACGGCCAGATCGATGAACAAAAGTCTCTGAACATCTCGGAAGTGCATAATGTATTATCTGAGCAAGCAGTGGATGGGAATGCAAATGAGAACATACAAATGGAATGGCAGGCCAAGGAATGGCAACTTGCTAAATAGCTATTTGAGTTGCTTGCAATTGGTTTCAAAATATAGTGGACACATGGAAGATTTCGAAGAATATGATCTTCTGTGTTTGTGATGGATGATGGTTTGAGAAATTTGGGGATTTGGGAGCAAGAATTTAAGATATGAAGCCTTAGGGTCTCGTAGTTTTGAAAGAACTTGAACCAAATTAAGTTAGAAGATCAGAAAAAAAAAGCTTTCAATACATGGAATTGTGAGATCTAATTGCAGATGCTATAGGAAGCCACTTACGACAGAAGTACTAGCCTGTACTATTGAAATGACAGATTGAGTTATAGCAACAGAAGGACAGAATTTGGAGGCTACATGTTGCATAACATTAAAGCTAAAGCTCTCCTCTACAATCAACTAATTATTTGTACCAGAACTACAAGAGTAAGATGTGAAATAATATAGCTCACCAGATCAACATTAGGGACATCAAGACCACGTGCCGCAACATCAGTGGCAACTAAAATATTGAAATGCCCCTCTCGGAAGCCTGAAAGTGTCCTTTCTCTCACACTCTGTGAAATATCACCATGCAAAGCCTCACATTTATAGGTTTTTGCCATGGCATATGCTAATCGATCAGCATCACGCTTTGTTTCAGTGAAAACAATGCACTTTCCTCCTTTAGCATGTTCCTAAGAAAATACATATCCGAAGTTGAGAGAGCAAAATTGTTGATAGGGTGAAAGTGAAAGTGAAAGGAACAATCATTATTAAGTTTCTCCATCATGTGCAGTTCGCATGATAGAAGCTCATCAAGAGGTTAAGGAAAAATAAAAAAACGACAACCAATAGGAGCTCATGAGACATACTGTAATCAGAGGACCAAGAATCGATGCTTTTGCATACAAGTCTGAGGCAATTGAATAGAGGGTAATTCCTTCAGCCAGCTTTTTATCAGAATCTCCGACCTAAAATACATTTTATTCGTTAGAAAGTGCAAGCAGTAATGAAACAAAGTCGCACAAACACATCAACAACAGAAACTACTCGACCATGCAGATAAAAATAAAGGACCAGGCTTTGCAGAAACCCAGTCAACACTAATATAACATAAGAAATTATGGTGCCCACATACATCTATTCAACTCTCCATGCAAATCCCCATACTTACAAGATCAATAGTCAGAGGATCTTTTAGATACTTCCTAACAAGTTCTCTGATCCAACTTGGCATTGTAGCAGAGAAGCACATACTATGTCGTTTCCGAGGCACACTCGACAAGATTGTCTCAATATCATCAACAAATCCCACACCAAGCATCTGATCAGCTTCATCAAGAACAACATGCTGAACTTCTGACAAAACCAGTGAGCCCCTCTTCATCAGATCAATAATACGACCAGGTGTGCCAACAACAACATCAACACCATATTCAAGATCCCTCATTTGTTGTGAAATAGGAGTACCCCCATATAAACAAGTGATATCCAAACTAGGTGCAGCCTCACGAAACTCCTTCTCTACTTGCCTTGCAAGTTCTCTTGTTGGAGCCATAACTATTCCCAATGGGTACCTCCCTCTCCTACACAAACCCAACGCAAACCAGCCAAGCAAAAAACCCAAAAAAACAAGGAAATCAAATTCAATCAAAATAAAATCCACCTGTGGCAGTAAATTAACACAATAAATGAACAAACCCGTGTTGCGCATTGAATTGTAAAATTTTATCAAGTATAGGAATTCCAAAAGCAAGTGTTTTTCCTGTTCCAGTTCGAGCTCGACCAAACATGTCCTTCCCTTGCATAGCTGGTTCAAGCACAGCTCTCTACATTTAAAGAAAAAACAGAAAACAGAAAAAAAAAAAATCAAACTTCTTTCATTCAATTATTAGTTAAAAAATTCATTGAAATAATATAATTACCAACAAAGTATCAAAATTTAATTAAAATACAAAAAAAAACTTCAATGTAATTGTTGACAAAAAAAAAATTATAAGAAATAAATTTCCCAGTAAATATAAAAATCGCAAAGTTAATCAAATTTTCATTTAATCACAAACAAAAACCAAAAATTTTATTAATATTAAAAAAAAGCCCAAATTTTCATTTTCTTAAAACGGAAATGATAAAATTACCTGAATGGGAAACAATTTCGTGATCCCTTTTTTAGCTAAAGCGCCGATAATCTCTTGAGAAATCCCTAATCTTGAAATTTCAAGCCCCTCTTCATTCCCCTTCCCTTCATCATAGCCATAATCAGGTACAGCGTTAAAAGCTTCAGTCACCGAACTCGCCTTAAAATCCAACGGCCCAGATTTGACATGAAAGTCTCTAGCTTTGATTAGAGAAGCAAGAAAAGAAGAAAAGGGTCTAATCTCACCGGAGAGAGACCCGTTTCTGAGAGGAATTGGTGACGCTGTGGTCGATAATTGGTGATGTAGAAGGGTTACGGGGGCTAAAGCCCGATTTGGGGCTAGTAAAGAAGAAGAAGAAGATGTCCTTCTTAGAACTGTTGATAGCATTTTTAGGGTTTTGAAAATTTGAGTGAGAAACCCTAAATCTGATTCGGGGGATTTCTTAGGGTTTAAGAGGAACGAAGAGTGGCGGAGACTGGAGAGAGGGGTTTGCCAAGGTTTTACGAGGGAGTCAAGCGATAGGGAAGATATTTATGATGGTTTGATCATGTGGTATTCAGAGTGTTTAAGAGTTGGTGCAACATCATTTGGGTTTTTGACACGTGGGAAAAGTTCTAGTGGGGCCGATTTTAATTGCCTCGAAAAAGAATGAATTAAGTGGAGGGGTGGAGATTTAAAATATTATAAATAAAGGGGAAAAGGGGTGAATTTTAGGATTATTTTGTGCAAGTTTTTTTTTTACAAAAATTCCCAATTAATAAATGGAGGGATAGAGATTAAAAATGTTGCAAATAAAGGGAAAAGGGGTGAAGTTTAGGATTATTTTGTTATTTTATATTTTTCTATTTATAGAATATTTATAGATTGATTGACGATGAGTTGATTATATTTTTTTATTGCAAATCAATCAACTAATATTGTTGAAGATTTTATAACCTTACAAACATTACTTACAATCCATTAATAATTAAATACTCAAAATATCGGTGTGTTCACAAAGTAATATGAATAATATGCCCATATACACACACACACACACACTAAAATAAATAACTTTTGAGATTGGATGGGTTGATATTGATTTCATAGTTAAATTCTTCAATAATATTAATTTTTTTTTAATATACGATTCAAATCTCTCAATTAATTGTTTATTTTTTGTTTAAAACTTTATTTTTATGTGTTTGGCTCATAGTTTTTAAACCGGGTCTAGTGGCCGGCCCGGTCCAAGACTTGGGTTCTGGGTTTTGACGGGTTATCGGGTCGTCTAGGTCAATCCCTATTTAAAAAAAATAAAAAATACGTCATTTTAATAAATAAAAAAAAACTAAAGTCAACGGGTTACAACCGGGTTTTTAACCGGATTTTGCCAGGTCAACCGGCCGGGTCATGACCTTTCCTATTGTTTCTTCAACCCATCCTGATTCCAGCCCCGGGTCAGCTGGGTCCCGAGGCAACTCGCCGGGCCGGGTTTCAAAGCTATGGTTTGGTTTAAAAAAATATTAAATTGATGATTTTTTAGTGTTTTTTAATAATTTTGATATATTAACATTTAAAATAAAAAATATTTTAATATATTTTTAAATAAAAATCACTTCTACACAAAATTTCACATTTTAATACCAACTCCACTCTCAAAGTTTAAATTAGACAATGACTAGTTTTGATATTGCTCAGCCTCAAACATAGCCTATATGAATAAAAGAGAGGCTCTATACCACAAAAAGAAAAGGAAAAAGGAATGCTCAACCCTCCATTTTATCTCACTTGAATTTCTGGGAGGTTTAGCTGCTAAACCTAATCCAATGGACTGCCTCTCAAAATTAAGATTTTCATGGTTGAATTAAATAAAATATTAATCTCATTAAATTTATTTCAATTCAATTATATTTTGTATGACCACCAGATCTAAAACTATTGAATCTGGTATAGCCACCAGACCCAAGGATAGACACAATCTTTGGTTTTAACATGATTGCTATCAGAGTTATGAGATCCGACCCAGCTTGGTAGGTCAACTCAGGACTTGAGTAACCCAAGACTTTAGACGGGTCTGTTTCATTCAAAATGTGGACCTGTAACTGGTTTGGAAAAAACAAGTCGATTCATCGGGTTAACCAGGAACTCGAGTGACACTTCAAAATTAGGTAGAGACTCGTTTTTTTTCAAATGTGTTTTTCTCCTAGCGAGAAACCATTTTTTTTTCATACTTTTCAGTTGGTTACTAACTCATTTCAAAGTTCATTATATAAATACTTGAAGAATGTTTTATTTTTTCAATGTGAGATTTGAAGCACTTTAGTATATATACTTTATGTTCACAATAAAAAAAATTATGTTTTTTTAATGTGAGATTAAAAAACCTTTTTGATTTAAATATTTTAACTTAAAAAATAAGATAGTATCTTTTCAACGTATGATAAAAAAATATTTTGAAATAATTTTTTAAATTTAATTATTTACAACATGTATATCCCATATTCATATGGATTGTTTCTTAATTTTTTTCATTTGAAATATCAAAACATAAAATATTTTTTGTTAATTTTTCGGGTTGACCCAAGTCAACCCGTGTAACCTGAGACTTAACTCCTTGGTCGGGTCAACCTTGGGCCAGGTTTGATAACTATGGTTGTCATGAAAATATAACTTTAAAGAATGTAATTAAAAATAAATAAAATGACGTGACCAATTAAAAAATTAAAAACAAAAAACTAGACAAAATCACATCTCTTTTATTTTATTTAGATGACCTCTTTTAAATAATATTAATTTTTTGTTAAGAGTTTATTTTCCAGAGTGATTTTTATGGTTCATCTATGGTTTTGTTTTTATCTTTTATATAGATAAATTATGTTTTTGAAAATAAAAAATGTTTATAAATAGATGATATTTTGAATATGTGTAGCCTTACATGTCATTTATTTTATTTTATTTTATTTAATCAATTTAATGTTTTATTTTTTGAGATTTAATATCTTGATCTATATTTATTTTTTAATTTTTTAAATTTTATTTTTAGGTGTTATTAATAATTTTTTATTGATTTATTAGCGCATATAAATATTTAATTTTTTAATTAAATATATATATAAAATTTTTAATTTTTTATATTTTTTAAACTATCAAAATGCCTTAAAAAAACTTGTATAAATAATTTTTTATAAAAAATAAAAATACATGACGTAACTAGTTCAATTAATAAAGATGAAGACCAGCTTAGAGCCTGTTTGGCTCTACAGTTGAATCTGTGTTTGATTAAATTAAAAATTTTTTTTTGCTAAAATTGAGTGTGGTTTGTATCTTTTAGATCGTTTTGATGTGTTGATGTCAAAAATAATTTTTAAAAAATAAAAAAACATCATTGACATATATTTCAACACGAAAAGCTATTTAAAAAACAACCACTATCACACTGCCAAACACAATCCTTAAACTCTTATACTAGCCACCAGCCATAGGTCATCGCTTACGTGTGATGCATATAAATAAATGTAGAGAGAGAGAGAGAGATTTTGTCAAAGCAGTCCTTGAGCTTTAAGTATTTTGTGTCTGCCCCAAAATGTTGCCTTCCAATTTGTATTCCAACCCTCCCAAAACTAGTAGGAAAAACAAGTAAAACAAAAGGTTTTCCGAAAATAATGGGTAGAGCCTAAGAACTGGCAACAAAAGCATGGAGAAAGTGAGATTTTGCTGAAGTGTAGTGGCCACATAGCAAAAGCAAGAGTTAGAGTGTTATCTATAAAGGCATCGAGCTATGATCAATGGAATAAAGAAAACACAACATGGCAGAAGAAGTTAAGGTGTTTAGGACATGGTCAAGTCCAATTGCTCTGAGAGTCATCTGGGCACTGAAATTGAAGGGTGTTGAGTTTGATACCATATATGAAGATCTCTCCAACAAGAGCCCTTTACTCCTGCAATACAATCCTATCCACAAGAAGGTTCCCGTGCTTGTCCACAATGGTAAAGTCATCTGTGAATCACTTGTCATTCTAGAATACATCGACGAGACATGGAAGCAAAATCCTCTGTTGCCTGAAGATCCTCACCAGCAAGCCAATGCTCGTTTCTGGGCCAAGTTTGGTGATGATAAGGTAATTGTTTAGGTCCTCTGTCTCTTTCATAATAATCAGTGATTTTTATATGATTGAATTGCCTGAACTTGATCATACATGAATTGATTTGAAGCAACATTGCTTTACGCGTGGTTGCAGGTTTTGCAATCAATTGTGTGGGGTGTGCTTATGAAGGAGGGAAAAGAGGTAGAAGAAGGGGTCCTTGCATCCTTGGAGAACTTGAAATATTTAGAAGAAGAGATAAGAGGAAAGAAATTCTTTGGTGGGGAGACTATTGGGCTAGCGGATATTGCATTAGGATGGCTTGCTTATTACCTTGATATCTTTGAGGAGATACTAGGTCTAAAACTGATAGACCAGGAAAAGTTTCCATCCTTGGCGGCATGGAAGCAGGAATTTGCAAATGCTCCAATCATCCATGAGAACTGGCCGGATAGAGACAAGCTGGTTAACAAGTTTGTTGCCATGCGTGAGGCCAAACTTGGAAAAGAAACACCTAAATGAATGGTTTATGCAGTTTAATTTGCAGACCTTTATGTTACTAGAACATATGAATAATTCAGATAGAAGCAAATCACCTTTGATAGTGATCCCTGCTAGTTAGTTTCCTGTGGGTAGCTGCAGCTTCATCTTGAAGCCTATGATCAGAATCATGCATGTTATTGTCTCTGCTATGTTGTCCAATGAAGGAAATAAAAAAATTTCTCAAGTTATTTTCAAATGGCTTCAGCAGTGTCAAGATCAGCTTCAAATTCCACATGATGGACAGACAACAGAGAGTTTCAAGAAAACAATTATGAAAGAAATCTCTTAATGAAGTAAACTTTGACTGTGAGCCATTTTTTGTGATGCGATCCGATAGTATTTTGCAGAGGAAATGGCACTGAAAAGAATCTGAAAAACAGTTTGAAATTTCTTCAACAGAAGAACAAATTTTTCTCATCTGATTTAGTTTCAGGAACATATAAAAGGGAACTTTCTTTCATTGCATCTTCAATATTCTGCAACTGTGATTCACCAGCATTAATTAACAATTGGTGAAAGTTAGGAATTGGTTGAGATCAGACAATGTGTCACATGATGGATCATGGATCTACTCGTGTCATCTGTGCTATATCGATTTCCATTGCTTCTCCTGTTTAGTCAAGAATTCTATAACCATTTTCAATTCTTATACCATTTTTTTCCAAACTTGACATTATGCAGTAAGAATAACTCTACGTGGAATTTGTTACACTGATGTGCTTTTCACCAGGAGTAAACTTGAAACTTAATATATCCTAGTGCCTGGGATGTGATGAACCCTTTTTTCTCTCTACCGTAATGCAGGTCATAGCTGCTGAAATTTAGGTTTTTTATTTTTAGTTTTTTGGCAGAACTGGATTCTTATAGTTGCAAAAGAACTGTGACGATCAATTTCCTGCATTTCTCTTTCACTTGACATGGTTATGTTTTGTTGTGCAGCCATGGATTGTTCGATAAGAGATTCATCACTTCGAAATTGGTGACCATGATGTTAGAGAAGGAAAATATGTCAAGCCATGCAGATATTGTGAGTACTGCAATGAAGGGCTTGGAGTTCATAGCTCAAATGGACTAGTTACCACATTCAATGGCAATGATGTGGATGGCACCATCACAGAAACAAGGATACTTCAGTTTCTTAGTTATTCTGGTAACAAAGACAACTTGAAGACTCAGACTATTTGTTTTTGGCAAAAGTTTCCAGATTGAAAGGTCCAAACCTTAAAAGAAGTCCGGACGAGCTAAACGAGCTTGTTGACGGAAACAGGACAAAAGGAATTTAATTATGAAGGAAACAGCAAAAGCAAAAAATACTTGGATTTGTATCCTATGCTTTTTATGCTACGATGAAATATATATTCTACAGATTGAAAGAGCAGGACTGCTATTTTCAAATTCATTAAGCAGTCTATCAATTTAAGTTTTTAATTAAGTTACGATATCGTATCAAATTTGATTTTCAACACCAGGTTCGTGCAAGATAAGTTTCAAGCCTAGAAAGTTGTTATCTGAGGAGATTTATTAGAGGTTAATAATTAACCATTATTGAGGTATCACCTCGCTGATTTTGAGTTAAAAATAATTGTTTGACACACAACGCACGCAAAAACTAGAGAACTGGTCAAAAGGAGAAAGGAAACTAGAAAAAAATTAAAACACACACACACACACATATTCGTTTTCACTTGCATCTTTGAACATGTTTACTACAGTAATCTCACCAATTAATTAACAACTGGTGGAAGTTAGGACCAACATGAGATCAGATATTGCGTCACATGATGGCTGATACATCACCACATATGTCATCAGTTGTTCTGTTCCGGGAAAAGAATGCTGTAGCCACTCACGATTTACCCAACTTTTTTTCCGACTTCATTACAAACTTTCTTGCCTTAATATGAAGTCTTTCGTGACGTTTATGATCCAAGACTGTGACCCCATTTATTTTATTTCCAATCTTGATCCCCCATAGAAGCCTCCTGCAATCACTATATATATACATTGCTATATGCAAGGCCCTATCCACAGCTGCTGCTTATCCCTTCTCATCCTGCTCTACGCTGAGCATTTATCCTAGCTCTAGAGCATTTTACTGGTCCAATCTCCTAGATTTCTCTTTGTATTTTCGGTGAACTTTCCAATTGCTGATTCTTTCACTGAATCTGAATTAACGTGAGTAAATTCTATGCAGCTCATTGTTGAAGTTCTGCTTCATTGCTTTGAGAGAACTAGAGGATGGCTTCAGATAAGAGCGAGAATTGCCTTGCCTGGGCTGCAAAGGATGAATCAGGAGTTCTGTCCCCGTATAAATTTAAAAGAAGGTATGAATATCATAACGATAATGGCAATCAAAGAACTCATAGTCCTCGATGTTATTCACATATATTCAACTACTAATTGACTGTGAAAACTTCTGCAGGGATGTTGGGAAAGATGACATTTCAGTAAAAATAACACACTGTGGAATTTGCTATGCTGATGTTCTCTATACCAGGAACAAATTCAAAAAGTCATTATACCCAGTAGTGCCGGGGTGCGTGATCGTTAATGAATAATATAAATTATATTTTAATGCCTTACTAGATTAAGTTTATGAATTGAGATATTTCTTTGATATGGTATAGAGTTTTAATAAGGTAGTGATGAACATGTTAAGGGAATATCACGGGGAATTTCTTGTGTTTCATTCTCTTTCAATTCACATGCTTATGATGTTTTATTTTGTTCAGTCATGAGATAGTTGGAACTGTTCAAGAGGTTGGATTTGATGTTCAACGCTTCAAAATCGGCGACCATGTTGGAGTGGGAACATTTATCAATTCATGCAGGGATTGTGAGTATTGTAATGATGGGCTTGAAGTGCATTGTGCAAATGGAGTTATTACCACCTTTAACAGTGTTGATGTCGATGGCACCATCACAAAAGGAGGGTACTCCAGTTTTATTGTTGTTCACGAAAGGTGTGCATGCCTTTGGACTTTAGAATTCGTAATGTGTGAAGCACAGGATACATAAAATAACTTTCTTGTTGTCTTTAACAGATACTGCCACAGAATACCTGACGGTTATCCACTAGCTTTAGCAGCACCATTGCTGTGCGCTGGCATAACAGTCTACACTCCCATGATTCGTCACAAGATGAACCAACCTGGAAAATCCCTCGGGGTGATTGGACTGGGCGGCCTTGGTCACATGGCTGTGAAGTTTGGGAAGGCTTTTGGAATGAATGTCACAGTTTTCAGCACAAGCATATCGAAAAAGGAGGAAGCCTTGAATCTGCTTGGAGCAGACAACTTTGTAGTCTCGTCGGACACGGAGCAAATGAAGGTACGCAGTCCGACGAGTTTTCTCTAGCAGCTTACAGGGATTGCGACTTGCTAGTGGATTAATGATCCTTATTTGCAGGCTCTAGATAAATCCCTGGACTTCATTATTGACACAGCATCAGGTGAACATCCATTTGATCCATACATTACAACTCTGAAGACCGCTGGAGTCCTGGTCCTGGTGGGCGCTCCAAGTGAAATGAAGCTCACTCCTCTGAAGCTGCTTCTTGGTAAAGTGATTTATACAAGGAAAAAAATGCAAGGAAATGTCAGTTTTAAGTGTCAGAATCCTGATTTCATTAATCTGGGTTTGCATTTTGCCTTACTTTGGCAGGTATGATATCCATTTCTGGAAGCGCAACAGGAGGCACAAAACATACACAGGAAATGCTGGACTTTTGTGGTACTCACAAAATCTACCCCAAAGTAGAAGTCATACCAATTCAGTCTGTGAATGAAGCACTTGAGAGGTTGATAAAGAATGATGTGAAATACCGATTTGTGATTGACATTGAAAACTCCCTCAAGTGATATATAGTATCCATAAAGGATGTCAGGCGGTCTTCTAGTCCTCCGAAATGGAACACCAAGTCATCTATTTTGTTTCATATAGTTTCGTTTGGCAATGAACTGAGAATAAGATAAAGTAATAGCATCTACTTTCCTATCCTAAAAAGCTAAAACAGCCTCTGAAATGCATGGTTCTTAAGGCTTGTAAACCTATTAACAATGCAGATTTTATAAGTATTATTTTTTTAAAAAATAAACTTGTGAATTTAAGTTTCATATCTATAGTTTCTTTTGCTAAATAAATATCTATGTTTTGTGTTTATGGTTTTAGCTTCTGTCTGCATTAGTTTGGGCCATTATTCTAGTCTAACATGATCATATATTTTTTTCTTGGATCTAGACTTGTCTTATTAGTTTATAAATGCATCTATTAAATCTTTTATATAAACTATCTAGAGTACATTATCATCTAATCATGGTACATTCATACCAGACAACTCAGGACTGAAGATCACCTATTATTTCGAGCCTAATTATATCATATGCACAACAATCCAACACTAAAAAAACATTAATCACTCGATTATCAAAATGCCTGCTAATTGGATCAAAATCACAACACTGATCCGATGGAAAAAATCAGTTGGTTCTATTTTTGTGCATGTTATATATTGTTGCAGAGAGCAAATTGTTGAACATAATAAGAATTCTTAATTTCCAGAGGGCAAAAAGTTTACCATGTCAAGGTATGCATGCGGCTCCTTTATTTCCTTCATATATTCTTGGTCTTCTGTTAAAGTATCACTGTCGCAAGCACTCTTGTCTGATACTGGTATCTCCAGCTGAGCGGCACCGGTTTTTTGATAGACATTGTCAATTGAACACCTTCCAGCAACTGCTTCAATTTTCTGTTTACAACAAAATGCTGTCACAAGCAGCAGAATCCGAACACATTCTTTGCGTTGTTCACAACAGCGGCTATCTCTTATTAGAATATGAGTGAAGTCACTACATTTTCATGGTCATCGTCAAAGAATCCAACTTCCCAACACTAGAATTTCCAAGTTGCTTGAGCAATTCCACATAAACTTATGCAAGGCATTGTTCACCATGTCCTGCTCCAGGCGACCAAAAGCTTCAAAACAGCTGGTTTCTTCGTTCTTTTCGATAATCCACGTCATAATCGCGATGTATATAATCGAACTAGACAACCTAGACCTTAACTTATTCAGTAGTCCACCCATTCAATGATTCATTTGAAACAGAAACAACTCCTTGCTTACCCTTTCCCATGTTGTCCATTAACTCTGCACGGTACCATAAAACTGGCAATAGTAATGGAAACGTTGACGGATAATATTCAGCCGCTACTCTCCGATGAAAATTCGATCGCCAATATTCCGTTGACTATCCCATCAGCAATATTTAGTTTTTTTTTTTTAATGGAATAGACAATGGAATATTTCATCAGTAATTTATTTACCGATAAAATGGCCGACAGAAACTGATCAATGCATTTTATTTTTTGGCACTAATATTTTGTTGGTATTAACAATTACCAGTGAAAATACCGACAGTTAGAAATTCTGAACAAAACTTTGTCCGACGACGTGTTTCAGTTGGTGATCCATCGGTGATAAAAGTTTTCGACGGAAAGGTGCTTACTCGCCGACAAAATATTATGTTGGCGTTTTTCAATTTTCTAGAGGTGGCAATAATCTCTCTTTCTCTTGCTATATTACTTCTACTAACTTACAGCCAACAAAAATGAATATTTTCTAGTCAAGATTTTCATTCCAATTCAAGCTCCACTCTTAAAGTAACAAAACACAGTAAAGCAACTGACAAGGCACAAGTGAATAGCAAATCCCCTTAGCAACTGTCAAAAACAAACAAAACCCCAGAAAAGTTGACCTAAACACTTAATGAACTAACAAGACAAAGCATGCCATTTCTATGTCCTCGAGTTGAGCTAAGTCTAGATCCTTGTTTGAGTTGTTTCCCACCTATAAAATCAAAAACACTCGGTAATGTTCACTGAGAAGAAATCACGTAACAAAAAAAGATGACCCTTTTGCTTAAAAAAAATCATCAAACAATAAAATTTGTTTGCTAACTCTTCAGTGATCTGAGACTTACCAGTGGTTCAGTTGAGCCACATACTTCAAGAGAAGAAGACAAGCAAGCCATTTCGGTGTTTTAACTGCTTTCTTGCGAGCTGCACATGACAATAAACTGCTTTGGGTGAAGCCATTTATATAGTGCAGGAAGTGCATTAATGCTGTGACTTTGTTACCAGCCTTTTCTGCCATCTGTGTGCTAATTGCCAAGAGTACAGGTAGATTCGTAAAAGGTCTGGTGAATCATAATCCCCTGATCTTACGCTGCTGGCAGTGGTCACAGCTCCACTGCTCCAGACAATGGAGTCAGGTAACACAGAGTAATGCTGCTGCTGCTACAACATTCCTAGCAGGATCATCATGCATGTACCTTATTTCACTCTAGATCTGGCATGTTGTTCGCCAGATTATGCCGCTTAAGTCAACCTGTGTTGCTTTTAGAAGCATGTTGTCTGAAGATTGTATCGCTAGACTGATGGAGTTTTCTTACATGGTCATTGTCAACTATTCCTTGTTTCCGGCAATTGAACTCAAGAGTTAAGGTAAAAGAACAGGAAATTCTGCTAATTATCACTGTTTTGAAAGGATCGTGTGTTTTTCATATTTAATAAACCCAACTCACCCGGCGAGTTGATTCGCCTGATGAGTCATTAATTTCGTGGGGCTAAATTGAGATGGCATGGACTAAGATTTTTTGAAACAAGAAGCAATGATTGAGGAGCATATCCAGCCTTTTCTACTTTCTCACGCGGCGCCATGGCAGCGTTATATAGTGCTCGATCTGTTTGTCAGATTATCATCAACCCCATCCACTGACGCAAGATTCCATAAAAGCACGCCAAACACTTTTATATGTGAAGTGCTTTTCAAAGAAATTATCTTACTCTTTCCCTTTCTTCGAAAAGAATGCATTCTGACATAATTTTTGTTTCCTGATTTGTTAAGCAAAACATTGCATTTAAGGTAGCAAGGGTAGAGAGTTGTGACTAATCCCTTCTCTTTTTTTTTCTTTTTTTTTTCAATTGATAAAGTATGTTTTAAAAATATTTTTAAAAAATTTTAAATTTTTATTTTAAATTAATTTTTTTATTAGTTTTAGATTATTTTGAAACACTATATTAAAAGTAATTTTTTAAAATTAAAAAAAATATTATTTTAATAATTTTTTAAATAAAAAATATTTAAAAAAAAACCGTAACTAGAAATCAACTGCTAGCTTTAATTCAAAAACATATCATTCATTGAAATAATATTTTATAATTTATTTTTTATAAATTCATTATGATTTCATACCCGGATCGAGTTTTTTTTAATTTTTATAATTTAGTTTACATTAAAAATAATTAGATGTACCGTGTAAAGCGGGGAATGATATAGTAATAATTATTAAGAGACAAAGCCCTTTACTGTCACTGACCATTACTGAAAATGGCCCCAAATTGACCGCTTCCAGGCCCACTCATGTCTGAGGCTCCTTTGCATGCATGGGAGTAGCTGCGCTAGGCAGAGGCACCAACAAGCTGCTGTTTTCCCATAAGATGTGGTTATCACCTTCAGAAGACAGGACAGAACACGCTTGAAATCTTGGGTTCCCTCCGGCAGATCTCCGATCAAGTTATAAAACTTTGCCTAATTTAGCAGATTGATTCGGTGATTCATTGATTCAGATATATTTTGTTGAGATTGTTTTCGACTCAAATTAGAAGTTTAAATAATATAATAACTAAATTCGGATGAGATTTGGTTGATTAAATATTCTAATAATTAATTTTTTTTTATCTAAATAACTTTGTTTTATTAATAAAACCACAACGATTTCATGAATGGTCAATCTATGACTCAGCTTTTGGCCGAGTATAAATATCAACCCTAGCTATAAATCTTTCATGTTTACATGGTGAGATAAGAATCATTAAATAAGTAGTAGCCGGGTAAGCAGCCACTCAAACAACATCGGCCATAGAAATCCTGGAAGACCTTTTCTTTTTCTTCTCATACTCAAGCATAACACTACACGTCTACCCTCTGCTGCTGCTTCTCCTGCTCCTCCTCCTGCTCCCTTTCGGTTTTCTCGAATCCTCCTCCCTCCCTCTCCCCTCATTCACCACGCCTAACCCAATCAACAATTCCTGAACCTGTTTCTGGTGTTGCATCTGTAGCAGTGACAGGTGACGGTGAGTTTATTGATTTGTTAACGTATATATACATTCCCTTTTTATTTCATGACTAAATAATATTTTCAGATCTTATATTTTAAAAAACACTAAAAGATAGTCCAGGATTCTGTTTTCTTAGATCATGGAAATTATTTGATATTTTCTATAATTAAATGCTTTTTTGTTTGTTTGTTTAAGACTGACAATGCGTGTAGTTTTCCTTGTCTTTGTATGCACCTTACTATTATCAAGATTATATTTCCTATAATTGAACATAACATAGTTTTACATTAGTTCAATTTAGGCTTCTGTTAACCTACTTTTTCAAGCCCAGGACAGCTGCAACACTTAAACACTGTTTCATAGATAGTTTCAAATTAATAATTTTTTTAGTATTTTAATATAATAATATAAAAAATATTTTAATATATTTTTAAATAAAAAAATTATTTTGAAAAACGATTTCTGCTGCAGTTTTTACCTCTTTGTGTCACGTGATGCTTGTTTTTGGAACTTTTCATGACATGGGATCTTTGACATTTTCGTTCATGCATCCTTTTTTTTTCATGTTTCTGAGTCCTAATGGCTGTGACATGGTAATATTGGAACCGAACCTTCCCTTTCTTTAACAACCCTGAAGAGTCTGTCAAATGTTTCAACCATCTGGGATTTTTCTCTCTCTCAATGAATTGATTTTTGTTTTGTTTTGTTTTGAAAAGTATAGATTTTTAGAACGAATTTTTAATTAAATTAGAATCAGTTAATTATAGAACAATGTGGAGTGGTATTATTCGACAATGGTTAAGTTATAACGGTAGGTATAGAGCTCAGGTTTCTATTTTGATTTGTCTCATTATGCTTTTGATTCGAGACAAGAATTTTGATTAGAATATGATTTTGTTTTCCTTTTCATATGAATTATTCTGAAGAAAATAGTATAATTTGATCTTCTTTCTATAAATATACCATTCAAATCTGTCAGTAAATTGGGTTCTGATATTTCTCTTCATTGCTCTCTCTCTCTCTCTCTCTCTCTCTCTCTCTCTCTCTGGTTTCTTGTAGATTGAGAGGGGCCAATACTGGAACTTTTCAAAAGCACCATGCCAACGTGCCCCCAGTATTGTTCACAATGGGCTAGAATTTACATAAAGTATTGTCTCTGCAGTATGAAAGATGGGGTATCTTTAACTTTAGGTGTGATTAGTGTTTTGAGTTGGGGAGTTGCTGAGATACCTCAAATCATCACAAACCATAAGGAGAAATCCACTGAAGGACTTTCCCTTGCTTTCTTGTTGACATGGATTATAGGGTGAGATATATCTATTCTCTTCCTAGATTCTTGTTTTTTTGTTTTTTTACCTTTAGATGATATGTTAATTTCTAATCCTTTGATTTTTAGGGATCTTTTCAATGTTTTTGGCTGTCTGTTGGAACCAGCTACTGTAAGTGGTCTTTTTTTCTTCTTTTTTAATCTCTAGTACTGCTAATTGCTAGTCTTGACTATCCATTTGCCTTTCTGGAATTTCGAATAACCTGTTATTATGTTATTTACTCCCATGAAATGATGCTGTGCTGGATGATTGTACATGCATTTCTTGTTTGAATTTCTAGGATTTATTAGCTTGTGAAATCATGAGGTTTAAGTCTGCACAAAGCTACAATGGTTATATATCCTACCTGCTCACTTTAAATTCATTGATGGTTTAACTGAAGTTTTGTGCTTGATTTTGCAGCTTCCAACCCAATACTACATGGCAGTGGTAAGGATATCTGCAAAAGACCAAAGCTTTCTTACATGGCCAACTTGCCTTTTGATCTAGTTTCTTGTCCTTGAACGTTTCGTTTACATGGCTTTGTTGTTTTGCAGTTGTATACAATTACTACCTCAGTTCTGACAGCACAAACTATTTACTATGGTCACATCTATCATCGACTGAAACGTAACAGACGATGCATCAAGGTAAGAATCTCTATCTACATGTATTCTCTTCTTATAATGAAACAACAATTTTCAACTATTAAGGACGTATTTTATTGAGTGAACGATCAAATTTCTTGGACAGAATCAAAAGGAAACCAACTGTCATGAAGGTGGGTTTGGGAGGCAGAAAATTGTGTTAACTATTGTGAGACAAAGCCTGGCCTCGAGTGAAAGACTGAATTTTTTGAGTTTGTGCTGCATTTTATTCTATAATTTACGAATGCCAGGTCTAGTTTAATAAAGAAATTCTTTGAAACATAAATTTGGCTGTCCTATTGGAACGTTTTCTTTGACCATGTGTTCTGCATAAATCAGATTTACATTAATTTGGTTTTCTTAAATATAAATGGAAATATATGTTAAATAGATTTGATGACAGACACGCTGTTTATCGACTCTGCAGGTAGCTAATAAATCTTTGCACTTCTGTTTCTAATACGCTGTTCAGGTTCTTGTTTAGTATTTGCAGATGTAATACACTGCTAATGCTTTTCATTGTGATCCAGGCCCCCGTCTCTAGTCAGACTGAAGAGGCTGGAAGAATTAGACAAGGAAATAGTGATGCTGGAGCACAAGTCAACAATGCTGGTAAACAGAGAAATGAAACTGCCTCTCCTGATGGCACAAACGGTTCGAGTTCACCGATTCCTTTTCCAACACTTTTTCAAAAAAGTTCCCCTGGAAGAGAGCTATACTACATGTAAACTTCTACTCTTGAATTTGTTGTTATGCCTTAGATTTATGAACCAGGACCTCAATACAATATGGTTCTGTCTCAAATGTAATTTTCTTTCAGGTCAGCAAGATCTCTTTCAAGCAGCCATACTCCCGCAGTAGGATCCTTTCTAGCACAAAGAGTGGCTTCTCCATCATTTTCGATGAGGAATTCGATTGAAGAGCCACTGCTTGGTGGAGATGCAACCACACAATCTGCACCGAATTTGAACACCAAAACCATGCTATGTGTGGTTAGTATATATACCAACCTTGCAGTCATGTTTACTGAAAAACTCTACACAAAATGACTTTCTATGATAATCACGGACTATTTTTTATTTCAGGTGTCTGTAGTCACAGTCTTAGGAACACTTAATCTTCATCAATCAGCAAACAACAGGCTTGCCAGAGCCTTTGAAAATAAACATCAAGGATTTGTGATTCAAGTAGGACGGAAGATCTTGCAGGTGTATTCCAAATTAAATTTTAGTTTCATTTAAGTAATCCTGGTGAATTAAATTATCAATCTTTGTGGAGAAAAGATGATTTCATGTCTTTCTGTTACTGGTCTCTCCAATGTAATATCCCCCTTTTCCTGCTCTTTCTTTTTCTGAGTTAGTCATCCAGCTAGATGCTTGTAGTGCATCAGAGATGATTCACCAAATGTAGGATGACATGTGAGATGGAGGATGGTATATATGTATGATAGTAAAACATAATTCTAGAGTCGGTCACTGGCTTTCATGTGTTGCTTAATTACAGATAATTTTTCTAAAAAAAATATGTTCTTTATAGTCTCTTTTGATATCTTCTTATCTTGTTGTTCGGACTTCAGGCGAGTAGCAGAATGTCACATGAAAATTATAGTGAGGGAAGTGGAATTGGAACGTTCCTTGGTTGGTCGATGGCAGCTATTTACATGGGTGGACGGCTTCCTCAAATTTTCCTAAATGTGAGATGATCTTCCCAACAAAATATACCAGTATTATCAGTATTCAGTGTTCTTTTTTTTTTCCCTACCCAATGCCAGAAGGTCATTATCATTTAACAGGAAATAGTAGATAAAATCAGTTAGAAATGGTTGAACTGTGACAGAAATACATCCCCCGCCCCCCCGGTCCCTTTTTATTTTCCTGGCATGTTTGCACTTTCTGTGGTGTATTGTTGCTTTCTCTATATCAAATTTTAACTAGTAATGCTTGTCTTCTAAATGTCTACAACTGAATCATATTTCGTGGTTTATCAATTTTGCAGATCAAGAGGGGCAACGTTGAGGTGAAGCATATTGACTTCTGTAACTTCAGTGTTCTTCATTAAATACTGACATACTTTCGACAGCATAATTATGCGGCCTATATATCTCTTACATGTTTCTCCAGCCCAAAATGTCAACTTATATTTCTATGCTATTCAGGGGCTTAATCCATTAATGTTCGTCTTCGCTTTGATTGGGAATATCACATATGTAGCAAGGTGCATATAATTTCCCATCCTGCTACCATCTTTGATTCCAGTCTTGTTGATTCACGTCATCTCTGAACTTTCACGCTGGCAATGTATGGTCTCACCAGTGAATTCAATCATATTTATCTAAATCTCTGCTTTTTCATTTTTTGGGTTTGGCATTTATGACCTTTTCAATAGCATACTAGTCGATAGCGTGGCATGGTCAAAGATCAGAGCAAACCTGCCATGGCTGGTGGATGCAGGAGGTTGTGTGCTGCTCGACACTTGCGTATCCTTTTTAACTCATAGTTGTTTTGTTTCCCTTCTTGATTGTCAACCTGGATAAGATGAGTCCGATTGTCTTCTATTTTCTGTCGAACCTTAATGCCTTGACTAGATACTGCTTCAATTCGCCTACTTTCGCCACCGGAGGCGCCAGTTACTGGAGAACAAACTACTAAACTGTAACTCAGCTTAGATGGTGACGACGCATGTTGACTGATGTATCTTGCTCTCCCCCTCCTGACATGATCCTTCATCATTTCAGTCCATGTTATTGTTTCATAGCTAGGATAACTGTTACTGGGATGCTAATATTGTTGATCCATTGCAGCTTTCATTGATCGGTTCAGACACTTCATGGCATCCGAACATTCATCATAGCTGGCCATCAAACTTGATCAGACATAAGCCTTGCTGCCAATGGCCATATTGTGATGATAACAATTCTTCATTTGGATTTTGTTGAATGAGCCAAGTGATAGCGGTTTTGATAGTTATTTACCATCTGGGCTTCCATGGCAGATGACCACCAATTCCATTTTTGTACTTCTCCAATCTAGTCCATTCCTTTAAATGTATTTATGAAGCGGGACGTCTCAAAAAACACCAAATTTATCATGAGAATCTAAACGTTGCTACGTAGAAAA
>Ga0325401_1001107_pt1 | contig 22025 bp, 7 predicted proteins | sample PopdelMetagenome_FD_205666 | JGI IMG/M metagenome (GOLD analysis project Ga0325401, IMG submission 205666) | Populus deltoides microbial communities from Bellville, Georgia, United States - Xylem-PdKOR-R2 | ecosystem: Host-associated > Plants > Phyllosphere > Stem > Wood/Secondary xylem | place... | reverse complement strand
AAATCTTAAAATATGGATTAAATCAATCCCAATATGGCTAAGTATTGCCCCTGCCAATTACATCAAATGGTTAGGTAGGATGCAAGAAAGCTTTAGTGAACAATGAAAGCGTTAAAAATTCTTCGATATCATTTAGCTATCTAGAACCCCACTTAACCTAACATGGAGTTGTTAATTGCTCTTTTTCTATTCTAGTCAAAATCCAACATCTTTGTTTTAGGTATGGGATGCAAACTATTTCTTTACATGATATGGACTTAATTAAGGACCTATATGTTAGTGTATAACCTTTTATAGTCAATTGATTGATTACATGTAGTACTATCTTTGTTCATGTGAAAATATATTTATTATTAATAAAGGCTTTTTTATCTTTAATATTCATTTATATTTGGTTAATAAGTCTAGAGTAATAATAAAGTTCTTGGGACAAAAATAGTTTGCAAATAAATTTAAAAATGGTTATAATTATGAGATTTTTATTTCATCAAAGTATTGTTACTAAATACTCCTGGTTGATGCTTTATTAATATTGTATATTAATTAGAGTTGTTAAAACTAATACAAACTATGTTTTTGTTTTTAGCAAGTGAATAAATTTTTCTCATAAGTTAAAGTATGATGGATACTTGGAACTAATACGTAAGGTGCTTATTAAATGACATGTATTTAACTGATCCATATGAAGATTCCATATAGAGAGAGATCATTCGTGTTTATGGAAGACTCATATAATAGTTGTATAAATGGTCTTTAGACTTCAAATCACTAAGTTATCTTATATAAAGAATGATATGCTTTGATATTAACTAGATGTTGCCTTAACCAATGGTAACAAACAAGTAGATATTGGATATAACATGAACTATGTAAAGGTACTTGAGTGATCAAGAGAGGATTCATCACCTTAAATGAATTAAAGAAAATATTTTGCCTAATCTCAAATAATATTGATTGTGAAATCTTTGCACAATGTGGAATGAGATTTGAAAAGAGTTTCAAACCTTGTTTGAAAAATTAATGACTATGGTGTTGAAAACAAATATGATATGACAAAGCAAATATATTTCATGCTCAAATATCCAAAACAAAACATCCATGATGAAGGGATGATAATTACACAGATAAATTGGTCACTAAAAGGTTAGTCAAACCACTTATAACTGTTCTAATATTTGAGAAACCATGATGTATTTTTAGATGTTGCATTTAATCTTCAATGTAAATCAATTATTTTATTAAATTGATAATAAATTAAATTTATTAACTTATTTAATTTTATTTTGATTAGGATTGTGATTTATATTTAAGCCAACATATTAGAAAACTTAATGGCTCACACATATAAAGAACCATGGGTAAGTAATTAAATTGGATAGATTAATCAAGTATGACTTGATTGTAAATAAGTTTTAGAAATTGAGTAATAACATGTAATTAATTCAGGAGATTACAATTCTAGACCTAGAAAAATTAAGTAGTGACTTGATTGAACAAATTTCTAAAACCATTTTAAAATAATATATGTGATAGTTTTCAAAGGGTAAAGTGATATTTTATCATTAATAGGGTTATCAAATTTTTCTCAATAAATAAATTATCATGCCTCATATTTTCTATATGGTATAAAACACATGAAAATACAGAAAGAAAGAATCAGTACTCAAGGCATAACAATCTCTTTAACCTAAAAAGGTTTTAGGAGAATTCTGATCGCATGGTCTGTGTAAATTACAGTTAGAGGTCAGATATTTAAATGTCTTGTGGCAACTCAGCTTTAAAAAGATGATCAAACCTCAAAAGAAAGAATTAATCTTTAAGTAATCTTGGATCAAACCCTTAACAATCCTAGATTATTTAACATGATTCTTGAAAAAAAAATTTAATTATTGTTTTTATTGTATTTATATTTTCTGAAAAACCCAACTCTATACATATTAGGTGAGGAGTTTTATACTTCCATAAAAATATATACAATTCCCTTCAAAGACTTCTTGCTAGATTCTCCTAAATGTGGTGCGTTTTTAGAAAGAAGAAAATAAAAGGTAAACTTTTAAGGATAAAAATATGATTTTGCCCTTTCATCTTATATTTTATTACAATAAGGTGTTTGAGGTAGAGTTAAGATTCTACTATATATAAAAAATATTTATTTTATATTAAGATTGGATTATAAAACTAGTTTTGCTAATTGGATTAAGATTGAATTAAATTATTTAATGATTTTTATTTTATTTTTTGAAATATCATAATTGGACTAGGATTTAATTAAAATATTTTTCTAAAATAAAATGAGTTTTAAAGCCCAAATTTTTTTATTTAATTAATCCTAAAATAGTTTAGGATGTTAATAAATTTTAATATGATCGATTTTATTATTAAATCTTGAAAAATGGTTTTTCAAAGAGAATTAAAATAAATAAAATTTATAAATTTTATGAAATTATCAAATTGAGTTTGATTTAGTATTTCTAAATCTGTTAGAAATATTATGTTAGAAATGTTATTTTAAATTGCACATAAAACCAATAATTAGAATTGAAGCATGCAATATATTTCTTTATGTATATTAATTGTTTTATTTTTTTTATTATTATAAAAAAATGTGTCTTTACGCCAGTGAAGTTGATTTTATTAATTTCTAAGAAAAAAGTTACTAAGAATGTGCAATGCTTTCACTATTTGCTCTCTCTTATATATTCCCTCTCCCAAGAAAAAAAAAGATAATAAATCCTTTCATTCTTATATTCCATCCTTCTCTCTAATTTTATTTACAACCTTCGATTTTAAATTACCAATCCATGAATTTCTTTTTTATTCAGTAAATAATAAATAAGGCATGATTAGAGGAGACTCATTGCTATTCGGACTTCGGAGGTTCTCATTGCTATTCGGAGGTTGTACCAGGGCCCAAAAGAAACAACGGCTGCAGGCTGGGCCTCCACGGGAGGACAGCTGAAGGGTGAAGCACAGTGTTTGGTATTCCAGTGCCCATTAAAACAAACGGTCTAGATTTAGGGTTACACCTCTATAAATAAACCAATTTTGTAATGTTTTCTGGTTAACCTAGCTGCGCTGCCGATGGAAGAAACCATCCTCCGCTCTATTTCTTGACGCTGTCCCATCAGTCGATGGTGTGATTCTTGGTATTTCAGTCCCTGATGATGTTTTCTTTGTTTAAAAAAATACTTGTCTTTTGTTTTTATTAATTTTTTTCTTCAATTATTGTGAGATATGATAAGTATCTTAATTGATCTGCGTTTCTGATTTTACCGTGACTGATATCTATTTAGAACACTCTGATATCTGTTGCTTTTATTTTTTTTTTTACATATAAATTAAATTACTTGGGCTTTCATTTTGCATGAGATTTCGACTGTTTCTTTTAAATGAAATAATGGTTTGGCTCTGTGATTATATGCCCCATTTGGGCAATATACGCTATTCTGAAATCATTCTTACATGAGCTGAAATCTGAAGAAATTATGAGAGCTCTTACCATTGTAGTAAATCATATTTAATTTTTAACGCCCTATTATCTTTCTGTATTTTTGGAAAATAGTTTGCAAAGTTTTTCTTTCAATACTTCTGCAGTGATGAAGTCATGGAGTAAGATCCACATGTCAGACTTCAGAGATTTTTAATCGATGAGAAGAGACTTCCATAACTTCTGAGCAGAATTGCCTTCAATTACGTGTTTTCTTTCCTGGCTACTCCTTTCTCTGATACGTATGTCTATCATGGATATATTGTGGGTTCACAGGTCGGAGTCGGCCTCTTGGATTTCCAACATCGCTTTTACAAATCTTCTCAATGCTGATTTTGAAAGAAATTGCTATATAATTATCCTTAATATCCAAAGGATAGATTTCAGGCCCTTTATGGACGGATTCGTGATCGTTAATGTGTGCCTGGATGTCAAATGCAGTCAAAATACCTTTTTTTTTTTAATCAAAATTGACAACCAACAGCCAGAGTGTATACAAGTTAAACGCAGATTGTAATAATATTTCTCTTATTTTTTTTTAATCCAGAAATCCACTTTTGTTTTCTGGCCTAAAAAGAAGTATTTTTTTCAGTTTTACTTTTTCGTCCCTTTATTTATTACAAATTTGGATCTTGAACATTGCAATAATGTGACTTTGGGACTAATAACTTTGGGATTAATAAGTGATTTTATATGTCTAATAATGGGGATTCCGAGCTTTCGAAGAAATATTTTGTTGTTTGGGTGATACTCAATTTTGCTGAAAAAAATTAGTGGTCTATAGTAGTTAAAATTTTGAGGATTGAGTTTGAGACTTTGAAAATTATTTAGCCCTTTTAATGTTGTCCTTTCGCAACTGGGTTTCACGATTAAGGCAAATATATTTATTTTTTGTTATGTTATTTTATTTTAATTTGATCCTTTAAAATGTTTTTTCAAGAATTGACTTAACAATTTATTTTAATTATCTAAATATAGAGGCTTATAATGATGATTAGTTACCTAGATATAGATATCGGGTTTTATAAGAAAAACTTTTGGTGTTCATTTTATTGAAATATGTTTAAATTACATTGATTTGAGCAATTAGGCTTTTAGGACCAAATTTGATGCGAAAAAAATATGGGAAAATGAAGTTAATGGCAAGGGTAAGGTTGGCAAGCACACGCACTAGAGAGTGAGGTAGGTCACAATACTCTGGTAGTGGAGGTAGGTCACAATACTCTGGTAGTGCATGCAGACTTCTTCGATTGCCAAACACGACGGTTTGCAATGGCTTTAGAGGTGTCATGTTGTGTAGACAAAATCACGGTTTGTTTGTCACTAACAATGTTTTTTTTCTTATTTTTTTTTTTCTCTTCTCTCATCAGATTTTGCGCTCTCCAATCAAGAATTTTAAATTGTTCTCTCATATAATAGTTATTTCAAATTGATGTTTTGATTTCTAAATGTTGTTTTTGGTTTTATTTGTAAAATTTAAAAGTGTTTTTAATTTTACTCATTTGTAAAAAAAAATATAGGGTAAGATTGGCAAACACATGCACTACACGTGTTAGAGAGTGAAAGAGGTCACAATGCTTTAGCAATGCATGCAAAAAACATGGTGGTTTGAAATCGATATAGAGGCGATGTTTCGTGTTTTTCCATATAGGTGACGCATGTAGAGAAAATCACGATCGTTTGTCACTGACAATGTTTTTTTTCTTCTTGGTTTTTTTGTAAAATTTAAGAGTTTTCAATTTCACTCTTTTGTAAAAATGTTGCAAGTTTTATTTTATTTTTCAAATTTGGTTCTTATTTTTATAGTTGTTATTTTTTATTTTAATTTTATTTTGTGAAATTGATTTTTTTCAATTTCATCCTTAAATAAAAAAAAATGTAAATAGTCTCTTTTTTTAATTTGATCCTTGTTTTTTTAATTGTTATTTTTTATTTTAGGTCATTTTATCAAATTGATTGTTTAAAAAATTTCATCATTTGGTATATAGTTTGTTTGAAATTAATTTTTTTCTCGATTGTGTGATCTCGTTTTAATGGGATGATCTCGATTTCATGACCTGTATCATGGATTTAAAGCTTAATCTAGGTTAACATTTGTTTTTTTAGGGTTTTGTACACTAATTTTATTTTTTAGTTTCATTCATGTTGGGTTTTCTTTTTATAAATTGTGCTTCATGATTTTTTTTTTATTCAGTTATCATTATCTCATCATCGACCACAAGTTTGGTGGGTTGGCACAAGCTGACTAGGGATTTTTTTTTATTTTTTTAATTTAATATTTTCATTTTTCAACATGAGTTTTAGAATTGAAGTTTGTAATTTTTCTTGGTTTACTTTCTATTGAGTTATCTCATGCGTATGCTTTATATCTCAAGGTTTAATGGGCTTCTCTGATTTGCTATCATTTTTCTTTAAGTTATTTTTGTTAAATGATTTTTTTTCTTTTCGATTTCATTTTTTGACATTGGATTTGTTGAGAATTAGGCTTTATTATTTTTTTTAGTTGCTTTATTGTGGTTTATCTAAATCTAATGATCCGGTTGCAGATTTGACATGCTCGCTTGGGTTGGCTTGGATTTTTTTTCTTCTGCAATTAGTTGGCCAGGTTTTGAGTTTCGTTGCTTTTTACCTTTAGCTAAGCATTCTTTTTATTCAAGTTCTAATAAAAACTACTTTTTTGTTTGATTTGATTCATTTGTTATTGTTACCTATTATTATATTATCTAATTTAATGATACCAACTTATTTGACCTAATCAAGTCAAATGACTAAAGTTGTGATTTTCTTTTTTCTTTTTTAGAGCATATTTGTGTTGTTAGATCATTGTTTTATTTTTTTATCTAAAAAAATCTTGGTCCGACCTACAATTTTAGGGAAACTATATATTAGATATCTATTTTTTTTTATTAATTTTCTTTTTAAATGTGTCACTTTAAGTTTAACTTATTTTTTTAAAATTTTATATTTGCGTGTAGCCTACTCATTTAGAAAGTGTTTGTTTTTTGCATTTAAAAAATGCTTTTAAAATATTTTATTTTTTTTCTTTAAATTATTATTTTTTATTTTAAAGAGTTTTGGCGTGCTAATGTCAAAAATAAATTATAAAAATATTATTTTGATACGTATTAAGTGAAAAATACTTTGAAAAACAATCGTTCCTACAATCAACCGCTATTACAATCAAACACTACTTTAGTGTATTAGATGTTGACATGTCTACCATCTCATGATGGTTGGCAGAAGATGGGTCCTCAAAGAAAAATTATTGGAAAAAGCTATATTTTTTGTCATTAAACTTTAACTTTTTTTATTTTTTTATTTGACCGTCTCTTATTCATTTAGTTTGTTAAAGGTTGACATGTTTGTTATCCAATGTTAGTGATAAAAAATGAGTTTTGATCAACAAATTGTTGGGAAAAAAAACAGTAGATATGAGAAGGAAACAAACAAGGCTTGATTTTAGTTTTGCTTCTATTAAATCATCATTGGTTTTTTTATTGGTGTAAATGTTTAATTTTATTATTGAATAAAGAACCTTAATCATAATATATATATATATATATATATATATATATATATATATATAAAACTAGCTATTTGAGTTGTGTTTCGTCGTGGGTTAAATTTTTTTTTTTAATAAAAAAATTGAATATACAGGCATATGCAACCTGTTTTTTTACATAAATAATATAAGTGTAAATTGAAAAGATTATAAACACATTTCATTAAATAAATTGAGAACTATTTATGTCAATAAATTAAAAAAAAAATCATTGACGTAACAAAATATATATCTGGAAAAGACGAAAAGCGGATATAGATTAAAATATTTGATCTCGTAACATGGTCTATTCATCTTATTGTGTTCAATAACTATGTTTATTAAAATTATTTTTTTATTTAATTAAATGATAAAAGTAATAGATACACATAAAATTAATTGGATAAAACCAAAGTGGGAAAAAAATGTTAGTGTATATGCCCTATGGTCATTTGGTTGGTTACACATGATATTGATTCTATTCATGTAAATATATTTAATTTATTAATAAAGACGTATTTATCTTTAATATTAATCAAATATTTTATTATTGAATCTAGAGTAAAGATAAAGTTTTTGGGATAAAAATGTTTTACAATGGAAATTCTAAAGCAATTATAATTATGAGATTCGTATTGTATCAAAGCATTATTCCTAAATATTTATGGTCAATATTCTATTAAGACTAGACATTAATTAGAGTTGTTGAGACTAATACATATTATGTTTTTTTTTCTTTATGAAAGAAAACAATTGTTATCATAAGTTGAGGTATGAAGAATATTTAGAATTAATAAGGAGGTGTTTGTCGAATGATACATACGCTGAACTAACCCACATGAGAATCTCATATGGAGATATCATTTGTTTCTATGGAAAGACTCATATGACGGTTATGTAAGTGATTCTTAAACTTGAAATCACTAAGTTTTCTTATATAGAGAGTGTTATGTTTTGATCTTATTACAAGTTGTTCTAATCAAGTATAATAAATGAGCAGATATTGGGTATAATATGAACTATATAAAAGTATTAAAATAATCAAGAGATGATTCATTACCCTGGATGAATTAGAGAAAATGTTTCATATATTCTCAAATAGTGTTGATTGTAAATTCTTGTGTAGGTAAGATGTAAAATGAGTTTCAAATCTTATTCAAATAATCAACGATTATGGTGTTGAAAGCAAACATGATTTGACATAACAAACACACTTAATGCTATAATATCTTAATCGGAACATTATTGATGAAAGAATAATAATTACACTGAGAAGTTGATCACTAAAAAGTTAAGTCAAACCACTTATAAGTTTTCTAATATTTGAGGAATTATGACAAGTTGTTAGACATTATACTTGATCCTTAAATATAAATCAATCGATTGTTGAATTGATAATAAATTAATTTGTTTAATTTATTTAGTTCTATTTTATTTAGGATTGAGATTTATATTTGAGACAACTTATTAGGGAACCTAATGAGTCACACACACATAAAAATCATTAGTTTGGAATTAAAATGAGATGTTTAATCAAGTGTGACTTGATTGTAAATAAATTTTAGAAATTGAGGACTAAAATGTAATTAATATAGGGGATTACAATTCTAAACCTATAAACATCAAGTAAAGACTTAATTGAATAAATTTATCAAATTAGCCTAATATATGTGATATTATTTAAGGGGCAAGTTGATATTTTGACATTTATAGGGTTTTTAGATTTCCTTATAAATAAAAGTTATGCTTCTTATTTTCTATGGTGAGAAAGTATAGTATGCAAACACCTAAAACATAAAACGTTAGCACTTAAGGTATAAAAATCACTCTATCCTAAAAGGGTTTAGGAGAAAACGAATTGAGGACAAGTTGATCAAAATTAATTTTATCATTGAGAAAAAAAAGGAATAAAAAAACTATATATAATATATATGGTACTTTCAAAATAATTTTCATCAAGAAAATAGTCTTCTTTTAATAAAAATAAAGAGTACAGTTTCAAAATTTATATTGTGATAGAAAAGATTGGTTTTTGGTTTTTTTAGATTAATATTGAGACTATAGTTATAAAACATGGTCAAGACTCGAGTCACGGGTTGAGATTTTAGCCTAGGTCAACTCGAATCGACCTTAATTTTTTTAAAAGGATCAAAACAATATCGTTTTGATAAAAATAAATTAAAAAATTCAACTAGTAATGAGAAGTAACAAGCATCATCAAAGGATCTAATAGAGGTGCTAATTGAGCTAATTACAATGTCTAAAATTAAAAGGATGGATGTGAGGTTTGGTGAGATTTCTAACATGATGGATAAACAAGATGCGATGATTGCTAGTTTGCAAGAAAGACGATCCCAAAGGGTTTCTAATGCAAGGAGACAAGAGAAATTGAGGTTCCAAGCTATGAATGTTGACGTTAAAATTTTTTGTATGAGATTCATCAAGGTGAGCAGGGATGAACAACTTACAATGCTGATTAAAAGAATAAACTACTTACCGAATGGAAAGCTGTAGATCAATGCTAAAAAGACTCAAAAGGATGATATGGTGATTCAAAGCAGTCAAATTTTAAACTAAGAGTGGGAAGGATGAAAGCTTATTATGTTCTTATGATTTGTTGTAAAAGAGAATAGGAAAGAGTTCAGAGAAAAATATTGATACAATAATTATTTAATGTCAAGACATAGCTCGTTCACTAGAGGATAAAAGGAAAATTAAGCATGAAATTCAGGAGGATAGGAACAATGATGTCTATGAAGATAATGATTACAATGCAAAATAAGAGACAAGTTCTAAGATTTGTGATAATTCTGAAGTTCTTTCACTAGATAATGGAAGTGAAATAACCAATGCAATTAAAGAGAATATCAAGAATAATGATTATGAAATTGATCATTGCAATATGAATTAAGAAAGCTTAGGTGAATAGGATAAAGATAATAATAAGAGTTTGTTACATTTAGAGCACATACAAGTTGTACTAGCTAATGACCATAATGTAATAAATATTTCAATTGTTCTTATGGAACAATATGAGAGTTTATTAGAGAGCTTTGGGTTGAGAGAAAATGGTGTTTTGGATGAGAAACTTAAGATGAGAGAAAACAATAAGGTTATTCTGAAATGAGAGATAATTATAAGTTGGTTAAGGAGAGAGAAAGATAAAAAGGGCCCCTTATAAAGAAAAAAGATAGTGTTAGGGGAAAAACAAAAAAGTATGGGAGGTTTTATATAAGAAAGTGTTGTTGATAATGTTCTTTATGCTAACAAACCTACGCAAAATAGTGTTTCTATTTCTTTATTGCAGGATTATAAGGACGTATTACCTATAAATGGTGTTCCTATTATTAATTCGATGATGAATTCTTTTGAAGAGATGAGGAATGATGAAAATTAATGAACATCACCAAATTATCCATTAGAGGTGCTAATTGGACCAATTAGAAAGTCTAAAACCAATAAGATCCAAAAGAAATTGATTAGGCTGATTCGTGATGTTTGGGTTAAAAAGTTGCAAATATATCAAACTAGGTTTTCATATGCTGTTTAAGTCATATCAAAAGCTATAGATGCAATTACGTTGAGAATCTAGTTGGTATGGAAACTAGACATCTTGAATTTTCCATCCATATATCATAGGCACAGTAACTCATACAAATAAGATAAAACGACATGTTTGAAGTCAGTTTTGAAGTTCACCATCAAATAAAAAAGTCAGAAAATGATTGTTTTCCATATGATTTATAGATTCTTATAAGGAAAATATTTACTTACATATAGAATCCTTATTTTGCAAGGATTCCTTACTTTCTAAGAAAATCAATTAGACAACAATCCTTATTTTACAAGGATTCATTATACAACAACAATCATTATAATTCAATGACATTAGAGGCACTTTTAAGCTTATTTTTTCTAATATAGGTTTATGCTAACAAGAATAACATTCAATCTTATCGTTAGATCGAGCCAAAGTTTTATCAGAAGATTTTAAAAGCATTGTTTTATATTAGGTTAATATTTTATAGTCAAAAATAAAAAAGGCTTTATGATAAAGCCTAAACTACTGTGTAAGATTTATATTATTTCTCCAGTTGCTTTAGGATTCTTTTTTCTATTTGGATCAGTACCCTTTTATTATTTTTTTCAGACTTGTTTGGGTTTTTTTACCTAGTATAAATATGTTTATTTAACTTGTATTTAGATTTGTTTTCGAGACTTTGTTTATTTCAGAATAATATTATGTGTGTGGTGAGGTTCCTTATACTCTTGGTTCTTTATTGAACTCACCAAGATTTATCAAAAATTAACTGTTTTTAAGGCGTTCTTCCTTATACTTCCAGTTCTTAGTTCTTAATAATTAAGGAGTTGAGGTCTTTCATCCAATAACTTTGATGTCTTGGTTCGGGTAATCATTGGGTTAAGTTTTCTATCGATCTAATTTTAGCTTTCTTGAGTTGTTTCTTTCTTATTTTTGGGTTTAATGGTTCTTACCTCCAGGTTCTTATTAATGAGTTTTACCTTGAGTAATGGTCGACCTAGGTTTTTGACTGTGTCACTCTTATTTTTTCTTTAACCTTGACTAATTCAGGTTCTAGCTCAACTAGGTCTTGAATTGATCTGTCAAGTCAGCCCTAGTTTTATAATTAAATTGAAACTAACCAGAATATCAAATTAGGGACTATTGTAAGGATTGATTGTCATGGTCATATCACCACCACACTTTCTCCTATCTTTTCAATAAAAAGAGTTCTTTGGTTTATGAAGTTTGATTGCCTACTTAACTGACATGAAAAGCCACTCCTACTTCACCGATTAATGTCTCTTTCTTTTCTTCTTCTTTTTCTTTAATGCACGAAGGTTATTCTTAGTAACAAAAGTTAAAAACCATAGTAGTGCTATGTTGCACTATAGATATAACTAGATCATTGGTTTACGTCACGTTGTATGTTGGTTTAATTAGTAAAAAAAAGTTTAAATTGTGTGGTGGTTGACCTAATATGACCTGGTTAACTTGTCCAATGACAACCTAAATAGTTGGTAAAAACTTAGTTTGATTAATGCTTTTTTCAAGAGGACATCGTTTTTAAAATATTAAGACTGAAACATATTAGATTGACTAGGGTCAACCTAGGTTAACTTGTCAAATCTATAATCGAGTCATGATATCGAGATAACCCAATAAAAAAATCAAAACAAATTATAAAGTCTAATTTCTAATCAACCCAATATAGAAGGATAAAACTAAAAAAAAATCAATTAAAAAAAGTACAAAAATAAATGATCCGCGTCAGCATGGGTTAGCCTGCCAAACTTGTAACCCCGATTATGAGACCATAGTAACCCTATAGAAAGTAAATTAAAATAAATTATGAAACCTAATTTTCAATCAATCCAATATTGACGGATGAAATTAAAAAAAATCAATTTTATTTAAAAAAAATCCAATTACCTTACCAAACTTTTGGCTCAGGTCATGAGACCGATATAACATTATAGAAAATAAATCAAAAATAAATTTTAAAATCTAATTTTCAATTAACCTAACTTTGAAGGATGAAATTGAAAAATAATAAATTAAAAAAAGATTAAAAAAAACTCAAGTCAACTAGGGTTAAAATGTTAAACCTATAATCTGAGTTATAAAATAAAGATGATTTTATAAAAAAACAAATCAAAATAAATTATAAAATTCAATCCCTAATAAACTCAATTTTATAAAATGAAATTGAAAAAAAAATTAAAGCATTATTTTAATGAATAGTACTTTGTAAGCAAGTGAATAATTCACCTCTTGCTTAGTTTTGTTTAGTGATTTTTATTTTTCAGAAAGGACTATAATCAATAGATATTGTAATAGTGAAACTCTCAAAAAAATAATGTTTTGACATTTAATTCATTAAACAGATAATTGCAAACTTAATTACGAAACTAATTTCTATAAAAGAAATTACAAACTTAATTTTAAATATAATAACACCTTCATTTTGGAAAATAATCTATGAAATAAATAAGGATATGATATGATAAAAAATATTTTTATAAAATGGGGTGCTTGTAGTTATATAATTGTTTCTCATATTTATGTAAATTAACCATAAAATTAACTTCTAATTTACTTAATTCAAAGGGAACATTGCAGAATCTAGAGTTACTAGTTACACAAAAAATAGCAACATGCTTCCCTTTGAATAATTAAGTTTACTATTTAATTGTTTTATAGTGTTTTTGTAATATTTCTAAATTATTTTATCTAACAAAAACCACTTATTCAAGTAAATATATTATATGAATACGTAAAGAGTATGATGTGACTAAAAGTTTTATATTGGATCCTTCTAACCTTTTAAGCAATAATATGGCATTAGAATGAATCTCTTTATTTGAAATAGTTATTTTTAAGTGAATAGAACTTAATAGTATAGGTATGAATGAAAATTTTATAAACATAGTTTATTTTAATACATATTTTCTTAATCATTAAAATTTGTCAAAAAAAATTAATACAAGTTTTTTTAATTATAGTGTCCAAAGGAGTTAAAAGTAATATAAGACAACCATGAAAAAGTTTTTATGAAAAAATAAGGTTCAAATTTAATAATTTGTTGAACTTTGATGTAGTTTTTATTTTATATTTAGATTTAAATATTATTGGTTTTCTAGGATTTTAAAGCATTTTTAGTGTTTTTATAGATAAAATAAATTTTCAATAGTGTATAATATAGGTTAGGAGTGATTTACGAATCTTATTTTAGGATTTTATGGATTAATAAATAGAAACATGTAATAGATAAATGAGATTAACCTATTTTCTAGGTTATAATAAATTTTTTATGTTGGTTTTATTTTCTTTGATTAGGAACGACATGAAATTACATATTAATATTAGAGAGATGTTAAAACGTTAATATTCAATTTAAAAAATAATAGTTACTTATGATTTCTTTAAAAACAAAATCCTTGTTTTATGTATAAGTATGGATGTGTTTAAAAATACATAATCCTAAACTCAATTTTATGCATTCAAACTACTCGATGTTATGTAAATTAACTATACATTGCATAACGTCGGGATATAGAACTAATGATTAATATTAGTAACTTCCAAATAGATGAAATATTATTGAAATTAACTGTCTTGGTGTGCGCGGAGTCGAACGATATATCTGTCTCATGAGTGTGTTGAAAAAAAAGATATTGAGTATAATCATAAAATTATAACTATAAGTTTAGGAGTCACCTTCTGATATTATGATTACTAGAAAATCTACGTTCTGCGAGAGTCCGGGTAAAACACTAGTTGTGCAAGGAAAAGACGCATTACTCCTAGTACATCCTACCTAAGATAAGCTGCATTGTTATTTGATTGTTTTACTAGATCATATTTCTATCCATTGATCTTGTCTACGGTTCAAGATAGATCTTATTTTGTGAAAAAACCTCTACCTTATTAAGTTAAAGCCTAATTATTCTAAGACTCAACTTTTAGCATCACATTTATTTCCTAAATATAACTAATTCCTAAGTTCTGAACAAAAAATTTCTTTTTTTTTTGTTGTTTTAAAATGAGGAAATTAATTTAATTTTTTTTTTGAATTTGTTTTTTAAGAAAAGTTTTGGAGAAAACTAAATATCTTTTAATACCAGGTTTGTATCTTACAGTGTAAGTTTACAACCTAATATTATGCAAAATAGTTGGAAAAACATGCGAGAAAACCACAATTTTTTTTGAAGTGACCCTTGGAATTTTTTTCATTTTTTTCATTTATGTTTTATATATTATTATTATATGGGTTGGGCCCAGCCCAACCATCTGGGTCGAACCCAGTCGGGTCGGGCTGACAAGCTGCTCTATAGATCTGGTCTCTCCTTTTCTTCTCTGTTTTTTTTTTACATTGGGCTAGACCTGACCCAGCCATCTAGGCTAGGTTGAAACGGGTCCAGCCTAGGCCCACATGGTCACTGGCCGGACCTAACAACCATATTAATTATTTTCATTGCATGCATAATGGTTTTACATGCAGTGGCTAGGTGAGCTGGGTGAGCTGAAGAAGAAGAAGGGGACTAGGCTACATAGTGTAGTGGTCATGGTTGGTCGTGCTGGAATATCAACACCAAGCTGGCGGTGATGTTAGTGGAGGATCTAGCGATGCAGAAGCAAGAGGGAGAAAAAAACTTATGGTGGAGAGGAAGAAGTTTGCAATAGTTATTCCTGACGCAAGGGTGTCCTGATGGTGGTCGAGTTGGTGGCTCGTAACGGAGCTATTGGTGGAGAGGCTGGCGTCATGGTTGTCGTGGCTGAGGGCACGACGAAGAGAGAGAGAGAGAGAGAGAGAAAGAATAATAATGACAGAAAAAAACTAGGAAGAAGCCTGGTTTTTCACCAACTTTTGCCTTCGATTTCTTAATACCTAATGTCTGGAATCCACCTTTATTTATAGGGGTTGAAAGGGGGTATTTTATCTTTATTGGAGACAAATCTTAGCCCCTGATTCAGCCCGGAAAGATCTCAATTATTGACAATTAAGGCTACATGAGTTATCCTCTTTAGGTCAGCACCACAACTGTTGTGGTGTCAATTGGCCAGAAAGAATAAAAACGATGATGTTTTTAGGCTTTAGGGTTTTAATTTAGAAATTTGGTTAAAGTTCAATTTAGTTATTCTGCTTTTGATTCCTTTAATTGTACCCCTGATTGGCATGTTTTTAAGCTTTAGGCTTTTAATTTAGAAATTTGATCAAAGTTCAATTTAGTCCTTCTACTTTTGATTCCTTTAATTGCACCCCTGATTATAACTTTTAATTTTATGCAATTTTACACTTGCCAAACTTCAACATTAGCCTTGAATTTCAACGCCCTTTTTCATTGTGGTTCTTGGTCTTGGATTTATGCAAATTGACTCTCAATTGACCATTTAACTTTTATTTTTTTTCAATTTCATTCTTGATTTCAATCAATTGAGTTCCTAGAGTTCGACGCCTTTTTCAAAAAATTCCTTGGCTGCTAATTTCTTCAATTTAACCCCTAATTAACCTCAAAAATTTGATTTTCTTGCAACTTTATCCTTGATTTCAATTAATTGACTTGGTAAAAATTATTTTTGGTCCCCTGAAATTTTAATCTTCTCAATTAAGCCCAAATTGGGCTCCCAAACTTAAATTTTCACCAATCAAGTCCCTAATAAAATTAATTTGACCCATTTAAAATATAATTAAGTCCTTACAATTAGTTAAATCATTTAATTTGACCCAAATTAACTCTTAAACATAATTAAACTTTTAATTTAGCCCATAATTAAATCAAATTGGTCTATTAAAAATCTAATTGTCTCTAGGCTTAATTTTTATGTAGATTTATCTAATAATAATTTAATTTAACTTTAAATCTGCATTGTCTCTCTAGTCTTGGGTACGATGGGGCATAATTAAACTCCTAATTCATTCAAAATTGTAGCTTGATCTTTCTCTATATTTGAAATCCTCCTCAACCTGATTTTATCAAATCATTAGTCTTCTTGTCATTATTATTTATTTTTTATTTTAAAAGCAAAAAAAGGTAAAAATGTGGGAAATAACCCAAAAACAGGTTATAACATTAACCATTGACGTTTAGCTTCCAAATTAACCAAGATTGTTGAAATATTATTGAAACTAACCATGGATGTTTAGCTTCCAAGTTTCTTATTCTAAAGTAGAAAATTATGGAATTTATAATGGATGGTTACACAAAAATTTACAAACTTCCTTTTAAGTGATGAACTTGAAAATGTGAATTTCTATATGTTTTCAATATTATATTTTGACATAGTTTTACAAAAGTAGTATGGTATTTTTTTTCTTCAAAATTCAAGAAATTATAAAAGTATTAAATTAATTTTTATTTAATACATCTAAATATAATAAGTAGCTATTCTTCCATTTTTTATTTTCTTTGCTTAACCCTTTGATTATGATTTGTTTTTCTTATATTTTTTTTTTGTATATATTACACACACTTCTTAAATGAATTTAAAGAATAAATTGATAAAATTTAATTATTAAGTCATTAGTAAATTATTAAAAAAATGCATGCTTGGTTTTTAGGGGAGTAAACGTAATTATTTTATTTTTTAATACAAATTACACTTTGTCAAAATAATTAAAGGCAATTTAATATCAATTCTATTTTTTTTGTTTTTTTAAAATGAAAACTTGTTTGATTGGCCTTTTTAAAAAAATGCACTTGGATTGAATTGAATACTTAAGTTATTAAGACTAGTCTTTGGACAATCTAGACTTAAAACTTAAATGCTTTGGATCTAATTAACCTCAACCCAACACTTCAATGCTCATATTTGATTTTAACTTAGTCTTTGGGGTTATGAGCTTAACACTTGAACTCGACCCTATACGCCCCCAACCTTACCCTAGTTTATACCCCGAGCACTTCAACCCTGGTCATGTCCCAAATCATGGATGTTCCGAACCGATCTTGGCTCAAACCTTATGCTTCATAGTTCCCAAGCTCCTCATAATTTGCTCTAGCCTAACATCGGGTAACCCAAACTTGGTCTCATCTTCGTTTTAGCCTAACTTCTGGAAGTCCCAAACCTTGCCCTTATATAAACTCTAGTTTTGGCCCAAATATTAAGTGCTCCAATTAGGTCTTAGCTAAACGCCATAAGCCTTGGACCTTGTTCCAAACTAACTCTCAGGGTGCCTTAGACTCGACTGTACCTCAAGCATCCATACTAAGTCCTAATCCAAACCCTAATGCCCTAAACCTAGACATTGATGTCAACGTGAAAATCAAGTGCTTTGGACCAAGTTCCAAACTAACTCCTAAGAATTTCAGACTGTGGTCTAGCTTGAACCTAGGCCTAGTCTCAAACCGACTCTAGGTGCCTTACACCAGGTCTTGGTTTGAAACCTAGAAGCCTTAGATCCAATCTTGAACCAACTCTTAGGCTCCTGACACAATTCTTGGCCTAAACTTCACGCATCTCAAATCCAATCTCAACCTAAACTCAACCATCTCAGACTTCAATAGTCCCAACTCAAATCTCAATCACCCAAAACTTGATCCTGACCTGAATCCAAAGTTTGAAGTCTTTTGAAACTACTATCAAAACTTGGTGCCAATTTTATTTTTTTAAAAATAAAAACTATATACAAATAATTCTTCATTTATTTTTTTTATATTATTGTACGTATGCGTCATCTCGATGATCATCCTCTTGGGTTAGGATCTCTCTAGTGATGGGAAAAGAACAAAGAATTCTTATTTCTTATCAGTAAAAAAAAAAAGATGAAGTCGCCACCTAATATTTTGATCACTAGAAACTCTAACTGGTCTTAGAATCTGGATAAAAGGACTGGTTGTATATAGAGAGGATGTATCACCCCTAGTATACCTTACCTAAGGTAAGCTGCGATGTTTATTTGTTTGATAAACTAAAATGATGTTGTGTTTTCTAATCATTAGTTTGTCTAAGGTTTAAGAAAAGTCATCTTCAGTAAGAAGGTCCTTATCTTATCAGGTTAAAATCTAACTATTCTAATGTCAAATAAAATAAATAAAATAAATTTTTTTTTTATTTAATATCAAAAATATATCTTACGTATAAGTTCATAATCTCGTATATTAAAAAAATAATTTTTTTGGTGTGTTTGAAATGTAATCCAAGTTCTCATGGATTTAATAAACTGATTATTAAATCCAAAAGTGCATGTAAGAATATAAAAAAATAATTAATTTTTTTTTGTTTTTAAAGATACAAAGTCATGCCTTGATATTTTTATTTTTATTATTTATGCAAATATGATTTTATTTTTTATTTTTGAGAGCTTTGGCCATACACAATTTAATATAAAATTTGTATTTATGAAAGAAAGATTTGTATTGTTGTTTTTGTGGAAGGAAACTGGTTTATTTAATACTGAAAAAGCACCTCTTGTGTAGGTCACGATTTCAAATATTAAATATGTGGGGATAAAAATGTAGGGAACTTGCAACTAATAGTAAAATGATCTTCCAAAAATTTAAAAGTTTATCAAAACTAGACCAAGGCCATGTTTGGAAAAATGCAGATAAAGTGTTTTCATCAATTTATTTAAACATGATATCAACTCAAGATGAATTATTGATCATCAACTCAAAACCAAGCAACATTAAAAAATATACATAAATCTTATTAATTTCATGAACTTTGTTCAAATCACATACTAACTCAAACGACTCAACACCAAACCAAACATAATCGATGAATAAATAATCAATACTCAAATTAACATGAATTCAATCACAATCCAAAAATCAATATTTAATGTTTAAATACCGATCTCATCCTTAAAAATAAAACGCACAATACAACACAAATTAGCAAATTAAAAAACACACATCAATTCAAATCAAATAATGTTCAAATAGTCCAAAATTTATACACAACAATGAGATTGTCCTAAAATTCACCACATTTTATCAATTTATCCAAAAAATGATTTGAGGTTATGGATTGACCTTTCAATGTGTTTGATGTGTCTAGGGTATACTAAAATCAAGGTTGAAAGCATAAGAACAATGACGATGTGTGGTCTTCATGTGCCGCCGTCGTAGACAAAACCAAAAGAATGGGTGGATCTGGAGAGGTTTCCTGTCTTCTTACTCCTTGTGTCGGCAGTGACTCTCACTATGTCCTGTAAAAAAACAAAAATACACAACACAGTCGGCTTTATTTTCTTCTTCCTCTCGATTCGTTATTGGTGAGAGGGGAGTTGAGGTCATAAGCTTAATGAGTTTGTGTATGTACTTGAAGAGAGAGAGAAGACTATCACAGCTATATCATAGATAGGTGGTTTGGATGGTTGATGATGGTTGTGTGGCGTAGCTCATGATGGTTGTGGGCTGCTGGGAGAGAAATGGGTTTAATGGAGGAGCTTGAGGATCACAAGCTGTCAATAAGTGGGCTATCATTGTCATCATTAGCAATGGAAAGGGGAAAGGATGGAGGTCATCATGGTCTTTTTTTTAGAAAACAAAAACTCAACTTAGTTTTACTAATAGTGACTGGATCTCATGGCGGTTTGTAGGTGGAAAAGGGGTTGTGTTGATCGAGAGAAGAAAGTTATGGGTTAAAAGGGTTGATGCTTTATTAGCCAATTGATGGGTTTGGAAGTGAGGTTGGCTGGTGGTAATGCCACTTATAATGATGGGTGATGGCTTCTGGTTTTGGCAGTTAAAACTAGAGCTTGTGAGAAATGGTTTTTCTATTTTAGGAAAGTGTGATGGATTGTGGCTCAGGTCACCAGTGGAGAAGGATACTAGGCTAGTAGATAAGAAAGAATGGTTTTTAATTTCTATGAGAGAGGTTCTGTGTTAAGAGAGGAGGCTCTATCTTTTATATTTATTTTTATGAATGGATACGTCTAGAGACTGTGAGCTTGTAGAAGGGTCATATTTTTTTAGGGGGTTTTTTTTTTCTTTAGGTGAGTAATTTTAGTGTTTTTTTTTTTTATGGGAGAGAAAGTATGTGTGTGTGTTTTTTTTTTTCTAACTAATTTCTCCCAAATTTCTCTTTTTTTTTTATGTGGGGTACAACCATCTATTATTTATAGGCAAAACAAACTTGTCATTTTCCTCCAAATTGCTTAGTACCCAAGCAACTAAAAAAAAATTGGTCTCTCATTTTTCTTTTCTTTTTTTTCTTTTTGCACTTTTGGTCCCCATGTCCAAATATTTTTGTTTTTGAATTTTCTTATTATTTTTTTTTGTATTTTTATATTTTTGAAAAAAAAACAACATTAATATTAACTCAATAAAATTGATCAATGATTTTGAAATGAGCGTGTTAAAAATCAAACGCGTCAAAAATAGATTTTTTAATTTTTTATTTTCTTGAAAAGATACTGAAAATACCAAAACAACGCAATACATCAAAAATATATTTTTGTTGTTTTTTGCTATTTGTTTTTGGATTAAAAAAAAAACAAGTAAAAAGAGGTCAAAACATATATCATCACATTCATCCACACAGACACCTTGGCTTGTTAATTAATATTCTAATTTATCAAAAATCAAATTGCCCTGCTTAAAAAGTTTTCTAGGGGCCACTAAATATGTTATATACACATTAATAGACCCCTTGTCTTATAGTTAAATGGTAAGTAATTTTATGATTTCTATTCATCATGATTTTATACATATTTATTTATCAAATAAATATTGTATTATTGAAGCATTACTTAATTGCATATTTATGTATAGCATTGACATGCCATATTTGTGTGAACTAGGTGTATATTTTATTAATAAATTAAATTTACTCTCTATTGGATATTTTAATTCTTGTGCATTATTAAGATACATAATAGAATAATAAGGTATATAAATAACTCATTACCATTAGAATGTATGATGATAGAATTCTTATCTTGCTGTATTAAGAATTGTAATTATTTAAATTTATAGTAAAAGAGATATGTATTTTTTTATTATTTAGACTTTTTAAAATAATCATAAATATGTACCAAGTAAGAGAACATAAAAAAAAAAAAAAAAAAAAAAAAAAAACCACAAAAGCATAACTTCATCGATGAGAAAAGCTTTTGAAACAAAGTAAAATAGGTTGCACCTAGAAAAGAGAAACATTGTTTGTGTTTTTTTTTTAATTTTTAAAGTGCTTTTCTACTTGAAATTGATATTTTTAAGTGTTTTATTATGGGATTAATGTGATAATATTAAAAATAAAAAATTATTATTTTAATACATTTTTAATTAAAAAAATATATTTTTAAAATACTATATATTATAATATCAAATATGCACCATTTTTTAGGTTTTGTTTGGCACTAGAAAAGGAGCGAATGATGGATAAATGGGGAGAGATTGACAATGAGGGATTGAAAGAAGGATAAAGATTTAAAGAAAGAAAGAATTGGAGGGATCCCTCCCGTCCTTTCGCATTTATAATATTCAATCCTTCCAATATGAGTGGATCGACTCTTATTCTTTCAATGTTAT
>Ga0325401_1001106_pt1 | contig 22038 bp, 8 predicted proteins | sample PopdelMetagenome_FD_205666 | JGI IMG/M metagenome (GOLD analysis project Ga0325401, IMG submission 205666) | Populus deltoides microbial communities from Bellville, Georgia, United States - Xylem-PdKOR-R2 | ecosystem: Host-associated > Plants > Phyllosphere > Stem > Wood/Secondary xylem | place... | reverse complement strand
GCAAGATGCACACAACCAATCAAAGAACAATGCTTGAGAGAATCAAGGGGATGAATGATTTGTTATGCTCCTACATTATGAATCAAGCAACACCGCACTTAGATGCATGATCATGCTTGATAAACAATGAAAGCAGTAATCATTGAAGAGACTTACACTGCAATATTATTGTAATACAACTCACGCCTTTTCCATTCACTTCTTGTAATCTTTATACAGTCCTGAGTGCTTAATTTCAGGAATTCAAATGTGTGTAACGGATGAATATTTACAATCAGAATCAATAGCAATATTTGCAGGGATAACATACTGATCCTACGGTTATGGAAAACACAAAATCTGGCATTTCATATAATGACAGCTACACTTGAATTGGCAGTGATTCAAATTCATCAGTTTCCTTGATACGCCCCCGCAAGAATGGGCTACCATCGAATAGGCCGATCTTGTCACGTAGGAAATCTGTTCGTTGCCTGGAGAGAGGCTTGGTTAGCAGATCAGCTAGCTGGTCAGTTGTGTGGACATGTTGAACAGCAAGAATATTTTTTGCAACCAAATCTCGCACAAAGTGGATATCAATCTGCATATGTTTCATTCGGGAATGCTGGACAGGATTAAAACTTAGGTGTGTTGCACCTAGGTTATCACATAAAAGAAGTGGTGGCTTGGAGAGACTGAACTTCAGTTCCTGGAGCAAGGAAAGCAGCCACACAGACTCTGTTGCAGCCATTGCCAAGGCCCTATACTCGGCTTCAGTTGATGATCGTGCAATTGCACGTTGCTTTTTGAAACTCCAGGAAATGGGTGTATTACCAAGGAATAGTAGGTAGGCTGAAGTGGATTTCCTGTCGTCCAGATTACTAGCCCAATCAGCATCCGAGAAACAAGTTAATGTAGTGCTTGATGTTTTGCTGATAGTAACACCATGAAAAATTGTGTTCTTCAAGTAGCGCAGCAATCTTTTTGTTGCTGTCCAGTGAGTCTGCGTGGGATGATGCATAAACTGGGAGAGTTTATTAACAGCAAAGCTGATATCAGGTCGTGTAAGAGACAGGTATTGCAAGGCGCCAATAACTTGACAGTATTCCGTGGAGTCAACAGAGGAGGAACCATCATCCAGTTGTAAGGAAACAGATGTTGAAAGAGGCGTGGTGACATCCCTAGCACCGTCCATACTGGTCTTGGCAAGTAAATCTCTGATATACTTGTGCTAGGTGAGAAACAAGCCGGCTGCAGTAGGAATAACCTCCACACCAAGAAAAAAATGCAGTGACCCCAAGTCTTTGATGGAAAATTTCTGGCCAAGATGATCAATGATGCTTGCAACAAAAACTGAATTATTGCCTGTGATAATTAAATCATCAACATACACTAGGCAGTAGGTAAGAGTGGAACCAGTATGAAACACAAATAGAGAGGAGTCAGATTTAGAATTAATGAAACCAAACTCTGTCATTGCATGTTTAAGTGCAGAGTACCAGGCACGAGGTGCTTGTTTGAGGCCATAGATGGCCTTGGTAAGACAGCAAACATAATCAAGATGTTCCGGATTCCTGAAGCCAGGAGGTTGCTTCATATACACTTTTTCAGTGAGATGCCCATGAAGGAATGCATTATTAACATCTAACTGCCTCAAGGAACAACCCTGCATCACAGCAATAGCTAAGACAGTTCGTATGGTGACGGATTTAACAACAGGACTAAATGTTTCCTTGTAATCCAGTCCTGGTCGTTGATTGAACCCTTTGGCCACTAGCCTGGCTTTGAATCGATCAACAGTCCCATTAGCATGCCTTTTAACCCGAAACACCCATTTATAGCCGACAATATTACAATTAGTTGGAGGGGGTACTAATTGCCAGGTATTGTGACGCATTAAGGCAGTTAATTCAGAGGACATGGCTTCACGCCATCTGGAATCAATGAGTGCTGCAGCAACACTCGAAGGTTCCAAGGAAGATGGGAGAGAGTGTTTGGTAACAAGGAATGATTTTTTTGGTTTATAGATATCATGCATAGACCTAGTAGTCATCCGGTGGACTTGCACCTCGGTGGTTTCAGGGACAGTGGGGGCAGGCAATTCCATTGAACTATTTGGATTTAAAAGCAGGGGAGAAGGAGGAGTGCTTACCTGGAGAGGGGATGGCACAGAGAGTGACCCAATCGCAGACGATGGCAAGACTTCAGTACCCACATCCAGAGAAGTGCTGGGACTAGCAAACGAAAGCTTTGGTAAGGAGATCATCACAGATGAATGGTGCCCAGTAGATGGAGAAGGAAGAGAACTGTTATGATCTGGTTGATGGAAAGGAAAGGACCCTTCATGAAAAATGACGTGGCGAGAGGTGATGATTTTGTTGGTTAATGGTTCAAAACATAAATATGCATTTTGGGATAGGCTGTAACCCATGAATGTGCAGGGTTTGGATTTTGGCTCAAGTTTATGTTTATTATATGGTCGAGTTAATGGATAACAGAGACAGCCAAACTGCTTCAGCTTGAGATAGTTGGGCCTTTGGCGGAATAATTTTTCAAACAGGGATTGATTATGCAAAGTAGCGGTGGGCATACGATTGATAAGATAAGCAGCAGTTTGAAAAGCATAGGGCCAATAATAGAGAGGCACGTGAGCATCGGTGAGTAAGGTAAGACCAGTTTCAACAAGGTGGCGATGTCGCCTTTCAGACATACCGTTTTGTTGGGGAGTATAGGGAGCAGTAGTGTAGTGATTGATGCCATGAACAGAAAGATAATTTTTAGGCCAATATATTCCCCACCATTATCAGAATAAAGACTTTTAATTTTTGTGTTGAAACGATTTTCGACAAGATTACGAAATTGTGGAAAAATGGTTTGAACATTTGATTTATGAGTCATGGGGTAAAGCCAAATATATTTGGTATAATGATCCACAAAAATAACATAATATTTGGAGCCATTAATTCCAAGATCATGAGATGGGCCCCAAACATCCGTGTAAATTAATTCAATTGGGGCAGTGCTGGAAAGTTCATGAGTACTAAATGTTTGACGATGAGCTTTGTTTTGAGAGCATGAAGTGCACAGAGAGGAATGACCATTTTTATTGGTAGGTAAAGAAAAAGCATTAATGAAATGATGAACCAATTTGGATGATGGATGACCAAGACGTTTGTGCCATCCATCAGGTGTAGTACGTTCATAAACATAGGCAACAATATTTTTCTTGGTGGATGGTAGATGCTCTGGAAATGGGTACACTCCATCTTCACATGCGCCTTTGAGCAGGATCGCCCCCGTGATCCGATCCTTCACCAAAAAATAAGCAGGATGAAATTCAATGTAAACATTATTGTGCTTGGTAAAATGGTGAACAGAAATGAGATTTTTATGAATAGTAGGAACACAGAGAGTGTCATGTAAATGAAAGACACGATTAGACGAGTTAAGAGACAATGACCCAATATGAGACACAGGCAAACCTGATCCATCACCAATTACCACTTCATCAGTACCATCATATTCAGAATTAATCATCAGATTAGAAAGATCAGTGGTCATATTGTGAGATGCAACTGAGTCAACGAGCCACTTCTGATTTTTCTGTTGAGAGGAAGCTGCACAATTTGCAGTGAAATCGGAAGTAGACATTTTGGGACAATGTTTGGCTGTATGACCCAGCTGATCACACCATTGACATTTTGGTTTAAACCGCCTGTGACCCGAATTGAATGACCCATTTCTAGGGACTCCACTGTGTCCACGAGAGTTATTAGAAGCAACCGGGGGGCACCATTTAGACTGTCTGGAATTAGAAGAAAATTGAGGGCTCCATCGATTAGAATAATTAGCAGTGGGAACAAACTGGGTGGCAGATTGGTGCTCAAGCCGCCGAAGATAACTCTCATGACTGACAAAAAGGTCATGAATTTCTTCATATTTCAGAGAAGTCTCACGGGCACGAATGGGAGCTGCAATTTCTCTAAACTCAATACCCAATCCATTGAGTATGTATAGGGTTAAATCATCGTCTGAAATAGGATGATCAATGATTGCTAGTTCATCTGTAATCACTTTGATTCCTTGAAGGAATTCAGTAACTGTGCGAGACCCACGATTGCTCAAGGTCAAATCTTCTTTGAGCTGCATCACTCGCGTTCTTGATTTGCCCCCATATAAACGGGTAAGTGCCATCCAAGCCTCATGAGAAGTTTTGTAGGCAGCAAGAAGAGGGGTAATGGTGGTGGAGGTAGAGGCGAGGATGGCATGTAAGATGAGTTTGTCTTGACGAATCCAGAGGGAATTCGCAGCTTTGGAGGTAGTGGAATTTAGTGCATCAATGGCAGGGCATGTGTGTATACCGGTTACAAAATCAATAAGGTCATAGCCAATAAGTAAGGCTTCAAATTGAGCCCTCCACTGAGGAAAAGTAGAGGGAATGAGTTTTTCGTTGATGGTTGTGGCAGCATTGATTGTGATGATGGGTGAGTTTGGTGAGTCAATGGTAGATGCAGAGATGGTGGTCATTTTGCAGGAAGCAGGAAGAAGGATGAATACTCGTTAGAGATTTTTAGGCTCTGATACCATGAAGAGACTTACACTGCAATATTATTGTAATACAACTCACGCCTTTTCCATTCACTTCTTGTAATCTTTATGCAGTCCTGAGTGCTTAATTTCAGGAATTCAAATGTGTGTAACGGATGAATATTTACAATAGAATCAATAGCAATATTTGCAGGGATAACATACTGATCCTACGGTTATGGAAAGCACAGAATCTGGCATTTCATATGATGACAGCTACACTTGAATTGGCAGTGATTCAAATTCATCAGTTTCCTTGATAATCATTGTGGACAATCCAAGATAAGCACTACACTTAAATTTAAAAGGAAGGCTAGCACACGAACAAATTAGTGCATAGAAAAAAAAAAAGAAGGCTTTGGATAGCAAACAAAGACACCCTATGATAATGGAACATCAAAGAGGGCATGTCATCTAACCTTAAAACATTGCATCAAAATACTTTTTGAATTGTTACAGGGAAATCCTCAATGAAGCCCAACAAAATTGTGGACAAGGAAAGAATCATTAAGTGGATAATAACAAAGAATCACGATTTTAACCCTAGAACGAGAAGAAGATGAGATGAACCCTACTATTAGAAAAATCTCAAAGAAATGAGAGGATTAACTCTGTCATCAGAAGGAGTCTTCAGGTCAACCCTACAATCAGGAAGCACCGAGTTTCCAAACCCTGCAATCAGGAATTTTCAGGTCAACCTTGCAATCAGAAAGCACCAAGTTTTCCAGCCCTTCTCCTGTCATCTCTTCAAGATTTCGCTAGGTAAGTCATATTATTCACACTTTTCACATTTTGCACCTGAATAGGTCACCCATAACAATGAGACCACTTTTTATTTGTTATATTTTTTTCATCTGTGTAAGTCACTAATTACAATGAGACCATTTTCCATATTTTTTCCCACTTGGATAGGTCACTTATTACAATGAGACCATTATCTTTTTTTGTAGGTCGCCCATTACAATAAAACCATTATCCACATGTTTTTTTACTTGGGTATGTCACTTATTACAATGAGACCACCCTTTCCTTTTTTTACCTAGGTATGTCAATCATTACAATGAGACCACTTTTCACATTCCTTCCATCTGGGCAGGTCACTCATAATAATGAGACCACTTTTCGCATTCTTTCCATTTAGGTAGGTCACCTATTACAATGAAACCACACACATAGAATTTGATTCTGGTTAAATGGAATCACCAGATGGGATCTCAAGTTAACTCAATCACCACACACATGGATTTTTTAGCTTTGGTTAAATGGAGTTACTAGATGGATTTCAGGTTGACCGAGCCACACACAAAATTTTGGTTCTAGTTAAAAGAGGTCGCCAAAAGAGATCTCAGGTTAGCCCAACCACACATGGATTTTAGCTTTATTTAAAGGGAGTTGGCAGATGTAATTTTAGGTTAACCAAGCTACACATACTTGGTTCTGGTTAAAGGAGATCATCAGATGGGATCTCAGGTTGACCGAGCCACCAACATTATCTTAGCAGTGATAGAAAAGTGATAAAAACCCTACTATTAAGAAATTCTCATGAAAAAAAAGGAGATGAAAGTTCAGACCTTGCCATAAGAAAGAACATTTTTTAGGTTTTGGTTAAAGGAAATCGTCATATGAAATTTCAGGTTAACCCAACCAAAGACAATTTAAAGGATCGCCAGATCAAGATCTCAGAATAACTAAGTTTACATAGTTTTGATCATTAGTTTCTGGTTAAAGGGGATTGCTATAAAGACAGAGTTTCAGATCAACCATGCTTTGAGAATATCAGTTTCAGAAGTTCAGTTTTGTTTATCTTTACAAAACTTCTTATGCAAAGCACTCAACTAGTCTTTGCTCCGCAAGTATTATAAAGAAGAGGCATCTGTTGTTACCTATTTTTGGATCACCACACAAAAAAGAAGAAAATACAAGAAAATCAAAAAATATATTCACAAGAAAACCAAAAAATAATAATTGCATTGAGAAAAAGATGTTGGAACGCCTAGAAAATGACTAAAAATTGGTTGAGAAGATTCAAAAATACAAAGATTGAAATTTGATAGTATATTTTTTACTGATGAAAGCCTTGTTGACAAAGAAAATTTATTTGAGAAAGAAAAGTCTAAAATCAGATGTTTATGAACTCGATTAAATTTTATTTAAAGTTTAATTGAATTTATGAAGGGTTTGATTACAAGAAAAATTAATTTTTAAGTCAATTTGAGCTTGAATTGGAAGAAATTAAAGTTCAGGGGTCAAATTATAATTTTAAAGGTTTGATTGGGTCATATCAGGGGCTTAATTGCATAAATATTAAAGTTTGATGGCCAATTAGGAACTTGATTGAAAAAATCCAAAACCAAACTAAAAAAGGCATGTAAATAGAGGGGTTGGGATTGACTGAGTCAGTAGTTAAATTGAAGAAATTGAAAGTTTATTGATCAATTGAGGGTCAAAATGAACAAATTCAAATCCAAGAGCTAAAGTGAAAAAGCCGGCCAACTTCAAGGCCCGCGATTGAATTTGGCAAGAATGCAATTGAATTGATTCTTAAAATCAAAATTTACAATTGAGAACTTGACTGAACAAATCATAAATTAATGACTGATTTGGAAATTGACATGTTTTGGCACCATTTCCTTTTAAATGAAATGGCGTGTTTTGAGCAAAACAACATCGTTTCATGCATTGTTCACTGAAAAATAAAGAGGGCAGCAAACAGTGCCATTTTGATGGCACTATTTGTCATCTTCTTCCCCTGGACACGTAGATGCAGGCAAAGAAGAAATTTGTTCCCCTGCATTTGTCTATCCCAAAAACCCAAAAACAACAAAATCCAAGCCCTGCAAGCGACCCTGAGGCCGCTACCCAATGACCGTCCGACCACCCTACCCATGTGTCATGACTGGACATGGATAATAGCCCTCTCTCCCTTTTTTTCCCCTTATAAATATCAAGGGAGAGAAAGGAGTTGGGGGGATGGGCATGACACTTTTAGAGAGTTTTGGAGGTGAAAAACAAAAAGAAAAAAAGAGAGATGGGAAGGAAAGAACAGAGAAAAACAGAGATAAATAGAGAGGAGAGAACTGAGGAAAAAAAACAAACAAAAAAGGAACAAAAGAAGAGGGAAGAAAACATAGAAGAGGAGGAGCAGAAGCAAAGACAGAAAACAGGAAAAAAAAGGAAAAAGAAACATAGGAAAAGCACATAAAGAAGAAGAAGAAGAAGAACCATTAACCGGTGAAGCAGCTCCCCAATGCACGGCCACCTCGTTTGGAAGAAGAACCGCCACCGCCAATGCCACTGCTAGGTTAGCCTTCCCTCACCCTTCTCCTTATTCTTCTTCTTCTCGTCCTCCTGCATCCATCCCTTCTCCATTGTTCACGTTGTAGGTGAACAATAAATGAATTAATTCACTCTCTACTATTCACGCAGAACAATCAAAAGTTCTCTAATGTTTGTTGGGCCTGATCAATGTTAGCCCAAACCAAAATGGTTGGGCCGGGTCCAACCCAATCCAAAAAAAAATCTTTTGGGCCGAACCTGGCCCAAACAGGTTGGACCTAACCCCTATGATTGGGTTGGGCCCAGCCTAATATTATATTATTATATATTTATAATAATATATAATATTATATTAGATATTAAAAAAAATCCAAAAACATTCTTTCAAAATTTATAATTTTCCGGTGTATTTTTCTATCAATCTTGCTTAATATTAGTTTGTATTTTTATACTCTAAAGATACAAATATAATATTAAAATACCAGGTTTTCTACGAAACAAAAAAAAATCTAAAACAACAAAAAAATATATTTTTATCTTCATGCATATGGCCAAGTCTCTAAAAGCTTATAAGAAATTTTCATATCATATTTTCATACAACAAAAATTCAAAAAATATGTATTAGCATGCATTTTGACTTTAATAACCAGTTTATTAAAGCATGAGAACTAAGCTAATATTTCAAAAAATACCAAAAAAATTATTTTGTTTTCTTTTAGTATCTGAAATTACAAATTTATATGTAAAACGTATTCCTGATATTAAAAAGATAGTTTTTTTATGTATAGATATTAGAACGGTTAGGTTTTTTTACCCAATAGGATCTTCTTACTGAAGAGGACTTTTCTTAAACTATAGGCAAACCAACAAATAGAAACAGGACAATACATTAGCTTTTATCATACATTAAAAAATGCAGCTTACCTCAAGTAAGGTGTATTTGGGATGTTAATATCTTTTTAACTTGCTCATTTTCGCTAGCCTTTTTCTTGTTCTTCCTCTTCTTTTTGGCTGAACTAGAACCAGCATCAATAACCCTGTTCTGAAACAGGTTGTGTGAATGCAATTGGAAAAGGAGCCGGTTCAGGAGCTGGACCTGGTCTCGATCTCTTGAACTCATGGTGGGGTGGACGGATTCCTGAAGCTGCAAGTGAAATTGCACTTTCTGGTACAGCATCCCTAACAATAGCAGCTCAAACCTCTTGCTCTTGACTGACTGTGGTCTCGGAACATCCAAATTTTACTCACCATTGAAAACTAAAGTGGACACAAAAACAGGCAGCAGCCCTGGTGACTGGACAGTGTTGTAAGAAGGCTTTGCAAGATGCACCTTCACCGCAAATTCATTCAGAATGGATTTGCAAAACAACGTGTCCTGTATATATAGCCAAACAAGAACAAAGAGGAACATGTAGAAAAGTAAGAAGCAAAATAAACATTATTGTCACTACACAGTGCTGTAACTGGGGTGTTCCAGATTCACCTTGACTTCAAATTCACACAGGACAGATTTGAAAATTATGACCAGACAATAAAAAAGAGAAGCTTGTGGAAAGGCAAGAAGCAAGGCAACATTTTAAGCAAAATTGGCACCAACGTACCAAAACAATCTATATAATTAGTATAAAAACATTATGCTTCAGATCAGTGCATTTTTCTATTCACTTGTATGATCAATCAGAAGAGATTTCAAAACATCAATGATAGTGTAGAATGACTTGTGAATCAGGTATTTAAATATATAGACAACCAATGATAATTCATTTGAAAAAAAAAACTAATATTGCTTTGAAAATGGAGGGAGGCCATATAAGTTGTCACAACGAAGAATGTCACAGGCCTAAAACACAAAGCTAATACATGCATAAAGCCCCTAAAGAACAACAACAAAAGGATGAAGAAGAAAAGAATTGATAGCATTTGAAGAGGTAAAATTTACAATTTTGTTCACAAACCTCATGTAGAAGCGGACATCCTTCATCCTTTACCCTTTTTAGAATACTCTCAAGTGCCAGTTTCGCAACTTCTTGTTCAACTTCTTTTCGAGGAAAGAAGGTGTTTGGAGAGGTATATTGTGCTCCATTTACCCACACAGTTGATCTAAACCTTGGTGCGTGTGAGGATCCTTCATTGAAAGTTTGATATACTGGGAGCTGTAAGGATGATCTTCGCGTTTATTCTTGCAGACGATTCTTGAACAACAAGCGCTCTGGAAGACCTTAAGAAATTGCAGACGATTCTTGAACAACAAGAGCTCTGGGAGGCCTTAAGAAATCACGCAGATAAAATTTAACTCATCTGCATTATCAAATATAATCAAACTTCAAACAATTATATACAGAACGCTGCAAGCAACAACTAAATATGAAATATAAAGGCACCCAGGTGGCCATCCCATACAATCAAAAATCCTAGATGCAAGCAAGCTGGCCCGGACACGAGGGTCTTGGCCTGGCGGTGGGAGGGGCTTGTCTCCTCCTGCTGCTCCTGGGTTCGAATCCTCATGTGCACGCCTGACACCCCCGCAGTGTCTTACATGCCCATTGGGTTTGCAAGGTGTTCAGTGGGCCGTGGGATTAGTCGTGGTGCGCGCAAGCTGGCCCGGACACCACGTAAATCAAAAAAAAAAAAAAAAAAGTCCTAGATGCAAAAAACTTAATGTCACTTGAGGTTAACTGAGCAAGATGAACAAGACCATCTGCTAGCTTGAGCGTACAAATTCAATAACATTGTTGAAACAAAAAATCATTAGATTTCAAGAATCAAATAGTTGAATTTACATTGTCAATAATAGTAGAGTGACCTCTTTACGAAACCGAGATAAACAAATTTTACATCAAACAATCAATGCTTATTCCTTAATCAAGTAATTATTCAATAATATCAGTCTAAATACACAACTCCAACAATTATTCCAGTAACATTAAATAATTTCTCTTCATAGCCAAGCAGAGAGATTTGTTGCACTAACAAAATGCCTTCTTATTGTTTTATTACAATTTCTACAAATGGCAAATTCTTAATGATATATCACAATTTCTACAAATAGTGAAACAAACAAAATAAAGGATTAGTAATAAATAATAATTCCTATATACGACAAGGAAACACCGCCTCCATCACAAAGGAAAGAAACTACTTTGCCATTTTATAGCCTAGAAACAAAAAAAAAAAAATGATTCCTTTCATATTTCTCTTTTTAGGAGACAAAAGATTATTCTTTTTTTGACATTTAATCAACCTAGTAAAACGCAAGATATAGCTAAAAAACCAAAAAATATTATTCTTTTCAACTTTCTCTTTCGAAAAAAAAAAAACACATAAACCTTCAAGATACAAACTTTCTAATCCCCACAGAACAGAAGGCCATTTCAAAAATCCCAAACATGAAAAACTTAAAACACCCAAAAACAGTCTCAAACCATAATGCAAACCCATTAACAAAAAAATCCAGTTTTTTTCTCCAATGTATTCGAGAAAGACAAATATTTTAAGAAATTTAAGACTTACGGGTAATAGTAGTAATAGTAGAGGCAGCCGGAACCGAAGATGGAATGGAGTCAGGAACTTGAGCTGGATTTGGGTCGGGTCAGGGAGTGGAGTCAAAACAGGAGCCATTCCTTGAGCTGGAACCAAATGCAAACCGAAACCAAGAGTATTACAAGGAGATACAGCATGAGATTGAGTCAAATAAGGAGGAGGACAGCAAGCTGGGTTAGAGGGTTCGGGTGGGGGCGGATTATCCATGGTTAAAAGAAGAGGAAGTGCATTTGTGACTTGTGAGTGTTAAATACATTTTAAAAAATAAATTTTTTTAAAACATAAAAACAAACAGCCTCCATAATTTATGCCTGTAATCCGACAAAAGGCGGGCGTGCGGGTTTCTTTTTTAAATTTTTAGAAGTACGGATTATTGTTAGGCTAGATTTGTATTTTTGTCTAGCGTTTGAACATAAACATGTATTATTTAATGATATATTTTTATATATTTTTTATGGATTGATTTAATAGTTAATGGTTAGCAAGTATACAACTTGTATATATTTATTATAAAAAATTAAAATTTTTCATAACTTTCTTATATGTATATACAAAAATTAAAACAATATTTCTGATATTATGTTGTATTAAAAAGTTTCATATCTTTTTCTTTAATAAAAAAAGAGAGAGAAAAACATCATTTTCTTGAATATAAATAATAATTTCAATTAGAAAAAAGCTATAATGAAGTAAGTTTGACTATATATATGATAAAAATAAATATAATCAAGTCAAAATATGATAAATCTTAATATCTAAACATCTTTTAATTGTTTATTTTAGTTACTTATATTTAGTAATATCTATGATTAAAAACTCTTGAAAGATCTTTGAAGGAAATAAAATTTGATAAAAACATAGGACCTCATACATTAGTATTTATATTTTAATATTTACAAACTTAAAATGTCTTCTCCTTCCAAATTACTACTTTATGGCAATATTTATGAATTAATTTTTTTAACAAAGTCATATGTTAAAATTGTTAGAGAATAATATAAATCATATCTTAGAATCTCACCAAACAGTCAAAATATTAAGTTGAGATGGTTTTTTGACATGGTATCATAGTCTTAATGATCAAGTGGTCACGAGTTCAAATCTCATCATTCCTATTTATTTGATAAAAATTAAGCACAAAATAATATGAACTTGTACAAGTTTCAAGCTCAAATGACTAATACATTTATCATGTGAATAAAAATTTTATTCAAGATTTCATTAAGTTTTAACCTCGTAATATTAACATTATAGGTTTTACTGAATTCTTTTATTTTAAAGAGTTTATTTTGATTATATATGAGAAAAATATTAAAGATAGAGGCATGTATAGAAATTTTATGTAATGTTTTGACTAAGGAGTAATTTTTTAATGTTAATATAGCTTGTCAAAAGCTATTTGTCTTTTTTATTCAAAGTAGTCAAAGATTATAAAAGATAATAACCAAATGTTCATTAAAAAATTAACAAGATCCAATTGAATAATATGTATAATTTTGATATAGTTTTTAGTTTTTTTATTATATGTAGAGTGGACGGAGATTAAAGATATGGACAATAAAAACAATTATAAATCGCTTTATTTAAAATATTCTTTTTTTATATAGTTTTTAGTTTTTTTATTATATGTAGAGTGGACAGAGATTAAAGATATGGACATTAAAAACAATTATAAATCGCTTTATTTAAAATATTTTTTTTTTAATATTGACAGCCGTTGCAAAAATGAATAACTAATCTTTTCATCTAAACAAGTGAGAAATTACGCGAGATAATAATTAGGGGTGATTATTTTTTATTCGGTTTGATTTTTATCAAAAAATAAAATAACCAAACCGAATTTAAAAAAATGAACCGAAACTGGTTCAAATCGACCGGTTTTGGTTTTTTAGGATAAAAACTATTTCATACCGTTTTGGCTCTATTTTTTCGATTTGGATCGGTTTTAGCTTGGTTTTTTTCCGGTTTGGCTCGTTTTTTTCGATTTAGTTTTAGGCTTATAAAACCAAACCGAACCGGTCGGTTTTTTTAAAAATTTTAACCAGTTTTTTTCACAGTTCTATTTTTTTAGTTTTTTTTCTGATTTTCTTGGTTTTTCGGTTTTTTTCTCACCCCTAACATTAACAGTACATCATACACACCTATTTTTAAACAATTTTAGAGTTTTGAGAGTAAAAAAAAAGTGTCAATAGAATACTGTATAAATTAATTAGAAGTGATTTAAAAAACTTAATTTATATTATTTTAGGCTTCATGTGATGTATAAATAGCCATGTGTTGTAAAAGTGGAATTAGCCTAGTCTTTAGGAGTTATATTAATGTTTTAGTCTTTTTTTTATTAGATATAAATTTGAATTTTCACATTATTATTAACATATATTTTATATTATCATGTTCCAAATAAATAACTAGTTTCCTTATATAGAATAAATCTTTTATTTTTGGCACATACAATTTTAATTAAAGAAAGATAATATATTTAGTATTTACCAATAAAATTCTTTTAATACATGTGATGATTATTTAAGTTTAGGTAGGTGGGAAATAATATGCTTAGTGTGTTTGGGAATTGGAATTATGATTGTACCCAGAATTCAATCAATTAGTGTTATATCTTAATGCCTAAGCACTTTTGTTAGGGAACATCACAAACATGGATGGTAAAGAGCATTCACTGATTTAGATTTTTAGTATATTTATATCTTGAAAAAAAAAACTTAGATATTCGTATTTTATTTATTAAATTTTGAATAGCTATTTGGATATTTATTACCTAAGTCTTATTTATTATTTGGCATGAAATAAAAAGATAATGTATATATTTGAGATAAATATACATATTAAATAGAATTATACATATGTGTGTATTGTGTTAATATTAAACCTAAATCAGCCCAAACATGTTTTTTTAGTATAATCTTACCTCTTCAACTATCTATTATATAAACACTAAAATTTTTTTGTTTCTTTTCAATAAGAGATAGAGTTTTCAAAAGATTTTGGGTTTTACCAAAACATGTCAATTAAGAATTCTTCAAGATTAATTTCTTATTTATTTATAATCTGTTTAAATCATATTAATGTTTTATGTTAAAAAGTATTTGTTAGAAATTAAATTTCAACAAAGTTTTAACTATAAAAGTAAGTGGATTTCACTTTTAATATGGCTTCAAATGTGCCTATTAATCATGTTTTTTTAAAATTTCAATAATATTTATACTCTATTTATTACCTATTGAATAAAATAACTATCTAAAAAATATACTCATTCAAGTTGTTTCGAGTCAATATCTATTAAATTTGAGTTAAATTACCATATTTAATCACAAGAAATACTATGAAGTACCAAGTTTTATAAAACAAGTTAAGAAGGTAAAGTATGTTTTATGTGATAGACAAGACAGATTTAGATGATTTTACTTGGATTTAGATTATTTTTTGTTTGAACGAGAATATGACCATTGCATTCTTAGATTTCATTAATAATTTTGAATTTAATGATTTAAATAAAATAAAATAAAAATATTTAATAGATCAACTTAAAAGTGATAGTAATTTAAATAAAATAAAAGTTATAGTGCTCAAGCGGTAAGTAATAACATCTTATTAGCTATTCAATGGAACCAACTCTAAAAAAAAAGGCTGACACAATTGGGAGACAAAATAAAATTCATGGCCAACCAAAAATGATAAGAATATTTTTATTTGATATTGATCTCTTCTACTTGTATTTATTTATTTTAATAATTAATAGAATATTACTAGTTATAATTTGAATATCATAAAATTTCTCGACAACGAAAACTTTTTAGTGCTAAAACTCCAACTAGTTATTCAATGAAATCCTTTTAAAACCCATTTAGGAGTTCATTAGATTTTACACTATCTGTTCGTAAGTCTGTGTAACACCTTTGCTCCTCTCCATCGTCTCGGAAGTAAGCTTCCATCTAGTCGGATACAGTAGTGTATATATTTTTCTCCTCTAGCTTCTCTTAGATCTCCAAGGATGGGGTTTTTTTCCGCATGTTCTTTCCTCCCTTCCTTTTTTCACTTTTTTTTTTTTTTTTTAATCTATTGTTTCTCCGCACACATTCACACTACGTGTTTGATTAAACAAAGCCTTTTGTTAAGCTGTTTTTCATGAAATACATAACACTTCAAAAGCATGCTATGCAATATACACTGAAGCACATAACATCTTGAATGCATGCTATGTAATTAATGCTTCATTCGGTATGGGAACACAGAAGAAAATGGGAAATGAAACGGTGACTTTTCGGAAGATAAATGTGTTTGGTTTTGTAGTAGTTGTTGTGGTTGTGATTTGAAAAAAAAAATTTATAAAAAGTATTTTTAGTTGAGGTTAGTTTGATATTTATAATATATTTGATTAAAACTGTGGTTGAAATTAAAATTGAACAAAAAATAGTTTATGTGTGTTGGTTAATAATGCTTTTCAAATTAAGATTATAAAATAATTTAATATATATATATATATATTAATATTGATGGTTTTTAATTTAAATATTGTAGATTTAACTACTGCTATTACATCATGAAATGAATAATACTTAATATAAAATATTTTTTATTGTTTCATTAAACTATCTATAATTTCATCACGTATGAAATACATCTGACAAAGACTAAAGTTTTATTGGTTTTGTAAGCGCACAACAACATCAGGTAAAATATCATCAGAAATAAAATTGGGATTGTGATTAAATTTTACAAATGTTACGTCATCACGCGATCTCCTTCTAATTTATATATTATCATTGAATAATATGAAACACTAATTTTTCGAATAAAACACAATTAAAAATAAAAAATTTAATTTAATTTTTTTATTTTACTAAGTTAAATCTAGTTTAATGTATTTAATTTTAAACCGGATTCAATTCAACTGAAACAGTAGAACTAATCTTCATTGTTCAAATGAATAATGAAAGAGTGAATTAATATCCTCTTTACACAGAAGAGACAGAAAAGCAGACAAAAATTAATTTTCGTAAACTGAGGTTTGACCTTAATTTTTGAGTGGAATCCATATAAAAAAAAAGTGTGATTAATATTAACCAAATACTTTAATTCAGTATTTGCTTCCTGTCGCTGTCGCAGCTACAGTGTCAAACAGTCAATAAGAGTTAAAGACTTCGGATAAATCCCCCAGTGATCTCATGCATGGATGGAGTACACGTGCAAAAGATGTCGTAGTTTGTTAGCAGTGGTTTTGGTGCTATAAATGTCACATTGGCACGGTGGCTGGCACGGTGGCTCGCTATCTATTACAGCCCCCAGATTAGATTTGCAACATGATTGATGACACTGACTTAGTTCTTCTCCGCTTTATACCCCAAACCTTGACTTCAATGAGAGGCTCAATTCAAGTAATTCCATCCCCTTGGATATTTATTCAAGTCAACTCGATGTCCTGCTAGCTCAGGATTTAACTCAGGTCAAGTTTCATGTCAAATCAAATTATAAGTTTTGGTCAAATTCTATTAATTTAGGTAATGTTTGTTTTTTTAAAAATCGATTCTAAAAAATTACTTTTTAATTTTTTTTAATGTTTGTTTGTTAGTAGAAAGATTGGTCAACGAAAAATACTTTCCAGTTAAAGAAAAATTTGACTTAGTTTCTAGAAAAGTATTTTCCTGAAAAATTTAGGCGGAAAACACTTTCTAGAAGTTGTGAAAAAATTAGAAATGTCATATTATTTGCTGATTATATCAAATTTGATCCTCAAACTTTTGATTACTATATATATTTTGTTTTGAATATTTATTTTTCAATTTCATCTTTTAAAATTTAATTTTTATATTAATTTTGGTCCTCATTGTTATAATTGTTATTTGATTTTCCCTTATCATTTTTTTATTGAAATTTTTTATCTATCAAATTTGGTCCTTATTCTTTTGAATGTTATTTACTTTATTTGAAATAATTTATAAAATATTAATTATTATTATTTTAATTTCTTCATCTTTTTTTTAGATTTGATCTCTATTATTCTGATTATTATTTATTTTATTTGAGATAATTTATGAAATTATATTTTTTTTCAATTTCTTTCTTATTCAACTTTTTAATTTGGAAGATTTGTTCCTCATTATTTTAATAAACTTGAGAAAAATAAAACATTAATAAGTTATTTTCCAGCTCATTTTCCATGACATAACCAAACACTGAAAAATATTTTCCAACTTATTTTTCATTACACTACCAAACCTCAGAAAATAATTCACTTTTCCAGAATTCACTTTTTAAAAGGAAACTACTTTCTAGCAAATAAACGGGCCTTAAAAGATCAGATTAGTTTAATTTCTAAAAAAATAAACATCATTTCAATTTATTTTTTAAAAAAATTAAATAATATCATTTTAGGTTAATGAAGTCAAGAATTTGATCTATGATGTGAATTTTATGCCACCTGATTTTATAATTAAAGTACGTGGTGGTACTACTTGTGCTCATCTTTTTAAGTTTGGTTTTGTATTTCTATATTTTTACGATTCGCTTTCCATTTGAGATATACGAGGACATAGTGTATGAGCTTTACCTTCCATTTGAGATAGACGAGGACACAGTATATAAGCCTTGTACAGTTTGTTGAATGCTTTTGAATAAGAGAGGAGCAAAATGAAAATTGATGATAATAACAAATCCTCCAATAAAAAAACCACACAAACTCTCCATTGGTTTGCCTTGGAGAAGCCCTGCCCCATTCCACCCCTTTGTGCCGGTTGAGAAAGAGTTTTAATCATTTGTGCTTCCTTATGTACAAATACTGTGATTTGAAGCGGTGGAACAAACAGCTGGAATAGCTCAGTTGGTTAGAGCGTGTGGCTGTTAACCACAAGGTCGGAGGTTCAAGCCCTCCTTCTAGCGCTTTCGTTTTTCCTTTTTGCCTCCTTTCTTTTTTCCCCTGTTTCTTGCGGGACTTTAATTATATCGTTTTTGAGCCCATAAAAAATACATTGCACAAAAGGAAATATATTTCACAGAATATGGAAGCCATTTTCTTGGATAAAGAAGTGATCTCTTGAATCTTTAACCCTTTCTCTCCCATAACAATGTTTATGCTAAGGTGATGATTTATTGTTAGCTTTACAGTGTGGTTTCGGTTGATTTTCAAATAATTTTTCGTGTTGAAATGCATACTAATGATGTTTTTTTTATTTTTTAAAAATTATTTTTGTCATCAGCACATCAAAACAATCCAAAATATATTAAATTTTAGTAAAAAAATAAATTTTTTTGGAACGTGGTTTGCACTGTGTTCTCAAACGGTTTCTTAGTCTACTATTTGCACTTGAAAATAGAAAATATACCCTTTTAATCATTAGGTTAATCTCCTCATGTTTCTATATATATTATTTAATAGTAGTAATTAGACTTGCTATGGTTAACTCAGACATTATAATTATAGTTACAAACTGTTAAATATTTTTATTTATTGTATTGTTATAACTTATCTTGCGCTACGCTTCAATAGCTTAACTAATTATCAAATAATGATGTTATTATAAATATTATTGTAAAATCACGACTCAAACATACATTGTTAATTTTAAAAGTAAAATAAATTCCATTTACTTTGTAATTATGATCTATTAAATAGATTTATTGAATGCACTTCAAAAATTATCTTTTTTTTTTTAATTTAGCTAATTGCTTTATAATTGTGATAAAATTACAAAGAGTATAATTTTAATAATATAAATGTTTCTCATTACCTGAAGGTATGTTTTATTAAGAAAGATGATTTGGGTAAAATGAAAGAATGGATGAGGATTAATGGATGACTTACCATCTTTCTTGTTGTTTGGCTAATAAAAAAGGAGAAGGATTAGAGTTAATTCATCCAAATAAAAATATAATCCATTCAAATGGGAAGATGAAAGTAATATTATTTCACATTGGCTAGGAGATGAGGACCTTAATTGTTTATATAGTATAAGGGTCACATCTCTTTTTAAGAGGTGTTTTTTTAAGAACAAAACTCACTATGTGGCTCCGACTCGTCAGTTAAAACACTATTTCTTGAAGGGCCTATCATATATAAGAATGAGCACACATTATCATTGACGATGCATGTCGATGCTATTATCCTACATCGACTAAGAGACGAGGATCTTAATCACTTATACAGCACAAGAATCACTTCTCTCATTGAAAAACACATTTCAAGAATATAATATATTATTCGACTGTGACCTATTAATTAAGATAATATCTCTTAGTAGGCATGTTATGTGTAAATATGGGTATACATTATCAAAAGAATTAAAAATTATAACTAAGAAGTGATTAGAGAGGTACTTCCAACCCTTCTTGAATACCTATCTTTCTTGTTCAATTTCTCATTCTCCATACCTCATTTCTCATCTATCTAAATCTCTCTTGATTAAAAAAAAAAAAAAGTGTTGGGTAAGGGAAGAGATATTGTTCGAGTTATAAAGAAACTACTTATGAGTGACTATGAATTAACAAACAAGTATTTACACTTATTATATTTTAAATAACATGTTATTATTTCACATAAAAAACACTATAATTACAATGACTCAAGGCAAGCATAGCAAACCGATGCAGAAGACGTTAATTCTACAAGGCAAGTATGGGACGAATGTGATATGTTTGGGCATATGAGATTTGAGCAATCTGATTCAAGAATAAAATGGGCTAAATAGACAGTAGCTATTGTTTCCTGGGCCAAGAGATTCTTCCGAGGAAATTGGGACTTCAAAAGTAGCAAAGTTTTCGATTTCTATGAAGAGGTCCAAAAGAATCCATATATAGCCTTCAAAATGTTGAGAGCCAAAACCGTGAGCGGCAGGATTCGAACCTGCGCGGGCAAAGCCCACATGATTTCTAGTCATGCCCGATAACCACTCCGGCACGCCCACGACTTATGTTAGTGGTAATACATAATAATAATATTCTAGATATTATGTGTTGACAAACTTTCATGCACCGAAGGCAAGTCTTGTAAGCAAATCGAAGTGAATGCATAAAATATTCGAGATCATCTCAATAAGATAAACTTTGAGCATTGAGATTTAATGTCAAGACGGGACTTGTACACATGCCTAATTAATATTTGTCGGACATTGCATGTGCATGCTACATGCATTTATTTGTTTTAATTTGTATTTTTATTGTTATTTATCAATGAAAATAGAAAAAAAATATATGGGCCTATTTAGCTTCTAAGAACATTTTAAGCAAAAAAAAAAAAAAAAAAAGAAACCCTCCATTAATTAATGACATTTAATTCAATGCACAATACAAGAAATAAATGGGATATATAAGATTTTTCCCATCCATGCTACACCCACGTGGGAGTCCATAAAATCAGTCACAATTCACTGGGGTATCTCATGGTGTCCCATAATTAAAGGAATTAAAAACAGTATTTACTAATTTAAATAGGAGCATGCATGAACATGAGCTAGGATGCGATTAAATGTTGTAGGCTATTGGCAAAGCACGAATCACTTCACATGCCATGCGCCATGCTCTGCTGTTAAGGTCACGAGGAGCAATGGATCTGGTTAAATTGATGTGTTCATGCTTTCGATATGGTGTGTGGGTTTTATTTGTATAAATCTTATTTTATTAACATTTTTCTTTCATTTTTTCACCCAATAGCAGCCTAAGAAACAGATTTTATTTGAGTATTTGGATGATTTTTAGGAAGAGTTGTAAATTTGGGTAATTATTTGAGTTTTTTCCTTTATGTGACTCAAAGATTTTTCCCTTTCCAAATTGATTTCTGATAACTTGAATTTACAATCATTGATGATCTTATCTTATACGAAGGTTCAATCCACGAGACGAACTCTCCAAGAAATCAAAATCCAACGAAGAAAAAAGGGGCTCTAACATGGCAATAATGACTATGGAATCTAATTGTGATATTAACTTTGAATAAAGTTACAATTATTAGGCCATTAATTAGTGTATTATGTTCATGTGCATTGAAGTCAGCAAGACAGGTTTAAGAAATCAAAGCACTTCCTTGAAAATACAGCTCCATTGTTGTACATTTTGATGTCAAGATTTTTTAAGAGTTTGAAAATCATCAAATGCTGAACCCACAATATGGTCCACCCGGTGCCCTACAAGGCAACAAGAGTATTGAGACATTTCATCATTAAGAAAAAATGAGGACCCATTTTGTTGGGATATTGTTGGGTTTGATAGTACAACCAACAATTATAATCATAGTTTTTAAATTTAACTCGACCCGACAGGTCGACTCGGGACCTGACCAACCCGGAGCTGAAACCGGGCCGGATTGAAAAACAAATAAGGGAAGGAAAAACTCGGTGTGACCTGGTTGCCTAGCGGGTTGACCTGACAATACCCGATCAAAAACCTGGTTGTAATTTATTGATATATATATATATATTTTTTACTAAAATAATGTCGTGTTAATTTTTTTAAAAATTTTTTCACTTGGACGACTCGGTGACCCAGAACCTAAAACCTGGATTTTAGACCAAACCAACCACCAGGCTTTAAAAATTATGATTATAATCAATTTTCAAGTGTTGGATTGAGATACACAGATTAAGATGCGGTAATCTCATATATTAGCATATCCCTGTCGAAAGAATTTACAAGAAGAGAAAAATATAGAAAGT
>Ga0325401_1001105_pt1 | contig 22039 bp, 17 predicted proteins | sample PopdelMetagenome_FD_205666 | JGI IMG/M metagenome (GOLD analysis project Ga0325401, IMG submission 205666) | Populus deltoides microbial communities from Bellville, Georgia, United States - Xylem-PdKOR-R2 | ecosystem: Host-associated > Plants > Phyllosphere > Stem > Wood/Secondary xylem | place... | reverse complement strand
AAGCATGATAAAATCATTTAATTATCTTTTTATTTTCATGAATAAAAAACAATATCTTCATTTAATCTAAATTTATGGTGTATTATTTTTTTCAAATTGATTCTTATTTTTTTTTATTCTTTTATTTAAGTTATTTTTCTTTTTAATTGAACCATTCGATTAAAAATTTATAATTTTTCTTTAATTTATTTTTTATTTTTATTTTTATCCTCTTTCTTTTGTTTTTTTTATCTTTTTTTAATTTTGAATTTTTTTTGTGTAGTGTTTTTTTTTCTTATTTCATCCTTTAGTGTTTAATTTGTTAGGAATTGGGTTTTGTGATTTTTTCATGTGTAGTGTTTCTGATCTAATAAACCAAGTCACATGTTTAAAAAGTTAATGGGATTGACATTTTTTTTTGGATTATTTTATTTTCTGATTTTATTGTTCGACATTAGTTTTTTTTTTTTTAATAGCTATGTGGTTTTCTTCATATTATTTTCTATCAAGTTATCTCAACCTAGTAACATGGAAAGTTATTTTGGTAGGTTAACCCGAGATGACTCACTCTTTGTGTTGCCGATGTTATATATTTATCATGCTTGACTTGTACTCAATTTTATTATCATTTTTTAATCCCATTTCACAATTCCATACTTTATTTACTTGGAATTGAACATTATCATTTTCTGCTCTTGAAAAAGGGTTTTTTTTTCTTAGGTTATTCTGATTGCTTTTTTTATCTATTTATTATTGTTATTTTTTTATATATATAATTAAAATAAAACCAGCTTATTTAACTAGTCAAACTATAACTTGAGTCGTTGATTGTTTTTTATAAAAAAAAATACTTACCACATCTAAATATTATTTTTTACAAAAACAATTAAGCAAAACTGCAGCTTAGCGCAACCCCACATCTAGTTTAAACTAATGCTGCCTGATAGAATTCACTGGTAAGGCCTCCATGGTCCGTGGAGGAGACCTTTAACTAGTCTTGTAACATGCGTTATGCTGCCACGAGTAGGGATCCAAATTAATTTCCAATACAAGAGAATAGGGTATATACATTGTAAATGCATTTTTCGAGTATCATAATTTTTTAATTAAAAAATATAAAAATGTTTCTTGCACTTATTAGAATAAATTAAAAAAAATATATATGAACTGATAAAATAGAAATGACTTGTTAATGGTAATTAAATATAAAAACAGAAAGTTAATCTTTACAGTAAAAAAAAAATAGATACACGTATAAATATTTAATCTCAACAATTCTTTTTATTTTATATGTTTGTATTTATTTTCTCTTGAAAGTTTATAATTGTCAATAACAATTTTGATTTTTATAAGTATATCATGTAAATATAATTTATTTATATAAAATACAAATAAAAAATAAATTACAATAATCTTTTTGAAGCGTCATAAAATTTAAAAATAATTAAATAATTAATTAATATTTAAAAAATATAACCTAGACAAAATATTAAAAAAAGAGAGTATTGATTAAAATTTAAATAAAAAAATCAATGCAAAGTAAAAGAAACAAAATAAATAAATGAGAGAGGGAATATTAATTCAAACTTAAATAAAAAATAATCAAAAGTTCATATTTGATTATAAACATTTATTTTTATTATTGTATAATAAAAAAAAATAGTATTTAAAAATCAAAATTTTTAAACTTAATATAATTAATGGGCTAAGCCGCGAAATCCAAATCAATTCAATTTGTTTTTTAAGTCAAATTATTTTTTTACTTGTAATATAGATTATCTTAAGATTTATCTTGACTTAGTTAATTCTAACAAAATTTAATTTTAAATTAAAATAAAAAATAAAATTTTAAAATTAACATGTTAAGTTAAATTTAATAATAATATCAAATAATTTTTTATAACATTATTTATTTTACATTCAATTTTTTTTATTCGAGTGTGGCAGCACTGCTCTATATGTAACTTTAAACTATGATTTTTTTAAAAAATCATAATTACAAAATGAACGCTCGTTTCGGTTTTGTTTTTTTCTTTAAAGGAAACAGATCACAGACAGCAGCAGTTCAAGTTTCAGTCGCAGCACTCGCCCCCGCACTCAACCTTTTCAAAAAAAAAAAGCCGCTCTTCTCCTCGATCCAGTAAATAATGCGAGAGCTATAGAAAGAGAGAAGAGAAAGAGAGATCGAGAGAAATGGAAAAAGCAACAGCAACCTCAACATCGAGCCCTTCAACACCTCGCTGGAATATTGACAGACCTTTCCTCACCGGCCGTTTCCACCAGGTTTTCTTCTTCATTTCCATTCTCTATTTTTCTTCCCCGAGAACCGAACAATTCTACCACTCGAGTTACGAAAATTTCCCGTTGTTGCTTTTTATTTGCCTCATTTTTTTATTTTTGTTAAAATAAAATTCTGCTTTATGCTGTAACTTTTATGAATATTTGTATTTTTCTAGGAAACGAAAGGAACTTCGCGGCTCGCTGATACCAAGGGATTTTCTATGGATTTATCTAGGTATAAATAAAATCTATATACATAATTTGCTTAATTGCATTTTTATCTCTCTTTTGTTCTTATAGGTTAAAATTCTGTGTATATAATATTATATATATGTACTTTGTGCATTTGAGCAGCCATGGTTTGGAGAGACCCATTGGCTATTACAATGCTGCTGTTCAGGTATGTTTTCACACCTTCATCCTACTACTTTTATGGTTTAAATGATTTTTAGTTTTCTAATTTGGTTACTGGCTTCGTGAATTACCTGAATATTTTTGTTGCTTGCTATTTTCTTTGGTAAATAGGAACTTATCGTCATTGACGACCTCTTGTCTGCTATGGTTGGAATTGAAGGACGATATATTTCAATTAGAAGAGTACGTGGAAAGGAGGATCATATCTCTTTCCAGGTCGATGCTTCCATGGACTTGGCAATCCAGGTATGAAGTAGAGGGTTATCCCCATTCATGTGTCTATGTATTTATGTGTGTGTGTATTTGCATGAATGAACATAGGTATGTTGGCAAAGAGCCTGTTGACAGATGCTTATCTCATAAATCTGTCATTGATAGTGTGCCTGAATAAGTCTGTCTTTTTAAGTTAAATCATGCATATTGATGGATTGTTATGCCTGATCGTTTAAGCTGATAAAGACATCATTTCAGGAACTGGCAAAAAGGATGTTCCCTTTGTGTGAGAGCTATCTGTTGATTGACCAGTTTGCCGAGTCCAGATCACAATTCAAGAATGGTTTAGTTAATCATGCCTTTGCTGCTGCGCTCAAGGCACTTCTTCTAGTAGGTTCTTTGTGTTGCAAGTCTTTTGATTATTATACATGTGTGGCATGGTGGTTGCTGCATGCCTGTCTCACTTTATTGCTATTGTAACATTGTTGCTCCTATCTGTTTAATAGTTTTGTTAAGCTTATATTGCATGGTGATGGCTGCAGTTTTTTTTCTTTCTTAGTAGTCCTGGTTCTTGCCTGAACACACATTCCTCTTAGCCACAAGTGAGCAGAAAGTAAGAGAAAGCCTAGTTTGACAAAGAAGCATAACTTTAAAATATAGGAGGAAATGCCTTTGAAATGTGATGGTCAGACCCCAATCAGGTCTTTAACACGTGCCTGTTCTTAACCATATAAAATTAGTAAAACAATGGAGTAAATATGACACCAAAACCTTATGGACAGTTATCATAATCAGGACTGTTTTGACTAATGGTATAATATATATATCTATATTTTCTTTTTCTTTTTTCCCCTTTCTTGCATCATGCCTTCTAACAGAATGTGTGTCTTCACCATAAGTTGAGCCACAGGTATGCTGTTCAGCATAAACAAAGGGAGTCATTCTGTTTTGAACTGTGATTATCCTGTTACTGCCCAGATTTAGCTGCTCATTAAAGTCTTAGATACAAATGTTTCTCCTCAACTGAAAGTAATCTCTGATTTATTTTTTTAATTAGGATTATCAGGCCATGGTCGCACAGCTTGAACACCAATTTCGACTTGGAAGACTTTCCATACAAGGATTGTGGTTTTACTGTCAGGTTTGATTAATTGAATTTGCTCCAAATCTGCATAACCATTTCTTGGATTCTTTTCTCAAGGGGTTTTCATGCTACGTTGCAGCCCATGATGGGTTCAATGCAAGCTTTATCCATTGTGATACAGAAGGCTTCAGCAAATAATTTTACCGGTTCGTCTGTCCTTAACCTCCTGCAGAGTCAGGTGAATTGTCATGTTTCATTTACTTGATTTGCTGAGTGAACATATGGCTGTTTTCATTACTGTTTTCCTTGGCAGAATTAACTTTGCCCCACTAGTTCATGCTCTTAAACTTTTAGAATTTTATTCTTTTGTTTCCAACATTTCCCCCCTTCTAAATCCAGGCTAAGGCAATGGCTGGTGATAATGCAGTGAGATCGCTGCTAGAAAAGATGACGCAATGTGCAAGCAATGCATACCTTAGCATATTAGAGAGGTGCATTCTGCAAGCTTACTATTGAATTGTTTTTTTTTTGGCATCCATGAGGTTTGTCATGGATCATGCTTTTAAGAGCGTTTTAAGATAATAGTAATTGCATTTTAGTTTTGACTGACTAAATCATCATGTCCTTTCTTTTTTGGGGCATCCATGAAGGGAAACTTGTATTTGCGCATTTGGCAAGGACAATTGATTTTTCATCTACTCATGTTAGGTGGTTGCAAAAATCATCCCCTTCCATGCAAATTCTAAGACTGCAACAAGTTAACAAATTCCTCTCCTTCAATACTATCAAAACCTGCCTTTAAAATTTCTGAATTTGAAACTATCAAGCTAACAAATTGCTGGTTTGCTTAGTTTCTTCCCTTTGCTGTTAATATTGCTCGGCAGCAATGGCTTACTATTTGTTGTCCCTACAAAATATGTACTGTAACTTCTCCTTTGTGGTAGTGGCTCTTGTATTTGGTCTTTGCAAAACCCATGATAAAGCTTCACTGGTCTATATGCAAGCTGCTATTATTTTTTTTTATTTTAATTTTTGTTATGATCTAAAATAAAGTGTAAAAGAAATGTACCAAAGCTAAGGATATGCCATGCACTTTGTAGATATGTGTGTAACACTTTATTTTTCCATGATCGATCAAGTTGTCATCTCTCTTTGGTTTCATGTGCATGCCCCTTATCTGTTTTCATGTTCCATATATTCAGAATTTAAGACTGCATTTTAAACTCTAAATGCTGCTTTGATTTGGATTCTGTTTTGCCTAAAGTAAAAGTCAGCTTCTGTACTTGATTTGAAGAGGCACGATAGATTTACTGATGTTTCTTACTATTCATGCACTTCCAGTCTGAGCATTCTCTGCTTTTCTTACCTTTTGGCATCATAAGGTTGCAATTTTCTTTGATTTATCTTCTTCTTTGCTTGAAAATGAAACTTGTAGGTGGGTCTATGAAGGAGTGATTGATGATCCATATGGTGAATTTTTCATTGCTGAGAACAAATCTCTTCAAAAGGTATAATGACTTTATTTGTGATCATGAGCGCTTAAAATTTGCTTAAGAAGGTCATGGTTTGTTTTTTATTAGGAGAGCCTCACGCAAGATTATGATGCCAAATATTGGCGGCAACGTTACAGCCTTAAGGAAGGAATTCCTAGCTTCCTTGCAAATATTGCTGGGACAATTTTGACCACGGGAAAATACTTGAATGTCATGAGAGAATGTGGACACAATGTCCAGGTTTGTTCATTACTATCCCCTCAGTATGTAGAACATATTTCATACTCGTATGGTGCTGGTACTTACCCTCGAATCCATGATTGGTTGTTTACTGTTTAGGTCCCTGCCTCAGAAAATTATAAACTAACGATCTTTGGCTCAAACCATCATTATCTAGAGTGTATAAAAGCTGCTTATGACTTTGCCAGCGGCGAGCTCTTAAATCTCATTAAAGAAAAGGTAAGCATCAGTTTGCATCGGCATGATAATTTTCATCTATATACTTGAGTGACTTTATGCTCCGCTTATATTATCATCCATGGAAATTGAAATTGTTTTCCGTGGTGCCAAGTCTCCTATAATAAAATGTTCTTCTCTTGGGTTTTTTTCTTCTTTGCTGCAGTATGATCTAATGGGAAAGCTGCGGTCTATTAAGCACTACCTTCTTCTTGATCAGGTACTTCTAGTTTCTGATTAGTTGACTGCCATTTAAACCATTGTCGAGATTTATTCTATGCTTTCAGTGGGTTGTTTGTGAAACTGGTTAATATCTACTTGTTTGTGTATAGTGAGGTGGCCAGTCAAGGCTACCTCTTTCTTTACTTCCTTTTCCCTGTCACATAAGATTGGGAATCACTTTTTGGTGGATTTTATTTGTAAATTTCTAGCACCTTTTCAATAAAAATTTTAATGGGCCGTGCTTGTTAGATGAACGGTTTGCACACTTGGTTCTTAGGCATCTGTTTGATTTGTCAAGGTCAAGCATGCAACATAGCATGAGGTTTTTAAGCCTTGAGTGAGGAGCATGCTTGGTCTTCAGGCCTAGATTTTCAAAGATAGTGATTTGAGAGTGGTGTACCAAGTGATTTGAGAGTGCCCGGGTGCAGATCAAATTGTTATCTTTCAAACTAGCTCTTCCTTGTTAAATGGTCGCTGTCATGAAATGAGAGGATCTACTTTAGGGGACCATTTACTTGTCTATGTGCTTAACAGGCTTTCTATTGCACTTCTCAGTATGTAGGGGAATTTGATGTGTCCTTTTTTACCTACTTTTTCATCCGCAATTTTTTTGTTTGTTGGGAGTGGGGCGGGGTTGCCTTCCCAAATAAGCAATTTATTTTGCTTAATGTGTTGAGGATTGGTTCTTATTTCAATTTCTTCTATATTAACCTAATTGAATAATTTCAGGGTGACTTTTTGGTGCATTTTATGGATATAGCTCGGGATGAGCTCACAAAAAAGTTTGATGAGATTTCAGTGGAGAAGTTACAGGTTTCATCCTTTTATATTTTTGTTAAAATGAAATTTAACCTGCAGAAGAATTATTAAGCTAAGTATAACAATGATATCTGAAAGCACACTCTTTGGTTGCTTAGTCGCTGTTAGACCTTGCTCTGCGCACCACAGCAGCTGCAGTAGATCCATGTCATGAGGACTTGACATGCTGTGTGGTAAGTAGGTTAATCCCTTTTTCTTTTAAGAGGTGAAACTTGCGAATTTGAAATTACATTATCTGTTATTACAACCTTTTGCTTACAGGAAAGATCATCCTTGCTTAAAAGATTGAGCACCCTGAAAGATCTTGAAGTGAGGACTGTTTCCGATGGTAATGATCTAGCAGAGCCACTGAACATTACTGGTCTTGAGACATTTTCATTGAGTTACAAGGTCTGCTCTTTGACATGCCCTTGAAGTTTCTTGTTGGAGATTATAAATGGCATTTCTTTGTAACTTTTCTTTTTCTCAAATTGTTCATACCTTTGCTTTGTTGATATTTTCCACTCTTAATCACTTTCTATCCTGACCACAATTTTCTTATCTAAAATATCTTGTAATTATTGAGCCTGTTCATGTTGTTCAGGTTGAATGGCCATTATCTATTGTTATCTCAAGAAAAGCCCTGGCAAAATACCAGTTGATTTTCCGCTTTCTGTTTCGCTGTAAACATGTAGACCGCCAGCTTTGCGGAGCTTGGCAAGTGCATCAAGTATGGGCTAGATTGTATCATTTAGAGTAGCTAGACTTTATCTACATTGTTTTGTGTTTCTAATCCATTTCCAATATGCTTTGCAGGGAGTTCGTGCACTTAATATGCGTGGAACCGCCATCTCTAGATCATCTCTAATCTGTCGCAGTATGCTGAAATTCATTAACAGCCTTCTTCACTATCTAACATTTGAGGCATGTTTACTGTATTATCCTAGGCATATATCCTTTGAACTTGTTTTGCTGAGTTATTGCATGCTAGGTTTAAACTTGAATTTTTTCCCTAGCTTCTGTTTTTTCCTGTTTCCTGTTTCCTGGTATTTCATTTCTCTAATGTTACTCAAATGTTTTGTTGTTCCCTAAGGTGACTGATCTTCATGTGGCTCACATGACATGGTTATAAGTTGCCTACTTATATTTGGACATATTATTGAACCTGAAATTATTCCTTCATGTCAAATAAAATGGATTTTTCTCTCTCCTAAAGAGCGTGCAGCTGAGCAGTACCATTGTTGTCTGTCTCAGAACTTACAGTTTACATGCTCTTGCAGTTGATATTAATGATAAAAGAATATGACAATCCGCACAACTATTTCTGACCTGATGAAGTTCAAAAGAATCATGAAAATTGAAGGGTTTGAGGTTTAATTTTATCGTTGCCCATTAAAGAAAAATGAATGAAAAATAATAATCTGATCAATGACTGCATCCTTCAATCTACCTTTTTTTTTAATTTTCAATTTATTTTTCCTTTTCTCCCTAGCATTTTGAAATCTACAAGTTTGCTTATGGTTTTTGATAGCAGTACTAAAACGTCTGTTTTCAGGTTCTTGAACCTAACTGGCATGTGATGCACAATAGACTTCAGACGGCCAAAAGCATAGATGAGGTACACCCTGCACTAACCTGCTGGGTTTTAATGTACTCAAGATATCCAATATCAAGCAACTGTTTTATACTTTTAATGCATGTACTTCATTTCAACAGATATGGAAGTGGTCCACCTAAGTTTTGAGTCTGTGAACTCTTCTATATATCTTACCATGTTCTTTATGCAACAGGTTATTCAATATCATGATCTTTTCCTCGACAAGTGCCTGAGAGAATGTCTGCTTCTTTTACCTGAACTGCTCAAGGTTCATTTTCATTTTCATCATCTTATTTTTTAATTTTCTAAAACTAGTTAGTCCATTTAAGGTAAACCACTGGATTAGTAATGAATTTGGGTGTTGGGAAGGAAAATCAAGAAAGGGAAGAGAATGGGGGACAAACTTGGGAGAAATATGATGACAATGATTACAACTTACAAGCAAAACTTCACTTTTTTCAGGAACAATTTCCTGCTTACTTTCAAATGAAACGAGAGAGAACAGGAGTTGTTGTTTAGAGGAATTCTTTTCTTTTCTAAAGCATGATGGACTTCAGATTGGCTTGTTCAAAATCTTGTTTTATTATCCCGAGAAAAAGAATGTATCCATCATTTCTTTGACCTATGACAATCTACTTTGAGCCTCATAGCAAATCTGTGGTTCAAAGGCACAAGGGTCCCTGACTCTGATAACAATTTCCTGTGATTCAGAGAGCTGAAAATCCTCTTTGGTTGCAGCTCTTCTATCAATAGGTCCTGATAGTAAACACAATTTATCCTTTTCCCTGTCTTTATCTTGTCCACGTGTCCTCTGAATACTGAACATTGAAGCCTAACTTGTACCACTGCAATAGAGATTTTGCATGTCTGGAATGTCGTTCGCTAAATTTAATGACATTACTGATTTGGGATCTCATTTTAGTTCCAATAGGATGAGCATGAGGCTGGAAGCAATACACAAGATTGTCCATTACCAGATGAAAACTATATAATGAAGCATGAATATGCTGGCACTCTTTTGGAAGGGCAATGCCTAGTTATTGCTTTTTTATTTCACTCATTCATCCTTTCGGTTTATTCTTACTAATGGAATTTCTGATTGCAGAAGGTGGAGAGGCTGCAATCCCTATGCTTGCAGTATGCAGCTGCAACTCAGTGGTTGATATCATCTTCCATCAGCATTCCAAAGCTAGAGGAACATTCCAAATCAAGCCGCCCATCTCGCATGCTAACAATGACAACTGAAAACGCAAGTGTCACTGATTCTATACTGTAAGTCTTGCTGATTGGCTATTCAATAGACACGCTCACACACACACACACAAAAAGGAAAAAAAAAAAAAACCCTCATTCACCATCATATTTTTGTAGCAAATTTGAGAGGGAATTCAATGCTGAGCTTCAGAGTCTGGGACCAATCTTGAGCAATAGTTCCCAAGCAGAGCCATATTTGACTCATCTTGCACAGTGGATTCTTGGAGTTGGACATGACCAATAAGTTTTGGTACCTGTTCTGTTAAATTGTAGCTTTCCGAGGTGTGAATATGTTGGCTGTTTATTTGCTTTCTTGCAGAGTGCTTCCGTGTCTTCTTTCTTAAAAAAGGAGAGATAAATGACAAATGAACCCAATATTACGGTGGCCCGAGATACTTTTAGGTTTTAGCTTGGATTCAGTGTTTTGGAGTTAAATGTATGTGCTGGTATATGTTAACAAGCTCAATGCCTTGCTGATGCTATATTGTATTGTTATATGTTTATTTTTATGTATTAATTTACATATGGGGTTGAATTTTAGTGGATGGTGGTAGCAAGGTCTTTTGCTACTCACAATACCCCTTATTTTGTTAGTTGTTTAGATGAAATTAGCTTGTAGGTTGGAGTCATTCCACTTCATTCAAGGTTGGTGGAGCCTTTCAAATCATCTTCTAGAACATGAACATGACAATCCTTTGACAAGCTTCGATATTGATCTTAAAAAATTCCCTGTCTGCATCTCATGCTATTTTCTGTGCGAGTTTTGTTGAAGTCCTCGTCTTTCCCAGCTCAATAACAAGATAAATTACAATCTGATTGTCAGATTCACATCCACCCTAATCTGTAAAAGAATTATCTGTGGGCAAGATTTGATCGACTAGACAAAGCATGCTTCTTGTTTTCAATAAATATTGATGACAGATATAGTTCAATAGCATATGCTCATCAGACTGAGTTTTCCTTACATGACTTTAGTCGAACTTAGTGTATTTTCTGCAAGGAATTACATGAGCAGAAGCACTTTATTTTTCCTTAAAGCGGATTAGATGGAGTCGTACAAATTGAAAGGAAAAAAAAAGGCATGCCGCATCAAGTTATTGAAAAAGACCGGGGAAAGGAATGGACAGAATTCCAGAGTGTAAGATGTCTATTAAGCAGATAAATGCTACACATTAAGGCTGTTCATCTGGCAGATCAAGTCAAGGTTGATGGTACAACATTTATTTCATTCTAGCTGGGCAATGCAAGCCCATTGTCCCCAGGTAGGTTTTTACTCGTAAAATACAGTTGAAAGCTTAAGAGCACCAGAAACAGCTACTAGTAAAATCGATAGATGATCATATGACTGAATGCACTTGCATGGATCCTGATTCATCATACTCTTTTAAGTTAACATGGAAGTGATGATAGGAACTATATACATCTGATGCCAGAAACAAGACAACAAACAACAAGAAGCGTTTCCTGTCCCTTTCCCACCCTTACCTTATGTTTCTGTTCACCTCTGTTGTTGCAGTTCAGGTTTTGCAGACCAAGAGATTAAAAAAGCCCTTTTTGCACTCCCTGGCAATGTTCTTAACGGCCTTGTTACAACTGGACAGCCAAAGAGGCCAAACTGGTGATTCATCCGGGTGGCCAATCGATGTAGGAAATGAGATTTACCGTCGTTGCTGGCACATCGCACAAATGGTGGCCGGCTTAATATTTGCAAAGGTGCAATGTTCACAGGACCAGTGGCCTGGGTCATCAATATTTTTACTAGGTCCACTTGACCTGGATGTTGAGCCCTTGCCTCTACCAGCTCGAGCCCTACTGCTACCACCTCCCAAGCTCTTCGAGCTTGCTGTTCTGCTGCATGTACCATGGGAATCCACATCTGATAGACCATTCTCTAAAGCCCGGACTAAATTCTCAAAGTAGTTCCGAGTAACACTTCACACACAAAATAACAAGAAAACCTATTAACTCGAAAATTCAAAGGCAAGGACAGGAGAAAGACAGACAATTTAAGTAACTTCCCAGCCCCTCTTTTCCAAGAGAACTGAGACTGATTCCTGCAGCTTCTGATTTGGGCTAAACTATCCAGATAGAAAACTATGTTTCTAGTGAGGTAATCAGTGTATATTTAAGAAGTACCTGGTCAACCCAGCAAGTTTTGTGCGGAACTCATTAAAATCTTTTGACGGGCCCTCTGCATTTAGGTGAATTTGGAGCTCCTTCTCTGCACATTGATGAAGTCGCTCCAATCCAGACTCAGCCTCACCTGTGTAAATGGTGTCGATCAAAACACAAAATGATTGAACTATCTGCATTGAATTGGAAGAAATGACCTACCTTGCACATACTCAAAGAACATCCTCTTGGCATGTTCATGCTCAGGTAAATAATATCCATAGGCATAAGTCCATTTCAGAACTCGCCTACATTCAACTATCTGTGCACAGACAAAACAAATAAAATAAATATTACACACAAAAACAAACAAACAAGAAAAATGCTAGAGATACTTTAACTAAAAGTCTTTCACTATATGACACAGCATTTGTGATTACATCAACCACTCCATTCCATAATTATGATTGCATCATTAAATGTGAAAAGATTTGCATCCCATAATTTGAAAACATTCCTATAGGATAAACGCCATTTTGTCGAGTGAGTTTTAGTAAGAAGTTCAAATATGCCTTAGCATTACTTGAGAAGAAATACGTACATGTACATAATGAAAAAACAAATCCACTAATAAAGGCATTAAGGGATGCCATCCATTTACATGAAACAAAAATCACATAAAAAAATCCTCAAACTCCAAAATATCATATATCCTCGCAAAAGGTTCTCATATATGCCAAATTGTAATGTCCTACTCCACATATCGAATGCCTTGCATATGAATGTGTATCGTGAATTTACAATAACAGAAATGGACATATTATGTTCTTATAGGAGTGCTTACCTGTAGCCAGGCCTCTATTATGAACTTCAGCTGTGACTCAGGTTGGCACTGTATGTCACTCAGCTTCTCAAGCTACAAAAAAACAAAATCATCACTCTCTGAAAGTTACAAGAGTGTGCATACAATATGCTTGTATGTACCCATGTATACTTTCTGTTCCCCAAAGAGAATAAGATCGATTTCAAATTACTTAAGACAGTGAAGACTGCAGTCATCTTTGATTAAAAAATTGATTCTAGAATAAATCTGTAATTATTCCACAGGCCTGATCTCTAGCTGGGTGTGCAATAGCCCACAGAAATTTCCAACAACGAAACAATAGTTTTATGGTTTCAAGTTTCTGGGTTGCTACCACAATTTCTTGGTTGACATTAGCCAATGCAACTTTAGGAAAATAAGCGCTAATCTATATGATATGCCTTTCAGTAAAAATTACTCTCAAAGAATCAACCGTGACAGGATAGCTGCCATACATAGTTGACAGCAAGTAGTGCTTACATGTACATTTTGCATTTGCTGTAGGTCTGCCAATGCCTTTTGCCGAGACTGCAGGGAAGAAAGAGAAGTTCAGAGCCATGGATTCAGATCAGTAACGTGTCAAGCAAGATTAGGAATTCAGTTACTGGCAGAATATAAGAGACAGGTAATCATATTATTCAAAAGAAATACTGTAACAGAATTCATAGCATTACAGAGTAAGAAAACAGTAGCTATATGACCCATTCAATACATTTTAAAAAATAATTGTAATCATTTCAGTGCTGCTTTGGTTGGGCATAGCATTGCTCAGCTGAGCACCTTTTGGTGCCTAGCACCCTAGGTAAAATGACTTGGTGCCTAGAGGGGCACATTCATCTTTAAGGGTGTTGGTCTTATTATTATAAACTGCACCATCCAAGTACATACTGCCACAGTCAGCCATCGGTTCCTCCAGTTGCACTTTACTGTATAAGCAGCAATACAACAAATTTGTGCAGCTGCTAGATCTTCAATCTCTTCCCCACTTGAGTTGTCATTCTTGGAGTTGTCGGAAAATAGAACACAGCATAAATTGACCTTTTGATCGAACAAAGGAGGCTAATTAGGGTTCTCAAACAAAGATCTAAAATCTAGCACGTCCCAAACTCCAAGCCTCTATATCTATTCCTCAGTTTTATATTTCTCCCAAAGTTCATGTCTCCTCATAATGAATCCAGTTTTAATGGCCAAACTTCAGCCTAAGAGTTTAGGGTCCTGATCACGAAAAGATGTTTCTAAGAATATCACATAACGTTTATACAGTGCTTTCCAGAAATATTTTTTTTATCAATATGTGCCAAACAAATGATCTGAAGATCGATTGATAACAGAGAGATATGTCAATACCATACAAGGATTAACTTTACAAGCAAAAAGGTCAGCTGTTTGTACTTACTGATTGATTGGTTGCCCATCTTTCATAATAATGTGTGTATCTCTCCAGAGAGTTCTTGGCCATTTCTCTTCGCTTCTCAGATTCGTCATACTGCAACCAGAAGAACCAATACACAACATCAGATGATTATACAACACTATGCAAGAAGCATAAGAAACGAAAATGTCTGAAAAAAATCAATATACCACTCCCTCTTGCTTTGCAGTCTCATAACGGTTACATGCATAAAAACCACCTGTCCTCTCTCCATGATCTGACCATGCACCAAGGCAAAGCCTGCAATCACATGTAATAAAATGAGTATATGCTTTGAAATGCACAGAAAAAAAGCTTGTTTTTCTTCTCTTCTTTCTTTTCTCTTTATGAAGAAGAAAGCACAGAGGATGTTTAAAACAAACATGGATTAAGGCATTTAGCTCATAAGCTGAGCTCTTGTTGAGTTGACAGTGTTATTAAGAAGATGCACTATAGAATCAAATCTGTTCTGGAGAGAAGTAATTCCAAATTTAATTAAAAGAATGAGGTTGTGGATCGCTTATTCATAGTGTAAATCTGTATCAAAAGAATTCTGATGTTGCCAAGGCATACAAGATAGGATAGCCGAGTTGAGAGCAAGAGCACAACTTGTGTGCTAGCTTACCAACAAAATTCAAATTTGCAAGGTGGTGTGCATGTTATATGCATACACCCTTGATTTTTCTCAATTGGTCGCTTGCACTTCGGGCAAGGCTTGGAATTAGCCAATATCCTGAAATTCAATGAAAATATAATTTACCGTTAGGGAATAGAGAAGTTTTGAGAACAGAGCAGAAGACTTCCTGGGGAATTAATTATTATTTTGTACAAAGGCAAGTAGAGCATCACACAAATCATATTTACTGATAAGCAAGCACGTGCTCATGTGCTTACAATGCACCAAAAAACTGTATCCTCCAATGAGGCTACATGGGTAAACAATGAATGTGTATGCTCCAAACTTGATAGTTGCTAAGTTAATTGACAACATAGAAATAAGATTTATCTGATAAACTAAATGATAATTCCACTCTCCTCACATAATCCATCAACAAACTTAACTGCAGTTAGGAACAGATATTTATTGGGAAACAATACAAATCACAATGATTTTGCACTTTTAAGGGTTTCTGCTTTTGGTCCCTATCTTATCCCTAAAGCCATTAACTGGAGACATGGAGACTCTTTCTGCCTACAACCTGCCCAGAACCTTACAAGCAAAACATCACATGCAGCATGGATCACAGCACGAATTATTTCTATTGTATACAGCTCAGTTGACTACAAATTCATATACTAACTTTTCCACATCAATAAAAGTCTATCACAAGATCAACTTCCTATCATGAGTACTAGTTCTCAAAGCAGTTCAAGAATGAGCTAGGTAAAATGGGTGCAGATATAGCCATAATCTTCAGAACCACGATAGCTATTCCAGCCCAACATCCCAAGCCCTAAATTGCATTCCCTTTATTGTCCTTCATTGATATCCTTCAGCCGCCAAAACAATACATGATTAAAGAAGAATAGTTCTAGATGTTGTTCTCATGTTCCATACCAGTTCATATTTTCAGACTCAGCACTGTTCTTCAGTATCCACTTGGCCACAGTACCACAATCAACAGGTCGGTGAGCTTCCTCAGTACACTGCAAAATCAAGTCCATATGAGATACAATGACAAGAAAATGAATTATCAGGTGTTCACAAAAGCGCAAATATTATGAAAATAATGTTTCTCAAAGAACTGCAAGAAAAACTGAGATCCTTGAAAACTTGAAGAGACTCACATTCCAGCAGAAGCTGTATGCACAGCGGCAGGTAACATCATAGCTCCCACTGCCAACAATAAAATCCACAGCATAATCACAGCCAGGAGCAGGGCACCATTTGGTCTACAAAATAACCCAAATAATATCGATTACACTGCAAAAAAAGAAGAAGAAAAAAGTTCACAATAAACAGGCCAATTTTTCCTGGTTTCATGAGTTGTCATAAGTCACTAAAAAGATGACTGTCAAAGTATCATTTTATTGTGGGACTGATTCAGACAACACTAAGCTCAAAGAGAAACAAGTTCAAAAATAATGAACATGGAATTAAGGTCTAAATCTGAGGTGGAGCCTGCCAAATCAAACCCTGAACCCTGCTTCAGTTCCTCACTTAGCTGAATCCTAGAAGTACAAATTTCCAAACCCTGATTAGGCAGGGAGTCTTGGTCTTACTTCCTAAATTAGGATTAGCAAGAAAGCTCAATGTAAGGCATGCTTGGAGCAAAGAAAAAGTCCTTGCTCACTGGTCCCTAAGCAAAGTCACAATCCTAATAGTTAAATAGTCAGAAAATAGTATCCACACCAAATGCTGGTAAAGAAAAAGAAGTGACTATGGATTGTGTTAATTATACAAGTAGAAAATTTATAATTTTGATGTTTATAGATCACTGCAAAAAAAAAAAAAAAAGCTCATGCTTTAGCTTATGATCACTGCTAATCTTTACTCTTTTGCACTTAGCATCACTACAGTTAAAAGTGAGGTCAAAAGTATTAATTTGATATAAAAGAAAAAAAATCCCTGCACATGCACATTTTAGAATGAAGTACCTTTCTATTGTCCTCAATATAAGATCTTATGAAATAACGAGAATGTTTCTCACTGTCTTCATTAGAAGTCAATAAATTAATCATATCTTGACCAATAGCAGCATTACAAGATGGATCAGGACATCGCAACATCAAACATCCAGGACCATCATTAATGGCTGTGCTGATGTAACCTAGTAGAAAGGAAAAAAAGGAAAAAAATGTAAGTATAAGGGTTAAAGCAAAACATAATTATTTAAAATGTTAATGTTGCAATGAGTTCTGGCATGCAGCACAATGAGCTATCAATGTCCAGGTGAAAATTGCTTCTCTTCAACATAGGCTAGAAAAGCAATCTTCCCTGCCATTACTTACACAGTTTCATCAGCATCCACAAAGAAGCAATTTCCATTTTTCCTACACAACAATTGATGAGATTTTTTCCTAATACACAACTTTATATTATTGGACATAACTTTTAATACAACTGCTGAATCGGGCTGAAATTTTGCTAGAAAACTCTAGAGGCACTTTTACCTATGGAATTAAAATTTCGCAGAAGTGGCAGATGACCAGAAGTTACCATTCAGGATTTGCAATATTTTCCTAATTGAATTAGGATTTTTTTTCCTATTTGGTTTAGAATTCTTTTATTATTTTTCCAGCTTTGTTTAGGATGTTTTTCATAGTATAAATAAGGTTATTTAGCTTGTATTTTGTGTTGTCGTTCTTGTTGTCTTTCTTGTGTTACTTCCGTCTATGTTAGTATTAGAGCCCAACGATCTCAGGTTATTGCTTGATGTGTGCTACAATCTCAAGTTATTTTGTTTGTTGTGTGCTACTAAATAACCATGGTTGGAAGAGGTCATTGAGCAAAACATGTTCGGATAAAAGGTTCCTCTCAAGAGTGAAATGTTCAAGAGTTGGCGATATAACATACAAAGACAAATTACAAAATTAATTTGTCGACTGAAGGTAATAAACATGCAAAGGCAAGTTGAAGAATTATCACATCAATTAGCAGAGATGAAGAAAAGAATATTGGAGGATCGTGAGAAGAATGGTCACAGAAACATGACTAATTTTGAGAACCCGTTTAAGGGCATAAGCAGAGGAGGGAACTTCTTTATCAGGATGAATATGACATTGACACTAAAAAAATGTATGATTCTAGTTCTTGTGTGGATTGGAATCAACCACCAAAATTTGATGAAGAAGAAGCTCAAGATGTCACTAAGCTTGCGGGTTGCTGAAATCCTAAAAGCTATGTAAATTGGGATCTACAATGATTCTCTCGTGAAAGTGAAGAATTATTTGATACTCCAAAAGAGTGTTTTGGAGCTAACTTTTAAGATATTTAAGTATTTGAAATTTCTGGCCACAAAGAAATCAATGGACCAAGTTATTAGTCATCGCTAACAATTAAGTGTCAAAAGTTGATGCTTGAAGAATTTCAAGGTGGATTTGGAGTTATCAACAAAAGTGTGTTGCCAACAGAAAACATCTTAGTTGTTGTCAAGGGCAAGAAGGTTATGCTGAATTTTGAGTCAGAGTTTGAAAAGGCTACTACAAGAGTTGTTGCACATGGTCTTCAACGTAACTCTAAGACTACTTTCATTGTTTGGGAGGATGAGCATGTTGTTTGTAGGTACAAAGTTTCTAACGAAAAGGTTGGGCAGGTGAAAGGTTGAAAAATCTTAATTGGATATCCAAGAAATCAAGGCAAGAGCAATTTGAACTTGAGGATGAGTTCTCTCCAACCTGAGGAGACTAGTGCGAGAAAAAAAAAATTAATACATAGCTTTAAATTATTGGGCATGACTTTTGATCCAACTGTTAGATTGGGTTGAAATTTTGCTAAAAGATTCTAGAGGCACTTTACCTATGGCGTTAAAATTTCACAACAATCAAAGATCAAGAAGGTCTTCCGATAATGACTAGAAGTTACTGTTTGAGATTTGCAATATTTTCCTAGTTGACTTGCCATTTTTTTTCTTATTTGGTTTGGACCTCTTATAATATTTTTTTCAGGTTAGTTTAGGATGTTTTTCATAGTATAAATAGGTTATTTAGCTTGTATTTTAGAAGACTACTTAAAAAGAAAATATTTAGTAATAAAATTTTGAATTAGGGTTTTCATGTAATCCCTTTTCGGTATAATTTTGTGTTCTTATATTTGCTATCTTTCTTATGTTGCTTCCGTTTACATATGAACTTTGGAATCTTTTTAGATCAAAAGCGTTTACATATGAACTTTGGAATCTTTGTGAATCAATAACACAAACCAGCTAATAAACAATAGAACCATTATAATTCTCACATGTTAACTTTCTTCCCAATGCCCATATAGACTTCAAAAACTACGTTTTGACATAACCATAATGACTATTGCTAATGGAAGAGAAGATAAACTTTCTTCTCTAGACCTCTCACTAATATACTTCGTTTTGGAGTTATCCCTTCCTCCTTTACAGTATATTTTATATCAAAAGAGGTAAGACAACCACCAGCATTCGGTGCAGCACCCACGTTTTGGTGTACTCTTCTTTATTTCTAATGAAGAAGGAGCAATTCTACCCTATATTTAACAACTTGACAGCCACAGTTTCTCCATTTGTGGTGGTCACAGCTGTAAGCATAATAGATATATAGCAAACTTCAAAACCACTTGGTAATGATGAGTACACCTCATCCTCATTTAGAAGAAGATGCTCAAACAGTGTAACCTCTACTTGTTCACATAATAACACTTTTTTGTACTGTATTTCCCACAATGATGAAAAAAAGAACAATAATAGAGGAGAAATAAGGAATTCATTAATCAGCTCCTGACAAGAGTAAGAGACTGCCCTTGAATTAATGATGAACTCCAGCTGACATGTTCGAGATAACACACCTCCACTATGACTTCCAAACTGATTGGGAAATTATTTACAAATATCTCTAATAAGGAATTCAGCTGGACCAGAAAAAAAAAGCTGTTCTGCACCCCCGCATCTATTGCCATTAGGAATGCCACTATACAATTCAAAGCCCTAAACCAAATAGTTTTAATTTTGCAAAATAAACTTTCAGCTGGGAAATATTTTTTACTCGCTAAAATGCTCGGAACAAAACAAACAATGAAATCAACAACGTAAAAGATACTTCAAAGGTAATACATTTTTTTATGATGTTAACGGAAACCAGACACGTCTTTTATGAAAAATCACAGTAGTTTCACAAACATATCAATTATTAAGGCAGGAATACAAGAATAATAAAATGTCAAAGCATTATTCAAGATAACCTTACAACAAAACTAACAGAGATGAGGCTTTGATGTTCTTGGGATACAACACACCTGCCCAGCATGAATTGCAAAACGGATGACCACAAGCAGCAGCAAGCAATCTATCAGAAGGATAAGTTTCGAAACAAATCCCGCAAGTCATCTGTCAAAGCAGGAGCATTCATCGCATCAAATTCACAAAAAAAATATAATTAAAGAAAGCAAGCAAGAAAATCATAAACTGCATACTTCTCTACCATCAGGAAATGGAACAACCGGTTCCTCCAGTAAACCAACAGCCTTTCGAACCTTTTCCTCATCCGCAAACCATTCATCATGCACTTTACTCACACTCCTGTAAATCCAGAGGAATACAAATATTCTTCACTAAGATGTAAAGCCACAGACCAAAAGGGCTCATTTTATTCATTCAAACAAACAAAAGACCGTAGCATCCAATATGAAACCATGTCAATTACTACCTTACCAGTTATGGTACCGGAGAAGTATACTGGCCGCAACCTTTGAAATGGAAAGCACAGTAGCTATCCTCATAACATCATCATCTTGTCGCTGCCGTATATCTTCTTCACTCAAAACCGTATAGTTTTGCTTTCACATTAAACAAATTCATCAGTAAACAAATTACAAAATTCATTCCTAGAATTTACAGATTTGACAGAAAGAATCGAACTTTACTGGCAAAAGTACACAGATCAAAGCTTTAAAAGAGACACGGCAAACAAATGGCATCAAATCAGGATGGTAATTACAGAATTGCCATGAGGAGTAAAAAAGTACCTGGTGGCGATGAGAGATGAGATCATCGGAATCATCCGAGTCGTTATCGATGAACTCATAATCGGCGACGTCAGCATCGTCGCTGTCGAAACCATCTTCTTCTCCGCCGCTGTAGAAATCATCCTCCGCCGATTCCGCAGCCGCGTCTTGCATATCGAACTCGTCCTCCGAATCCATTGATTTTGAGTTTCTTTGCGTTCCTTCAAGACCCTGAGAAACTGATACAAACTATAGATGATTAAAGAGATGGCGAGAGGAAGGGATTGTAAGATAAGATGAAAAGACAGGGATGTAATCGAGATTTGGCGAGGGAGGAGAGAGAGGAAGAAATGCTTTATGGTTTTGCTTTACTTTATTTATTTATTATTATTATTGCTGCTGCTGCTGCTGCTGTTTGGAAGCAAAGGGAGGGGAATGAATGATTTTTTAAAATAATAATTAATTATTGTTAGGTTTGAATTTGATGGATTAGTTTTATTCAATTTCAATTTTATTAGCCAATAAAAAAAAATCATAGAAATCAATTTACAATAATTTTGGTTGTGTTTAAGAGAGAAATGGTGGGGTTGTTTTGATACAACTTTGTCACGTCCTCCCCCGGTTGAGGAAAGGGATACAGAGAGAGAGCCAATGAGAGAGCTTTTGCTTTTATTTAATATATAATTTATTGGAGGATGGACTGTAATAAGATTGGGAAGTTAGGACCTACAGAGAGATTCGTTGTCTGAACTCTGAAGAGGGCGTGTGTACTTCCATTATACTGTAAAATGTTTTTTAATTTTCTAAATTTGTAAACTACACTGTTTAATTTCAGAGTTTTGGCTTAATATTATCCTCCTTCCTCCACTATTAGATTGTAGTAAGATAAAATAAAACCTCATGTTTTTATTTTGTTCTATTCAAATAATCTACCTTTACTTTAGAATTCTATGCTAGATTATTAGCCTGCATTGTGTTGAGATCTTGTCGGGAGTCGGATATTATTTTTTTAACACGGGAAAAATATTAGTATCGTCAAAAAAAATTATAGTAAATTTTTTTTTAAATTATATAGAAATTAATTTGATAAGATTCTATTAATTTAATAAGATAAAAAAACAATCTAAATAACTAATAAAAATACAGGCAAGGCTTTTTTCTATTTTGGTGAATGGAATGGACGAAATTGAACCTGGCTTTATGCTTTGATTAGAAGATGGAAGCGTTCCTTAGGCA
>Ga0325401_1001104_pt1 | contig 22042 bp, 14 predicted proteins | sample PopdelMetagenome_FD_205666 | JGI IMG/M metagenome (GOLD analysis project Ga0325401, IMG submission 205666) | Populus deltoides microbial communities from Bellville, Georgia, United States - Xylem-PdKOR-R2 | ecosystem: Host-associated > Plants > Phyllosphere > Stem > Wood/Secondary xylem | place... | reverse complement strand
AATGATATAGGTATATGTTTTATTTGAAGAAGAAAGTGACCAATAAAGCTAAAGTTGAGGGTTCCATATGTGAAGCATACTTGATTGATGAAATTATCAATTTTGCATCTCATTATTTTGGTGATGACGTGCAAACAATTTGGAATCGAGTTCCACGGAATGATGTGCAAAAATAATTTATATAATTTATTATTAACTTTAACATTTTAAAATTTTAGGCAATGTCGTCAAGAGCTAAAGTCACAACAACCACATGCGAGTGATGTTGAAATTGAAAAATTATGCGAAGAGATCTTTCCAAATTGGTTAAAAAATAATGTAAGTATTTTAATAAATTAATTTATATTTGATGTCAATTAGTTACTTTTAAAAAATTACTAATCTCTTTTAAATCACTATTTCTTATGGAGTTAACTATTATGTTAAATGGAGTACCAATCTAACGTAATTGAAAATCAACTCTTTGGACTTGCTATAGGCCCTTCAATTTCAGTGAAATGTTATAATGGATATTATGTGAATGGTTTTAAATTTCATACTCAAAGTTATGGTCGTTTTAAAAAGACAATGAATAGTGGAGTTTGTGTGAAAGGAAGTTGCTATGTTGATAATGAACATGATTATTATGAAATGCTTAAAGAAGTTGTTCGGCTAAAATACTTGGGGAGTAAGTGCAAGTTATTTATGTTTAAATGTAATTGGTATGATACAAAATGAGGGATTAGAGTGCATCGTTCTAATGGTTTGGTTGAAATCAAGCATACATCTCGACTACATGGAAATGAAGATTTTGTATTAGCACAACAATGTCAACAAGTCTACTATACATATCCACCTAGTAATAAATCCTCTGAAAGGTGGACGGTTATTAAGATAATTGCTAGAAGTCGTTATAATGTTGACATGGGTGAATTTATTGAAGATGCCAATAATGTGAGATCATTTGATGTTGATCAATCAGATGAGATTTCTCAACCATGTCGTGTCCTTCCTACTCAAACACTTGATGATCCAAATATACTTATTGAATCATCTTATTATAAAGAAATCAGTTAACATGAATTGCCTCAACTTGACATAAATTGGGGAAACGAAGATGAAAAGGTTGCAGAAGAAGAAGAAGAAGAAGCTGATGGTGGTGGTGGTGGTGGTGGTAACGACGACGACGACATGGTTTTGTGTGATGATGATGACATGGTTAGGAGTGATGATAATAATGAATAGCACAAGTTAATTATATTTTGTAGTATATGTAATGAATTATTTTTATTATATGTATGGATGATTTCATATTATTTCCTCATGTTACTTGACAAGTTTAGGCTTTCAATGTTATTTCTTTATTATTTTATTCAAGTGCGTTATGGATCACATTACATATATCATTTTCATTGACCTTTGAAACCATTTCTAACCTTTCAAGTATCAATCTTTAAATTGTGATTCTGATGTTATAGTTTATTTTGTGATTCGTCTTCTTGCTGATAGATGCTGAGGCATGAATGAAAGGGTTCTTCCTACTCAATGTTTTTATTTATAGGAACAAACATTAAGGTAAGCATACTCATAATTTTGATTTTTGCTTAATTAATTATTCAAATTTTTATTATTATTATTGTTTGTGTTAATTGGCTTTTGATAATTTAAACTTCATGGCTGATTTTTATTATTGCAAGGACTACTTTGAGTTCCAAATTACTATCACAGGATGAGTAATTTATCACTATTTTCATATTGGAGGATAAAGTTCTTTATAACTAGGTAAGTCAACGGATGGAATCAAGCATGTGTCTGATAAATGTGCATAGCAAAATTATTGGAATATTAGAGTATGAAAATACCATTGCTATGATGGGATCAGTTTCTTTTGTTAACATCTTGTGAAAATACCATTGCTATTATGTATAATTTCCTCCACACTATGTAAGTTTTTTTTCCAACCTGGTGAATCAAATAAACTGTTTAAGGTCTTGATGTTATTTATATATTTGTTTTTGTTACAGTAATTACTTTATTTGAAGTATAATATTTTTGGAAGTGATGTCTATTAAGTGGACAATCCATACTGATTTTGAACATCATAAATTGGATATTGTTTGTAATGAAGCTGCACTTACAAAAATACATCTCAGAATTGGACTTGGGGATTTTTTTGATAAAGTTAGTTTAAAAAAATTAATCACCGGTAATTGAAAGACATGTATTTGAATTGGAAAAAAAATGAGATTTAACGGTTTGTTTTCATTCTAGTTATGGCAGTCTTGGGAAAATATTTGTGAATTTTTTGTTCCTGATACTTTTACTATGAGTTAATTTATTGTTATATTGTATATATTCATATGATAATGTATATATTTTTTCTGGTTTTTAGCATGCCTCGACGAGGATCCATATTAGATTCTAGGAATGACAAGTCCACTTCAAGGAGTGACAGGTCCACTTCATCCAAATCATTTCAAACTACATCAAGGCATGATAACAAAGGATCCACATTTCATCAACTTGTGTATCAGAACGCAAATGAGTATTATATACCTACTTTGGGGAGTACACATCCTCCTCAACATGATTATAGGAGGGTTGAAGCATATCAATATTGTGAGGGCTTTCGCTTCCAAGATTTGCTTTAAACTCAAGGAGGTTTCTCTCGAGATAACCAACTTGTTTATGGAAGACATAATTCATATAGGAGTTATGAGAGAGTTGATGGTGATGATGATGATGTGAACATTAGAGATGAAGATGAGGGAGACGATAGTAATGAGAGAGGTGTATGTGATGAGAGAGCTGGTAGTAATGAGAGAGGTGTATGTAATGAGGATCAAGATGGTGTTCCATCAAACCACAGTTCAACATCTTCTCTATACAATTATGATCAAAGTGTTAAAAGGAAGGGTTTTGACACACCAATAGATCCAATTACAAGAAAAAAAAGAGCTTTGTTTGTATGGAACAACAGAGTAAGTTGAAACTTTTAAAAACTAATTTATTAAGGTTATATTTTCAGATATGAAAAAAATTACTTATTATTGTGTAATTATTTGATTAATAAAAGTTTGTTATTATATATTTTCAGGTTCAATAACGCATCGTGTGGACGTGCAATCGGAGATATTTTGAGATCCAATTTTAAGGGAGCATGGCACTCTTGGGAAATAGTAGATTCAATGTGCAGGGATGAACTCTTTAAAGAGTTTAAGGTAAGAACCAACACTAATTGTCATATTCTTTTCAATTTTGATCACTTTAATGTAGCATTATGAAAATTATCAACTGAATAGCTATAGAAATGTGCTGGTAATTGCCTTGTTATTTGTAACCATAAATTATCAACTGAATAGCAGGGATTGATTTGTGTTATAATTTGTTCTTATTTCTTGTTTACTCTTTAATATCATTTAATTTCTTTAGTTATTACATCATCTTGCAAATTCTGAACAAGATAACACAATATGATTAATTATTTCTATACTTTGAAATTTTGTGCACTCTTTTTACTTGGTATATATATTATTTGGTAGAAAAAATATTCATTTTCTGAGGAAGATGAGTCGATTGTTTGTAATATTTAGGAAGATAAAGCTAGGATAGCTTTGAATCAACAATTGACACGAGCTCGCAAGAAAGCCATGTCAAAAGAAAACATTACAAATATTATAGATTGCCTTAATAAAGGTCCTGCTTGGATAAATAATGACAACTGGAATCAAATGATCAAAGATGTTTGGTCCACCCCCGAATTTCAAAGGAGGTCTGAATCTACTAGGAGGAATCGATTAACCAAAACATATGGTAAAATAAGCACTCATTCTAGAGAAACAATGTCATTTGCATCATATCGAGCTAACATGGTAAGGATTATTTTTTTTTATGCTTAAGATAATGAATTAAAATTTTTGTATTTATCTTTTATAATATTTATTAATCTTGAAAGCAAGAGGAAGCTGGTGGAAAAGAACCTTCATAAGATGATGTCTTTTCAGCTTTGCATCAAAGTACTAAGCAGTCTGGTAGTTTCATCGACAACAAGTCTAAAAAAGTCGTTGTATGTATTTTTATTTGATTATTTATTTATATAACTTAAGTATTATTTAACATTCAAATGAATTTATTATTGCATGTATTTTATTTGTAGGAAATTTATAAAATGGAGATAATTTCAAAGTATGGAACTAATTAGGAAAATCATCCTTCATTTGATGGAGCAGCTTAGTGTGTGGCTTCAGGGGGAGTTACAAAAGGTAGGGTATATAGTGCACCTCGTATGCCAAAATCTATAATTAGTACAAGCTCTTCATCAAATTCCTACTCAGTGGAATCATCATATCCCAGTTCATCATATCGAGCATTGCAACATTTCATCGTATCGAGCATTGCAAAAGGAGATAAAGAAAAAAGATGATTTCATTCTTGAAATGAAACGGCAAATGGATTCCATGAAAGAATATATTGTAAACAATCTTGGATACCATGGTGACTTCAAATGTTGGCCAAGGTATACCACCATCTTTGACCCCATCAATGTCGTCACCTATGGCTCCCCAAATAATGACACCTATAGGTCCCACATCTCAACCAATTTATCGACCTACACCTCGACCACTAATCCTGATCCATCTTGTGTCGATCCACAATATCATTGTTCGTGTTCGCAACCAGCACCATGATTATATCTTTTGTTGTTTCTTTTTATTGTATTTCGACTTATTTGTATTAATGCAAGTTTAACTAAATTTTTATAATATGAATATTATTTTTATTTCATTTTTTATTAGTGATACAATTATTTTTAATATTAATTTATGTTGGTCATATATATTATACAACTTTTAAAATATCCATAAATAATTAATTAAACAAATTAAAAGTCATTTTAATAAATAAAAAAATTAATTTAATAAAAATAATATACTCAACAACAGATTCTCCATTGCTGATTGTAAATAATTCATCAATCAGCAATGGACAATCTATTGCTGATTCACAAAACCAGCAACAGAAAATCCATTGCTGGTTTGTTAGCATCGAATTATCCGTTGTTAATTTTAAGCAACGGAATTTTCGTTGCTGCGAAATCAGCAACGGATAAATTCGTTGCTAAAAAATCAGCAACGACAAATCTGCATCCGGTATTTTCCGTTGCTAATTTCGTTGCTAAATTGTTTTAGCAACGGATTTTAGTATTATTTGCAACGGAGTAGTTCCTAATTACTACATTTTTAGTAATATGAGGAAATGTTAAATTTGTAAATATGGATTAGCTGGGAGGATACTATCATTGCCTTTGTTTATAGGATTTCTTTATTGCCTAGCAGGTAGTTTTGAAGGGAATTGACAAAGGGGGCATAGTAAGCAGCGGTGCACCTCAGATATCAAAAGAAGGATCTCTTGGTTGGAACTCAACAGATTATTCACATCCAAGGAGAGCCAAGCTTGGTACGAACTTTCAAAGTTTTTTTTTTTATTTTTTCCCTCATTTTGCTGACACATTTTCCAGGGAAAGGAAATGATTCTGTTTGGATTGGCATGTCTGAGCAGGCAGTAGAGAAGAGGTGCCACATTCTTTTGATGATGGTAAAGATGAAAGCCTTGACAATTCGATGGGTGGTCACGGAACATATTCTGATGGATTTTCTCATGAAAGGAAGACACCATATCAAGGGTCAAGCTCAAAATTGGAAATGATGCAGGAACATATCATGTATCCTGATAACAAAAGTCCAAAGCTAAAGGTAACTGACCCACGCATACTATGAATGAAGTGGTTTGTGCATGTGTTTATTAACCTAACCTTTGAAATCATTTGATGTGCTGTGAAGGGGGCCTTTTTTCCTCAATTAACATGACTAGAAAAATAGCTATCTCCAACATCATTTTGTTGAGAAATTTTTTTTGTTGCTTGTTATAATTTGGTTTTTTATTCAGATGATTTTCATCTGTGTTTACTGTCTGCCCCCTCTTATTCTTTAGTCGAGTCTGTAAATGTCTGGCATGTTACATTATGAACAAGTTTACCATTTAAAGTGCCCGTAGTCTTCGTGCCTTTTAATAATTATATTGCTTTCCATGTGCAGCTATTAGAGAAACCTGGCTCATTTTCATATTTAATGAATTAAGTGTGTTTTATTTGAGCAGTGCTATGCTTTGGCCATTTACTCTTAGTTTTTTAAATTAGTAGCTGTTTAAAAGTATAATAATAGTTGTTTTTTTAAATGTTTTTTTGTTTAGAAATATAGTAAAATAATACTTTTAAAAGAAAATCATTTTTAATATCAGTATATTAAAATGATATACATTAAAAAAAATTAATTTGAAATAAAAAATTAAAAAAAATCAATTATTTCAAAAGCATTTTTAAAATAAAACAAACATTCTCTTTGGTCATCATCTTGTAGCATTTCTATGTGATTTTGATGTTTATGTTTTCTTTGTAGATTCCCAGGGATTTACTGAGAATAGTTCTGGTTATGTGCCGCCATTGGGAGTTAATGGTGGGACTGATCTACACCTGTTGGCAAAGAAAATGGCACTTGAACGGCAAAGATCATTACCCAGTCCTTATCCATATTGGCCAGGAAGAGATGCTCCATCTATGGTTTCAAAGTCAGAAGTTCACTCAGACTCCCCGATGCAACATGCAAAACTCCTATCCTCGTTGGTTGACAATCCATATCAGCCTCCTCATTCTCCAAATGCTGATCTGATGTCCATTCTTCAAGGTCTATCTGACAGACCTGCCTCTGGCATAAATAATGGTGTTGCTGGTTGGTCAAGTTTTCCTGTTCAGGGCAGCTTGGATCTACTTCAGGACAAGATTGACTTGCATCATGCTCAGAATTTTCCTCCACAAGCACTCTTTGGGCAACAACATATATTGCAGCCACAGAACCCACCTTTAACAAACCTACTTGGTCAAGCTATAGATAACACATCTGGTATTATGACACCTGAAAAATTGTTGTCCTCAGCTTTACCCCAGGATCAACAGTTACTCAACATCTTGCAACAGCAGTACTTGCTGCAGTCACATTCCCAGGTTCCTCTTGCAACACCGCAGCTTTCAGTGTTGGATAAGCTTTTGTTACTCAAGCAGCAGCAGAAACAGGAGGAGCATCAACAGTTGTTGCGGCAACAGCAGTTACTTTCCCAGGTTATGTCAGAGCACCATTCTCATCAGCGTTTTGGTGAGCCATCTTATGGACAGTTACAGATTGCTGCAATAGCTACAGAAAATGCATTGGATCCTTCACGGCTTCAACCATCCAAAGAATTGTTTCCAATGGGTCTACAGTTGCCAGTTTCAAATGTGCAAGATGAACACACTACCAGTTTCTTGAATTTGCCGCCTCAAGTTAATCCAGATGTAACTTGTAATGTCAATTCAGAAACATCTTCTCTTCATCTTCCACATCAAGTGTTTGGGAATGCCAATCTTCAAAAAAGCTGGGGTACAATTCCTGGAAAAGTAAGTGAAATCCATCAGAAAGATTCTTTGCCAGCATCACCATTTGTTGATAGCTCGCCCTTGCCACGGCTGATTAACAAATCTACACAGAAGTCTTCTCTTGCACCTGAACCTGTCCTCTCTGCTGACTTCCATGCCCCTCTTTTTCCGGACCATACATCAGAAGTCCCTTGGAGAACTGAAGAAAGTGCAAAGGTTTTGGTATCGGAGGGTACTGCAGATTCTGTTCATCAGAATTCTCATGGAGTCTCTGATCCAATAGCATCAGCAGGAACCGGTGATAATGCAATTTCTAAGCCTGATCATGCCAGTGCTCTAAAAGTTGAACCAGATAGCTCACTTGATGAGCAGCAGGTTGATAGAGATCAATCCAACACCGAGCCTTACGTGTTGAGGTAAGAAAAGCTTCTGAGAAGAAATCCAGAAAGCAAAAAATTTCCAGGTCAACCTCCTCTGACCAGGCAAAGGCAGCATCGAAGGCTTCCTCTTTGCAGCAATCAAAGCAATCTGAAAATGAGGGCCCAAATGCTGACCACACAAGATTCGAGTCACATGATGAAACTGGAATATCTCTGCACAAGGCAAGAGACAAGAAGTTTGGGACTTCTGCAGAAGTTGTGGATTCCCAGCAGGTTGCAAGCTTATCACCTGCAATCAATTCTGGAGATGATGTTGGAGCCACAGAAGTTAAGGGTGAATCTAAACTGGTTGAGTCTGCTGTCTCAGTGCATAGCATGCAGATGCAATCAAGTCAGCGTGTTTGGAAACCTGCTCCTGGCTTGAAACCAAAGTCATTTTTGGAAATTCAACAGGAAGAACAAAGGAAGATTCAGGTTGGCATGGCAGTTTCTGAGATCAGCACTTCTGTCCACCACACAAGCTCACCTACTCCTTGGGCAGGGGTTGTGGCCATCCCAAAAATTTCTAGAGAGATTCAGAGAGAAGTAAATAATACTAAGATAAATGTGGGAAAAGCAGAAACTTCACCGTCTTCAAGGAGCAAGAAAAGCAAGTTGCATGATCTATTGGCAGAAGTTGTTTTGGCGAAGTCTAATGATACAGAGATGGAAGTTTATGACTCTTTATATAGCCTAACTACTCAACAAGTCACGACTACCAGTGTGGAATCTATAGATGATGGAAACTTTATTGAGGCTAAAGAGACTAAAAAGAGTCGCAAAAAGTCTGCTAAAGCGAAGGAGGCTGGAACTAAGGCAGCAGTGCCTGTACCTTCTACTGAAATGGCTGTTAGTTCAAGTCCCATCGAGAAAGGGAAAGGCTCTCGCACTGTGCAGCAGGAGAAGGAAGTAATTAGGTGGGTTATGCGAATCCGGAATTCTTTTATTGTAATTAGGTGGGTTATGCGAATCCGGAATTCTTTTATTTTTTAGCAGTTAAATTGCTTATACTGGCTTTGCTACCCACTTTTTATGCATGGAGGAGGGGTAACAGTTAATTTAGTTCCGATTTCGTGCTCTCACCAGTGAGGATAGAAGTAACGTGTTTTTATGTATTTTTTATTTTAAAAATATAAAAATTCATTCTAGAACTGTTTATTTTATTTCTTTTGAAGATGACTTGCTGTGCTTTGATAAAATCCTTGGTGTCCGATGGCTGTCTTGCCTTCGGGGTCATGGTATTTTGCAATTGCTTAAGATCAGAAGGTTTAGGCATCATAAGGAGCTAAATAAATAGAAATTTCTTCCATATTCTTAACATATTGTTAAAGTTTTTAGGTTCCGAGAAGTTTAGTACAGTTTTTTTTTTATCTGGTATTCTTTTATATTTTTAAAGGATAAGACTAGTCTCGTTCGAGATTTGTGGCTGCTCCTCTTAATAAGTGCGCTTTCTAGAGATCGAATTGTTCAATATGCAGTTTGGTAAGTTATATTGTTGGATCAAATTAAAATTTTAATAGAAAATTCTGAAGGTCTTATTTCATATTTAGTTAAAATATCAAAAAATAAAATATCAGAAATCAAGAAGTCATTCAAATAAGGCTCACGAGTTACCGTGCGAGATTATCTTTATTTTTCTTATTGTATTTGAGTTTTTTTTTTCTATTTAACTTAAAACTTTTAATTTAATTAGTATTTTACTATTTAAGAATCCTAATGCTAAATGAATTCTATTAATTATATAAGTTTTAATTAGAAATCATTTATCATTAAAGATTTAATGTAAATAGAGGTATCTAGTTTATTTTGTAAAAAACATTATTATTAAGACTTTTAATAAAACATAGTTTTATCTAAATTTCCATATAGCTTAGGTCTGTAACTTTTGAACTTGAGAACCCTAACTATTAACCATACTATATGTTGCGTCAATTGGTATCAAAGCAAGTTGACCTCTTTGATAGACAAAGACAGTAGCAACCCACTTCGTTATGTATGAGTGGAGGCTTTCTGGAACGTTGTGCGAGCTCAGAAGCAAAAAATAGATTGTTTGGAGCAAACCATAACAGGTTTAGCTCAGCTAATGGGTATGATAAATAGGGATCATGAGGAGAGTAACTTGCTAAAAAGTAGGACGTATCGTACACAAATTTTCTTGTGGTACTAGAGAATGATGATTTGAATTTCTAGACTATAGAACTCGTATTAGCATGTCTTTAATTTCATCTTGGCAAGATTTGAGACAATCATTAATTTTGAAGTTTATAAAAATGATTATGAAGAGATTTTATATTAAGTAGATAATTTAATATATTATTATTATTATTTGCCTTATGTTCAACATTCTCAAACGAAGAGGAAAAACATGGAGGAGTTTGGTGAATACAAAATTTCAAAGTTATCTAATCATGTTGAAGAAAAATGAGATTAAAGAGGTTGCCGACAAACAATTTAGTCCTTTGATCTTAAGTTGGAGAAGCTAGTGGCAAACGATGATTTTTTAGTCATGGATGAAAATCTTACAAACAAAAACATGGTAATTTTTGACAATTCTCCTAAAAATATATTCAAATATTACCTTGAAGTTTCTTTATATTTAAAGGTTGAAGAATTGGAAGTCATAGATGATGATGAGGTCAAGCTCGAAAAAATAAAAGAATGCGTGAGGAATTACAAGTGGACTTCATAGAAATAAAAAGTATAACATTAAACATGGAGTTTTTTTTAGCATGCGCACATCATAAACTAAATTTTGAAGTTCATTAGTCAAAGATATGCTACTTTGTGAAAATGTTGGCTACATTATTATATTTGAAATATTTATTCACTTGGAGTGGAAGAGTTCAATTCTTGATAGATAACTTGAGAGCGAGTTTTTTAGAAGTAAAGGGGATTGACATGGTAAAAATTCCTCCATATTCTTGTCATAATAATGGTTATTGCACTATTTCATTAATGATTAAGATTTTTAGGTTTTGAGAAGTTTAATAAAAGTCTAAGATGCAATTTGATAAATTAAACATAATTTTTATACGATAATTGGATCGAGCTAAAAGTTTGATAAAGATTTTGAAGGCTCTGCTTTATATTGAGTTAAAATTTCATGATGATGTGAAATCAAGAAAACACTCAAATAAAGTTCGAAAGTTATTATGCGAGATTGTCTTTATTTTCTATGTTGTATTTGGAATTATTATTTTTTACCTAAGACTTTTAATTTAATTAGTATTTTTGTAACAACACGGCTTTTCAAGCCCAAAACAATTGTAACAACCCGGCTTTTTTTTCTGTACTTGACACCCATCGTGTCGGTAATCGGCGAACATGTTCCCTCACATTATCAGGATACAATCCATATACCAACAACAATCAACATTTCATTTAAAAGTGAATCTTACATAAACACATAATATTATGATTGCATGATTAGAAGTTCACATTAAAAAAAATATATACATACATAGACATGAGTTTGTATTCTATCCTATAAATAGTCATCACGAATTTAAACAAAAAGGATCTAATAATAGTTATACAATTCAGTACATTGATTCAAACAAAATACATTATGATTTAGAATGCAATTACATGATTCCTTGCAAAAGTAGGTTCTCGTGTATTGGGTTTCGTAGGCACCTTATTGGTGTGACGTCCCTACTGCAGTATAAAATATTTACAAGAATGCAATTACTTAATAATAATGATGATGAGAAACGGTCTGGTAGTTTAATGAAGCATAACATTATCTCATATTTGAAGTGTGACATTTGTAGTTCCTTCATGTTTCTGGTATAAACAACTTGTAGTATATATAGATGCACCAATTCTTACAATCAGCTATAATCTTAAATCTGGTCATCCTCTTAAGGCATCATTTGTCGAGGTTAACCGTTCACTCACCCCGGCCATCCACTTGGAATGCCATCAGCCAAAGCTACTCAACCGTTTGTCCCAGTCATCCATTCGAATGCCATCAGCCAAAGCTAATCCATCATTTGTCCTTGTCACCTATTCGGATACCATTAGCCGAAGTTAATCAATCATTTGTCCCGGTCATCCCTTCGAATGCCATTAGCCGAAGTTAATCAACCATTTGTCAACATTTAAGCATTTGGCAATCTGATATTTGAATTAACACAATACAGTAACATTCATGATAAAGTATTTTATTATTCAAGGTCATCCCCTCATATACCATTAGTCAAAGCTAATCAACCATTTGTCAACATTTAAGCATTTGGCAATCTGATATCTGAATTAACACAATACAGTAACATTCATGATAAAGTATTTTATTATTCAAAGTCATCCCCTCAGATACCATTAGCCAAAGTTAATCTTGTAAAGTATTTCCCGGCACTCCTATCACGGATGTCATTAGCCGAAGCTAACCGTGTAATTCATTTCCCGACACTTCTATCACGGATGCCATTAGTCAAAGTTAATCTTATAAATATGCTAGACTTTATTTACATTGAACACGATATTTATTGTAATTACATTCACCAGAGAAATTTTAAATTGTATAGGTGCAAATAGGAGGGGGAAAATCACGCACCTGCTTCGCCTGTCTCGTGACCTCTCCTAACAGAAGATCCAATCCTGGTTGCTCCTCCTAAATCACAAGGAAGTTTTTGGTTATGATTCCTTCAAGTTGATATTATAAAGGCTCCATATTCATTCATTACTCATATGTTACTTTCTATGCATGTTCATTTCCTCATAATAATAAACATACATATATCAAGTATACTTTTAAAGTTAGTATCTCAATGTGCAAGTATTTGTATGACTCATTTTTTTATATCCTTACATATAATATTCACGGGAAAGTCTACTGTTACTGTCCAACGGTTGTTGTCCAGCCGTTGTTGTTTGAAAAGTTGATGTCCAATGGTTGTTGTCCACCCGTTGCTGTTTAAACAGCTGTTGTCCAACTGTTGATGTTTGAACAGTTGATGTCCATCGGTTGGTGTCCAACCATTGTTGTTTGAACAGTTGTTGTCCAACGGTTGCTGTTTGAACCGTTGTTATCCATCAATTGCTATCCAACCATTGTTGTCCATTGGTTGCTATTTGAACAGTTGTTATCCATCGATTGTTGTCCAACTGTTGCTGTTTGAACTCTCATCAGATTTTTTAACTATATTTAGAGTTATAGACCTCCATTTCAAGCGAGATTGGTTTCATTGGAAAGCTAAAACACGAGACTACAAGTTCTTTGAAAGAAGGAGAACCTAGTTCTGCCTCTAAGATAGTCAAAATCGCTCATCAACTAATCAGTCCTACTCCTTATAGAGTCAGTCATGACCCAGTCTCGGTTGGTGACCTATAACTGGAGTTCTACAGCTCCAAATTGGGCAAGACCAACTTCCTTAGTTATCTAACATCCAAGACTACAATTGCTATGAGAAACTTGATCCTAATTCTCTCATCCTCCTACTTGAATTCTCTCTAAAATTCAGGAGACGAATCTGTCCAGATTCATCAACCTTTCCATTTACACACAATTTAACTCTTTCTCTTCTAGCTCAACCCCTAGCCATATCACATATTGTTTAAGAGTGTCAAAAATATATTTTTAAGAGCCAATTTATCTTATTTATTTCAATCTTTCCTCTGATGCATAATTGACCAAAAGCACGGCCTTAAGGAACCAAGAGTTCCTTCACTCTTTTCATGCTAATTTCATTAAATTCACACAAAATCAATTTTGACAATAGTTTCAATCAACCATAAATAACAAACGAATAATATTCCAAACAATCCATACGATCAAGTTATAATGCATTATTATGACTATAACATATTCAAATATCAATTTCATCAAATGGTGAAATTTCCAGAAATATGGGTTTATCCGAACTAACTTCAAACTTACAGACATATTGTGCGAGAAGCACAACTTCTATATATAGTGTTTCCTTCTGATCTCCACAGCTCAGAATCTAGACAGCATCAGGAAGAACAACATATCTAAATTATAGCTCGATCCGACGGTGGCCGAAGGAGAAAACAGTCGGTGACGAAGACTATCCAGAAGTGTATTTTTCCAGAAATATTCCTTCGGCGATATCTCTCAAACGGGGTCTGATATAAAAGATCCCTCCAGTAAAACTATACATGACATGGAGGAGAACAACATATCTAAATATCGTTCTGATCCAACGATGAAAGGTGGAGTTATAGCTGTCGCATTTTCTGCCATCAATATGTCCTTTCTCTAGCCTCTATTTAAACTCTCTCTTGCTCTTGCAAGTACCTCCAAGATAAAAATAGAATGATATTTATAGTGCTATCATTTTGTTAATTGTACATTTATCCCCACCTCTTTTATAATTTGCACATAAACTCCTAACCTTCTGTTACTTGAATATTGACCTCTCTTGGTCTTACGTATTCATTATGTCCCAAAAAAATGTTTTTCTTTTCAACAATTTAGTACTATATTCACTTTTCATTTCATTAATTTCACTACTTTTATCTTGATTTAGGTTTCTTTAATTTAATTTAACCCATTTTACTATTGGTTAAATTTCTTATATTTTAATAACCTAGAAAATTATAATTAGGAGTTTACAATTTTACTATTTATGAATCCTAATTTCAAATGAGTTCTATTAGTTATACAAGTTTTAATTAGAAATAATTTTCTATAAAGAATTCTAGTTTTAATTAGGAATCATTTCTCATAAAGAATTTTAAAACTAATATAAATAGAGGTGTCTAGTTTATTTTGAGAAGAATATTATTATTAAGAATTTTAATAAAATATCAAAAATATTTCTCTAAATTTCTCTACCAATATATAATCCTAGGGTTTAGAGAACCCTAGCTTCCAAGCTTGTTAGGCACGTCAAAACCAAGCTTCCAATTATTAATGTACTATGGTCGGGTTTTGTAAGGAATTGTAGGCTTGTGTTTGGTTCCTGACAAAATTAAAGGTCAAGGCAATTCCGGGTTGCATAATACTCCATATTTCCTCCACTAAAACTAAAAATAATGTAGATTTCTAGACCAAGTAAACCTCAGCATTTCAGCATCGATGAAAGTATCATGAAATTTTATTTCATGGTTTAGTTATAGTACAACAAATTAAAAGAAGAAGAAGTTAAATAACGTATAGTAATTTACACACGTACTTAAAATATACATACAACTTTTATTTTCATAAGGAAATTTATCCTATATATTGATCTGTTCAGCTTTGCATTCTTGATGAGAAAGGTCATTTGGAAATATTGTTGGAGGACGAGAGAAGTGTTGGGGATTTCTCCCCCTATGGATCGGTGGTGTTCATGATCATTGCCCAAAGAAGGCTAAGCACACTGACACAATATTTAATGTGATTTGGCAAATTGTATACATGCATGAGAGTAGTTTATATTATTAGAGATAGAGAAAGAATACAACATACAGAAGAGGATCACATCCACTCAACTCAACTCCTATCTCTCATTGTTGCATAAAGCTGCTGCTGGCAACCCTTCTTTCTTTTTCTCTTCTTCTCTATTTTGTAGCACTACTACTGGACTTTCTCTCTTTTTATGTTGTATTCTTGGTGCCAATTTATAGGCTTCAATAACAGCTTCTGCTACACTTGTCAACAATGGTGGCTACTCTTTGTTAATGGTTGGTGCAGCTTCTTTTGACATTAGCAGCTGCCACCAACAACCCACCATTGTAGCCTCCTTCTTTGACAATGTCAATAGGCTGCAAATGTTGCACCAGCAGCCCTCTTTGACTCTCACAAGTTGGCCTTCTTTCTTTGACAATGGCAGTCAGCTTTTTCTAGCGGATGGGATGCAGATGCTGCCACATAAATGAAAATATCCCAACAATCACCTCCTTTGCCATTTATGTAGGCAATTGTCTTATTGCTTCTTCTTCTTCATCGACCACCATAATGACCTTCAGATGCCTCCTGATCGGGCAATCTCTCTTAATAATTCACTACCATTACTTTCGATCTCAATCTCAATGATCAGACTATACCATTGCATCCAGAACGATCAAATTAGTTGGAAACAAGTCTGAAATCGTCCAAATCGCATTTCAAACGGCTAAGATTTGATCAACACAATTCTGGCCTAATGAACGACCCAGATTCAATCTCAAATCCGGTTGCACATAGGATCAGCTACACTGGATCCTATCCCTCGGCTCACAGCTCGGCTCCAACTCAGCTCCTCTCGGCTCGGCTCACGGCTGATGACGTGGTAAGTGGGTCCACTGAGCTGACTGTCAGCTGACTGGGCGCTCACATGGCATGCCAACTGTGCATGCTAATGCCATGATTATGTCATGCTGACATCATCCTTATCCAGGTCAGTTACGAGGGTTGGGTCATCTGGTATTCGGGTCGGGTCAGCCCATCCGGGCGAAGAAGACGTGTGGTATACGTGGAGCGTGTCGGCGAACGTGAGCACCAGTGTGCTTGTCTCCTCCTCCTCTACACGGTGGTATGGTCATAACATTATTTTGACAACTTTCATTTTTGAGCTAAAAATCAAACACCACTTTAAACCATAAGCTCTGATACCAATTATTAGGGATTTCTCCCCCTGCAGATCGGTGGTGTTCATGATCATTACCCAAAGGAGGCTAAGCACACTGACACAATATTTAACGTGTTTCGGCAAATCGCCTACATCCACGGGAGTAGTCTATATTATTAGAGATAGAGAAAGAGAAAGAATACAACATATAGAGGATGATCACATCTACTCAACTCAACTCATATCTCTCATTGTTGCATAAGGCAACAGGGCTGCTGCTGGCAGCCCTTCTTTCTTTCTCTCTTCTTCTCTCTTTTGTAGCTCTACTACTGGACTCTTTTTTTTTTTTTTGCTGCACTCTTGGTGCCAATTTATAGGCTTCAATAACAGCTCCTACTACACTTGTCAACAATGGTGGCTACTCTTTGTTAATGGTTGGTGCAGCTTCTTTTGACAGTAGCAGCTGCCACCAACAACCCACCATTGTAGCCTCCTTCTTTAACAATGTCAATAGGCTGCAAATGTTGCACTAGCAGCCCTCTTTGACTCTCATAAGTTAGCCTTCTTTCTTTGACAATGGCAGCCATCTTCTTCTAGAGGATAGGCTACAGATGATGCCACATAAGTGGCAATATCCCAACAATTTATGTGTTGAACTGCTAAGTGGGATATTTTAATTGCCTTAAAGAAAGGCAAAATTAGGACACTCTGGACACCTGATCATGTGGACAATTAGAGGTGTAAAGTGAAAATTGACGAAGACTAATCTTGAAGAATCTAAGCACTGGTAGTCTAGCCGGATGTTGAGAAATCAAGTATAAAACCAGGATATTCCAGATCACTTGTAAAGGAAAGCCGCAACAAAGCTAGCAAATGGTTGTATATATGGAAAGACAGTCCGATGGATAGATATGACCTAATAAGTTCTATCTAAGAGATTGGGTTTTAAACGGGACCAATGTGACCCTTCCAATCTTTCCTGGGAACTTGCTTAGTGGAAGGATTATCCACACGGTACTATTTTCGTATATATAGCAGTTTGCAATGAAACGACTAAAGACTAGCAAGACGATGACATAAGAGAACGGTTGGGTTCTGTATGTTCAAGGATTTGATGGAGTGGTGATTTCTCGAGGGTAGAATTGATGAATGGAAGAGAAATACAGCAAAGAGATAAAGATTGGAACCCTATTTTGACTTGGATATGTGTTGTAACAGGATGAGCTGCTGTCAAACATAAAACAAAGAATAAGGAGAATCTAGAGAACAGAAATTGCACGATGGCACACGGAGATTGTGCATGAGTACCCGTGATCCAACGAGGTACTGTAATGAGACAAGTGCAAGGAGGAGGAGAGTTCCCAGATGAAGCTCAAAGTAGAGACTATGTGAAAAGTTATGTACAACAGGAAGTCTTTTATGCTCTTAATAAAGACAATAGGCGAAGACCTTTCCAATACATGCAAGGATGGAAAGAGAGCTATTGCAGAGACACCTAATTAAAGTGGTGCAAACGCCTGTGATAAAAGGCGACCGCCTATGATGAAAGGTGAAGACACCAAAACAGAGTTGGTGTGGGTGGAGTTATCAAGTAGAAAGGCGTAGAAGCTCCAGACATAGAAATTGAGATGGAGGATTGTGACAAATGTACCGCAACTCTCTTTTTATATGATCAGTGGCAGTTATCTCTCCCATAGTCCACATGGTGGTAGAGAATTTTAAAGTCACTTTGAAGCATCTCAATTGTAGGAGGATGTGACCACCTATGAAAGGCAAAAACACCTTAGAAAGAAGGTGTGTAGGCCATGATATGAGCCCAAGATCAGATCGCCCCCCCATGACAATAGGCGAAGACACCTCAGAGGTGTGAGGGCCACAATATGAGCCCAAATTCAAACTGCCGCATGACGATGAGTTGAGACACCTCAGATAGAAGGTGTAAGGGCTACCATATGAGCCCAAGTTCAGACCATCTTATGACGACAGGCGGAGACACCTCTTACAGAAAGTGTGAGGGTCATGATATGAGCTCAAGTACAAATCACCCCATGACGACGGGCAGAGACACCTCAGGAAAAGGTGTGAGGGCCATGATAGGAGCCCAATTACAGAACGTCTCGGAGCCAATATGATGGCTAGATATGAATGGACAGGTGTATGGATAGCCAATGAAGTGGCTATGATGAGTATGAAGATAAATATGGATCAACCTTTAATGGATTGCCCTCATGGTTAAAGGTAAAGAGCTACCTGGACTTGTAGGACTAAGAGCAAGAGATTCACGGAGAAGTAAGGCGTGGTTCATAGGGTGGAACAGAGGGCATACGCAACTCTGAGATGAGTAAACTCTTGGAAGAGTGGTGAGCTCGTGATCTCATTGAAATACTCAGATAATGACTGTCGTACTCGGAAATAGATATTTCCATTTGAGAGTGGTGTTTGATTTTTACCTAAAAATAAAAGTTGTCAAAATGATGTTTTGACCATACCACTGTGTAGAGGAGGAAGAGACGAGCACACTAGTGAAAACGGTACAACATTTAGACGTTGAAAATGGTCGCACGCACCATTACGCGCCGGTGAGGCGTCTGCCTACAAGCGCCGACGCACCTCACGCGTCTTCTTCGCTCAGATGAGCTGACTCGACCTGAAAACCAGATGACCAAACCCGCGTGACTGACCTGGATGAGGATGATGTCAACATGACATAATTATGGATCAGCATGCACAGTTGGCATGCCATGTCAGCGCCTAGTCATCTGACACGTTAGCACAGTGGACCCATCTTCCACATCATCAACCGTGAGTCGAGCTAAGTTGAGCCGAGCCGAGCCGAGCCAAGAGGAGCCGAGTTGGAGCTGAGTTGTGAGCCGAGGAATAGGATCCAGTGTAGCTGATCCTACGTGCAAACGAATTTGAGATTGAATCTAGATCGTTCATCAGGCCAGAATTGTGTTGATCAAATCTTAGCCGTCTAAAATGCGATTTGGACGATTTCAGACTTATTTCTAGCTAATTTGATCGTTCCGGATGCAATGGTATGGTCCAATCGTTGTGATTGAGACCAAAAGTGGTGGTGGTGAATTATTAAGAGAGATTGCCCGATCAGGAGACATCTGAAGGTCGTTATGGTGGTAATGAAGATGAAAAAGCAAGAAGACAATTGCCCACATAAATGGCAAATGAGGTGATTATTGGGGTATTATGACTTATGTGGCAGCATCTGCAGCCCATCCTCAAGAAGAATTTGACTGCCGTTGTAAAAGAAAAAAGACCAACTTGTGAGAGTAAAAGATGGTTGCTAGTGCAACATTTGCAGCCTATTGACATTGTTAAAAAAGGAGGTTGCAATGATGAGTTTTTGGTGGCAGCTACTAATGTCAAAAGAAGTGCACCAACCATTAACAAAAAATAGCCACCATTGTTGACAAGTGTAGCAGGGGCTGTCATTGAAGCATATAAATAAGCACCAAGAGTGCAGCACAAAAAGAAAAAGAGTCTAGTAGCATAGCTACAAAAAAAAAAAGATAAAAAGAAAGAAGAGCTGCTAGCAGTAGCCTTTCTGCCTTATGCAACAATGAAAAATAGGAGTCGAGTTGAGTGGATGTGATCCTCCTCCGTATGTTGTATTCTTTTTCTATCTCTAATAATATAGACTATTCCCGTAGATATAGGTAATTTGCCGAACCACGTTAAATATTGTATTAATATGTTTAGCCTTCAATTGATAACTATCAGAATATCACCGGTCGGAATTCTCAACAAGAAAAGGAGAGGAGCTTGCAAGTAACAACCGATCTCTTTCTATCTGACTGTAGATGAAAAATGATATTTATTTTTGTCATCTGCCAAGCTTCAAGCAGGCCGAAATAAGTTTCAGCGATCGCAAGAGAAAAATACCATTGGCTAGACTTCCTCAGTACTTTCCGTTGCTGACTTGAGATTTTTTCTCCTTCGGCTAGCATTCCAACAAAAAAACAAACACGAAACAATTGGAACATCATGCTGTCTAAGACATTAATTGTCTAAATTAAGAAGTCTGAAGTGCAAGAGTTTGAGTTGTAAGTTCATTATGCATACATTATCTATGAACCAGATGTTCATATGCTTCTTGAATAATAATTTCCAATCAAAAGTTCAGTTAATTTAGATTTTTTCCAATTATATCAAGATAGACCAGATGTTATCATATGCTTCTTGAATCTTAATTAATTAGGAAAACATAAACAAAATAACATTTCAAAAAAAGATGGCTGGAGAATAACAAAAATATATATATATATCTTTTTTGAAAAGCAATGGCCATGGAATCCCCTTTCCAGCACTAAAAGCAACAGCCAAAAACTAATGGCATCGAGAGCAAGTTAAGCCAAAGAAACACACCCTCCAATAATATAATCTGATCAATTATGCAGCAGCAAGTAGCAACAAGGAATTGCTTACCGTTGTAGATTGAACAGGAAAAGGGTCATCAAGATTGATGGTGGAGCTAATAGAAAGCTTGGCAATCTCAGAAACAGCAGCATCTCGAACAGCAGTCACATCACTTGCTAAAGCCTCATAAGCAGCTTGAAAAGCCCGTTCCCAAAATCGAGGCAATCTTGTACCCCTACTGCTATGCGTGTACACGTCCCACATGCGCCACACCAGTTTCTTCTTCTCCTCCACTTCCTATTATACATGTTCAGTAATCAACCCCGTAGAACAAATCAAATGCTAAATCTTTTGTTTTTTGTATTTTCAAAGAAAAAGACATGAAATCAATGAACAAGATCACATACGAGAATGTCGACATCATCTTGAGTTTGGAAGCCGAGGTTGTCAGGGTGTTGTGAGAGGTCACCAGTGGACCATTTGAGAGTAATAGAGCCAGTGAACATGGACCAGAAAGCAAGGAGGAGGATTGCAGATAAGACCCAGAATTTGTAACGAGTCTTACATGGTAGACTAGACTCTGAGCTTTCTCTCTTAATTAGTACTGTTGTGGTGGTGGTGGTTGGGGTGGAGGTGGAGGTGGAGGTGACTGTTGAAGGTATTGTTATGACTGTCGGTGCATCACCATCGTTCATTTTCTGTCTAGTTTAGTTCACAAGCAGTGTTACGCTTGAGAGGGAGCTGGTGGAGTGGAGAGAATTATTGAGGTGATGTTCTTGGTACTACTGAGTAGGTGGCCAGTCACAAGCGGTGTTAGATGTGAGTGGGAATTTGGCCTAGCATTCACACAGCAACTACCCACCAAGTGGATCCCACAGCGTTTGTGTTTTGATTTTTGGTGCGGAAAAATATTAGAAAAATAACAGTATAAGTCATTAAGAAGAGCTAACGAGAATAATAATCATTTCAAAATTCAAGTTTTATTCAAATTAATTAAGTTTTACAAAAATCAACTTAAAAGTTTATAAAAATCAACCATAAAAAAAAAACTCATTGAGAGCATAACAAGACTCCATTTTTGACATATTTGACATATTAATAAAAAAAATCTCAACGAGATGATTTTAATTATATATTAAAAAATAATTAAATAAATTCTTAACTAATTAAAGATTTTTTCTAAATTAATTATAATTTTATTTGATAGTTTAAGGTGTTATTATATGAACCATCTAGTAAACATCTTTCTATCTGCAATATATGTGTAAAAAATATAGCTTAGTATGTGTCCCTAATAATACATTTTT